>PPYF01638711.1_pt1 | contig 23356 bp, 19 predicted proteins | sample 1559871 | NCBI WGS metagenome assembly PPYF01 (sample SAMN08240021, study PRJNA423297) | Human gut metagenome, whole genome shotgun sequencing project.
AGCTGCTCAACCCGAAGGATTCCTCCTTTCTCTGTGGAGGCGTGAGCAACGCCAATGGCGATTTCGTCATCCCCTGCCAACAGAAGCAGGCCCTCATGAAGGTTTCGTTCGTAGGCTATAAGACGATTTGCAAACTGGTACCTATTGCCCGCATCGGAAATGTGAAGATGCAGGCGAATTCATACCTGTTGAAAGGTGTGACCGTTGAAGCCGCAAGGGTTGTAGAAAAAGTAGATAGACAAATCATCTTCCCTACAAAAGAGCAGGTGAAAACGGCTTCCAATGGTTATGATCTGTTGGACAACTTGTCTTTGCCTACCATTATCGTAAATCGAGCAGAACGCAAAGTTCTGTCATTAAAGGGCGGAGATGTGCAAATACGCATCAACGATGTCAAGGCTAGCATGCAAGATGTATTGGCTTTGCAGCCGGATGAAGTTACAAAGGTGGAATTCATCAATGTTCCAGGACTCAAATATGGAGACAGCAATCTGGATGCAGTCATCAACTACCAGGTCCGCCGACGCTATGCCGGTTATGTGGGTGGAGTTTCTACGATGCAAGGCACCAAGGCAGGTTTCAATAATAGCGACGGTTATTTCAAATACAATGTGAAGAAATCGGAATTCAGCATCAACTACAGTTTCTCCTATCGCTCGGTAGAGGAACGAAGCTATGAGAGTCTCGGTACTTATCATCTGCCCACAGGAGAAACTCTACATCGCAATTATTTAGGTTATGATTCTCCGTTCCTATACACCACCAATAATGTACAGTTGGGTTATAATCTTAGTGAGCCAGACAAATATACATTGAATGTACGGTTGAATTTCTACAATCACAACAGTCCTGTGAGAGGCATGAACCAGCTTTATCAGGAAAGCGGCAAGGCAAATCAATATCTGCAAAACAACAGAAAAATGCTGGAGCAGATTCCATCTCTGGACATTTATTATTCGCTCAACATGCCCCATGACCAGAACCTGGCTCTGAACCTGGTGGGTACTTACATCGGCACAGATTACCAATATCGTATGAGGGAATATACGTTCAACAAATCGCCGGATGAATCTGTAAAGAACGCTCCGCTGACCGATTACAGTTATGATGCAACTGGTAGAAAGCGCTCTCTTATTGGTGAAGGAACATACAGCAAGAACTGGAAACAGATGGCTTTATCGGTAGGTGGACAATATAATATCAGTCACACAGATAACATCTATGTGGGAAGCAGTAATGCTGATACGGAATTGAAGTACAGCAATCTCTATCTTTTCACCCAGCTACAGGGACAGCAGAAGTGGTTCAGTTATCAGGTGGGAGTTGGCGCAACCAGGTCTTCCATCCATCAGGGGGAGAACGGATACAGCAAATGGCTGTTTCGACCACAGGTAACTTTACAGGCAAAGGCTAGCGACCGTCTGAGTTTTAAATGGAGCAGCAAAATCACATCAGACATCCCAAGCCTTTCCGACTTGAGCGAGTTGCGCCAATATTCCAACAGCTTTGAGGCGCGTGACGGCAATAGCGGTCTGAAGCCATTTACCGGCTACAACAATACCTTGTCGGCTTCCTGGAACATTCCGCTGATGTCTGTGTACCTGGAGGGAAACTGGACGTATTACGACAAGCCTATAGCTACTTCTATCTTGCCCGAAAAGCGGGAGGATGGCTCTTATCTCTTTGTGAGCAAACCGGAGAATCAGAAGAGTCATGATTACAAGCACCTGCTGTTGACTCCTGAAGTTCACCTCATCAAGGATCATCTGGATTTGAACCTTATGTGCGAGTATCAGAATGTCAAGACAAAGGGTTTGGATTATTCCCACGAGTTCAATTACTTCAGTTATGGAGCAGAAATTCGGTACATGACGGGCAATTGGAACATTGGCTATGGTGCCTATAAGGTGGAAAAGAGTTTTTGGGGAGAAAAGACAAACGGCGGAGAGCCAACCTCCAATCTTGCCATAACCTACAGTTATAAGAACTGGCAGTTTGGCGTTCTCGGATTATTCGTATTCTATCCTCATGGCTGCGTGTATAAGGATGAACTTTTCAACAAGTATGTGCAGCAGAAGAACAAGGTACGCCTTGCTGACCAGGGCAACATGCTTGTCTTTTCTGCCAGCTTCAACTTCAGCCATGGCCGCAGATACCATACAGGCAGCCGTAAGCTGAACAATAGCGATAGAGATAATGGTATCAGATAGAATTATTATATTTTCCTGAAATCACAAATAAGCAAAAGGCTGAACTTCCTAACCCGAAGTTCAGCCTTTTTGCATGTCATCAGTAATCCAAATACACATTTTATCGTTTATAGACGATAAAAACGCATCAATTCTATCGTTTATAGACGACAAGCATCATTTTTAGGGCAATTTTGCGCTGGGACGATTACCCTTCTAAGAGAAGAAAATAATATTTCCAGTTAGGAAAATAAAAATCTCTAACTGGGAAAATATTTAGGATGAAAATGACTCAAAACAGATAGCTGAGACTCACTTTCCGGTTTTTCCGGCTCTAAATCGAACAATAGTCTCAGTTATCCCGTTTTTACTTGCATTTTTTAGGAGAACATGATTTTGTATTTCAGCAAGGTCTAAATCTACTTTAAAGCAAAAAACAAAGCAATTTTGAGGGTTTGGGAGACCTAAAAAGAATGCTTTTGTAAAATCTTTCGAATAATCTATAGGGCTGAGACCGAAAATAAAAAACTGCGAAACCTTCATAAGTCGTTGCTTTCTAGGGAATTAGATTATCATCTCTTTTCCTTTTACTTGCTTCCATAGTCTCAGTCTCAGAGTCTCAGTTGTTTTTCAAGCACCCCCTCTTCTTCTTATATACTTATATATTATATATATATTAATATATAATTAATAATCAATAAGTTATAAAGATAAAGGAAGAGAGAACGGAAAAATGGTACCCCCTTTATTTATAACTGAGACTCTGAGACTGAGACTCTCTGCTCATCCCGAACAAAAAAGCAGGAGTCTGCCAGCATCCCTGCCAGCAGACTCCTTTTCCATAAACCGAACCTAAATTTTACACTTTCTTTTTCTAGGAAATGCAATTACAATGTAAACCTAAATATAACCTATTACCTTGATGAAACTTCTAATACACTTTTCTCTATTATAACGCTTTGCAAATGAATACCTTCTTAAGACTATTCAGCAACAGCCTGCTCTGTAGACTCCTGCTGAGTATTCTCTACAGGTGCATCCTGAGCCTTTACTTCCTCTGTAGGCTGCGCATTCTCCACCTGCTCTACAGGAGTTTCCTGCTTGGCAGAATCCTCAACGCTAGCCTGAGAACTGATAGCTGTGTCTTCTACTGTTGAATCGGCTGGAGCTACTGTATCAACTGGAGCTACTTCAGAATTACCCATCATTTTGCTAGAAGCAAAAACATTACTTACTGAAACCATTACCATAGCTGCGATAGCTGCAAAAACGAACTTCTTCATAATCTTATCTTTTAAACTGTTATTACTAATATTGTTATTTACTTTCGTTGTGGATTCATTATCGAACCCGCTATTCATTATCACAAGATGCGTGCCAGAAAATGAGCAAATCGACTACTTCTCCTGATTATCAGCCACTTATCATTTCCGTATCAAAAAAAGAGAGTGGGGAAAATGGGGAATGAGTGGGGAAAAAATCCACAAAAAAAATGGGGATTCCGTTCCAGATAACTTCCATTTTCCCCAAGAAACAGTTTTGTTTCACCCCGAATTCCGGATTTCTTTATTGCTTCAGATTCATTCCCAGCCATACAAGAGAGCATGGTTACCCCAAAAGAAAGCACAAAAGCTAGAAAAATGAAACAGATATAGCCCTCAAAATCGCTCCTTTTTGGAAGATACATTCCTTTTTCAAGTTATACGGAAGATTGATGATTACGTTAACAACTTGATAATGAGCCTTCTAGAAGAAAAGAAAGCGTTCCCGTTCCAGTTGTTCCAATTATTTTTTCAACATATCCCTCCTACCCCTATTTTTATATATATTTATATATATTATATATATAATTAATTAATAATCAATAAGTTATATAATACAAAGAAGTAAAAAAGAAGGACAAGCCAAAGATGCATACCCTCTTAAAATTAATTGGAAGAACTGGAATCTGGAAGATTCAGCAGGTTAACTGGAACGCTAGAATTTTATTAACTATCTGATAATAAGCCTTCTAGGAAAAGAGGAAGCGTTCCTGTTCCAGGAAAATCCCCTTTTCTCTAGAAGGCAAGCCCCCTTCCATTTGCTTTTCCACTTAAATACTCTCTTCGATTATGCATGTAACTGAAACCACAAGGATTAGATAAAAAAACAGATAAATTTCCTTTTCAAAAGGAAATAATTGCTGATTTCTTTCCTTTTTAGAAGGAAACTTTCTACGTTTGCAGCCGATTGTAGGAATCGACTTTGATGGAATAGGCATCTCGTTCTGCGCCGTGATGATTTCCTGCAAGTTTGCCCTGCGGGAGAAGCGGAAGTGGATGCGCTTATCCATATTCCCAAAGGAAAGCATAAAAATTCCTTAAATAAAGCAACTTTTAGAATTATTTCGAAGTATAGTTAGAAATATTTTCGTATTTTTGCAAAGTATACTTTAAAATATTTCTGTATGGACAAGCAAATTATTAGAAATATCATCATAGACTGTAGATAAATGCAGAGGATAACGCATAAGAGAATCAGGATTTCCTGGCTGCTGCTATTGGTTTACCTGCCGATGCTGCTGGTCATTACGTTTCACCACCATGGTGAAGCGCAGGGAACTCATGCTGATTTCTATTGTGCCGATTGTGCCCATCATGTTCATCACGACGGCCATCTGACAGCCCTACAGAATACCATGCACGACTGTGTGCTTTGCCAATTGCAAAGCACTCCTTATCTGGCTCCATCCCTCGTGGTTTGGGTTGCCATCGCCGTGCTCCATCTCTCCCCTCGCCGTGCCTTCTGCTCTCCTTGCTTGTGCAGGGCGAAGGGGGTAAAATCTACCCGTGCTCCACCTTATTCTCTGTTTTTATAAATAATTGAATACTAACAGAATAAGGTAACAAATAACATAATGAGAACAATATTGAAAGCAATATTGCTGATGAGTCTGTGCTCATCGGCAACAGCCCCTGCTATGGCTAAAAACAGAGCAAATTATGATAAGAAGGACGCAAACATTCATGAAGAAGAGGTAAACGATTCTACCAGACACCAGCCGCTGACGGAATCGAGCGTGAAACTGAACGAAGTGGTGGTAACAGGCTTGACGGGCAGCCAGAAACTGAAGCAATCGCCGGCACCTATCTCCTTTGTTTCTGCCCGCCAACTCGAAATGCAACCTTCTACCAACATCATCGACGCCATCGCCCACCAGCCAGGCGTTTCGCAGATTACTACGGGAAGCGGAATTTCAAAGCCCGTAATCCGTGGTCTGGGCTATAACCGCGTGGTAGTGGTAAACGACGGAACCAGACAGGAAGGACAGCAATGGGGCGATGAACACGGAATAGAAATCGACCCCGCTTCGGTTCATTCCGTAGAGATTCTGAAAGGTCCGGCAAGTCTCATGTATGGATCGGATGCGATGGCAGGCGTCCTCATCTTCCACTCCGCTCCTACCCTTGCCAAGGGCGATATGAGAGCAAATTTCTCAACGGGTTATCAAACCAACAACGGACTTTTTGATTATTCGCTCAACTTTGCCGGCAACCAGGGCGGATTTGTATGGAACACCCGCTACTGCGGAAAGATGGCGCATGCCTACAAGAATAAATACGATGGTTATGTATTCGGTTCATCACTCAGAGAGCAGGCATTCTCGCAGCTTCTAGGCTGGAACTACCGCCAGGGGCATTCGCATCTCACACTCGATTATTATCATCTCACTCCAGGCATCGTAGAGGGAGAAAGAGATGAGAAAACGGGCGAACTGGAAATTCCGGAAGGCTACGATGCCAAGAGTTACGGCAAGCCGATGCCTTATCAGCAGATTCATCATTACAAGGCTGTGCTTAATAATTCCTGGTTCCTGGGCGACGGCAATCTGAAGTTCCTTCTGGGTTATCAACAGAACCGCCGTCAGGAGTTTGAGGAGGAAGAGAATCCGAAGGAATGCGGACTCGATTTCATGCTCCATACCATGAATTACGACCTGCATTATCTCTCGCCGGAAATGAATGGATGGAAGTTCTCTACGGGCATCAACGGCATGTGGCAGCAGTCGATCAACAAAGGTTCTGAATTTCTGATTCCAGCCTATCATCTCTTCGATTATGGCATATTTGCCACGGTGAGCAAGGAGATAAGCAAACTGAACCTGAGCGGCGGCATCAGATACAATCATCGCCATCTGCACAGCGAGGCTTTGAGAGAAGAGGATGATGCTGAACCGCATGGTTCTGGCTTGAATGATTCTTTCCGCTTCCAGGCCTTTAAGCGCAGCTTTGAAGGAGTAACCGGAAGCATCGGATTGGCTTATGAAATCCTGCCCGATTTCAATCTGAAGCTGAACCTGGCAAGAGGATTCCGTGCTCCGAACATCAGCGAATTATCATCGAATGGTGTGCACGAGGGAACCCAGCGATACGAATTGGGAAATACGAGTCTGAAGCCGGAAAACAGCTGGCAATTCGACCTTGGTCTGGATTATTCTTCGCCTATCATTTCGGCAGAGCTCTCGCTGTTTGCCAATCGCATCAACCATTACATCTATAGCGAGAAGTTGGCAGATGAGAACAATCAGCCTGTCCTCATCGACGACACACCTGCCTATCAGTTTACATCGGGCGACGCCCGCATTCTGGGTGGTGAGGCGAGCATCGACATCCACCCTGTGGAGCATCTGCATATCGGCAACACCTTCTCGTATGTCAACTCGGTTCAGTTGCATCAGCCATCCGAATCAAAGTATCTGCCATTCACCCCAGCCCCTCGCTGGGTTTCGGATGTAAGGTATGAGTTTGTCTGCGACGGCAAGACTTTCGACCATCTCTTCGTAAAGCTACAGATGGATTGCAATCTCCGCCAGAACCATTATTTCGCAGCCAACGAGACGGAGACCGCTACGCCATCGTACACCTTATTAAATATGTATGCCGGTACCGACGTGAAGCTCCATGGCAAGCGCCTTCTCTCGCTCTATCTTTCGGGCGAAAACCTTACCAACCGTGCTTACCAGAACCACCTGAGCCGTCTGAAGTATCTTGACGTAAACCAGGTTACAGGCAGAAGAGGCGTTTACAATATGGGCCGCAACTTCAGCATAAAGATAGTGGTTCCGATAGAGCTGTAACTCCCCTTTTAGGATAAGCAATTCCTCATCGGGAATCAGAATTTTGAATAAACAAGTGCCGATAAGGTGCCAAAAGCTGCCGGAAAATCAACTTTTGGCGTCATTATCGGCATTTTTTCGTCTAATTATTAGACAAACATTACTACTTTTCTATGATATTTCGTAACTTTGCACCATGATTAAGAAACAAGGAACGATATTGATTGTTGATGACAACCGCAACATTCTTACTACGGTAAGGATGCTGCTGGAACCCATATTCGATGGCATCATCACCATCGCCAACCCTAACTCCATCCCAGCCAAGCTGAGAGAGGAGCATCCCGACGTGGTGCTGCTCGACATGAACTTCTCCAGCGGAATCAATTCGGGAAACGAGGGACTGTACTGGCTCAGGGAAATCAAGAGCCTCAGCCCGAAAACCGAAGTGGTACTCTTTACCGCCTACGCCGACATCCAACTTGCCGTAACAGGCATCAAGGAAGGTGCCGCCGACTTCATCGTGAAGCCTTTTGAAAACGAGAAGATGATCCGCACGCTGGTAGAGGCTAGGGATAAGAACAAGGCTGTGGATAACGTTATTAACAGGAATGGCGGAAAACCTGGTGGAAAAGATGCACAAAGCGCTATGTATTGGGGAGATAGCGAAGTTATGAACAATTTAAGAAGTATTGTGGAAAAGGTTGCTGCAACCGATGCAAACATCCTTATTACGGGCGAAAACGGAACAGGTAAAGAGGTGTTAGCCAACGAGATACATCGTTTATCCACAAGATGTGGAAAGAAAATGCTGCCTGTGGATATGGGAGCCATTACGGAAACCCTTTTCGAGAGCGAACTTTTCGGTCATGTAAAGGGTGCCTTTACCGATGCAAAGGTGGATAAACCGGGCAAGTTTGAGCTTGCCGACGGCAGCACCATCTTTCTGGATGAGATAGGAAACCTATCCTACGGTCTTCAGGCAAAACTCCTTACCGCCCTGCAACGCAGAAGCATCGTAAGAGTGGGCGGAAGCAAGCAGATTCCCATCAACGTACGACTGGTTTGCGCCACCAACCGCAACCTGCAGCAGATGGTAAACGATGGCGAATTCAGAGAGGATCTGCTCTATCGCATCAATACCATCCATCTGGAATTGCCTGCCCTGAGACAGAGAAAATCAGACATCGTTCCGCTGGCAGAAAGATTCCTCCATCAATATGGCGATTTATATAATAAGTTGAATCTCCGTTTTTCGGAAGAGGCTGAGAAAAAACTTACCAGTTTGCCTTGGTACGGAAACATCCGTGAACTCCAGCACGCCATCGAGAAAGCCGTGATTCTGTCTGATGGCGGAATGATTTCTGCCGAAGATATTGACGGCGGAAACCAGCAGAGAAAAGAGAAGCCCCTAGAAGAGGTTCAGACGCTCGACGAGATGGAAAGCCGAATGATAGAGAAAACCATCAGGGAATGTGAGGGAAACCTGTCGGTAGTAGCCGCAAGACTGGGCATTTCCCGCCAGACGCTTTACAATAAAATTAAGCGATATGGATTATAAACTAATTATAATTATCGTGCTTTTGCTCGTGGCTGTAGTGGGTTACATTCGCCTCTACCGCCACTATCGCCGTAACATCAAGAAGGTAACCTTTCTTTTTGATGCGATAGATAATGGGGATTTCTCCTTCAGTTTTCCTACGGAGAAGAGGTTTAAGGAGGATAAGATTCTGCATCAATCCCTCAACCGAATCAAGCTCTTCCTGCAGCATACGAGAGAGGAGCAGATGGAGCGGGAGAAATACTACGAGCAGATTCTGAATGCGGTGGATACGGGCATCCTGGTGGTGGATAGTCACGACAACATCCTGCAGCACAACCAGGCAGCCCTCCGGTTGCTCGATACGGATGTGCTTACCCACATGAACCAGGTAAAAGGAAAGCTGAAGGATGAACACCTGGCAAAGCATGAGACGCAAGCCATGCTGAAAGACAAGCACGTGCGCATCATCGCCCTGAGCGACGTGAGCCATGAGCTGAGCAACCAGGAAGTGGATTCTTGGATTAAACTGATTCGTGTGCTGACCCATGAAATCATGAATACCATCACACCGGTTACTTCGCTGAGCGAGACTCTGCTTACCCGGGTTACAGAGGATAAAGACTTGAAGCAAGGCTTGGAAACCATCCACAAAACAGGAACAGAACTGTTGGCTTTCGTCAACAACTATCGCCGTTTCACCCATGTTCCCCAGCCTCAGCCTGCCCTCTTCTATGTGGAACCATTCCTGGAAAGAATGGCGTTGCTCTGCAACCACGAAGTAGAGATTTCGGTTTCTCCCAAGGATTTGCTGGTTTACGCCGACGAGAGCCTCCTCTCTCACGTGGTAACGAATCTTCTGAAGAATGCCGTAGAAGCTTTCAAGGAAAAGGAAAAATTATCATTTATCCGTCTCCAAGCCTACGCCAACGCCCAGGAATCCATCATCATCGACGTGAGCAACAACGCCGGTCTCATCCCCGAAGATGTAGCCTCCCACATTTTCATCCCGTTCTTCACCACGAAGCCGGAAGGAAGCGGAATCGGTCTCTCCCTTTCCCGCCAAATCATGCGAGTAAGCGGCGGCAGCCTCTCGCTCCATCAGGACAAGGCACAGGGAATCACCACCTTCCGCATCATTATCCCATAAAAAAGTATAATTTTGGGGAGGAAAGTTTGGCGCTTTCGCTTTTTTACCATATCTTTGCCTTTATAAAAGATTAAGCTTATGTCAACAGATGATAAGACCATATTAAAGATAAAAGATATAGCTAAATCTGCTATTCCTTCAGGAAGCAAGGCTATATTGTATGGATCAAGAGCGAGAGGTGATGCTCGCAACGATTCAGACTGGGACATTCTTATCCTTTTAGACAAAGACAAACTGGAACAAACGGACTATGACAGAGTAAGTTACCCGTTTGTCTTGTTAGGTTGCGACCTCGGCACAGAAATCAATCCAATTCTTTACACAAAGAAAGAATGGGAATCGTATAACTTCACCCCTTTTTACGAGAATGTAAATCGAGACGGCATTAGTTTAATATAATTTTTATGGATCAAGTAAACAAAGACACATTAATCAATCTGCAAGTAGAAAAAGCCAAGCGCTTTTTAACTCAAGCAGATGAAATGGTTGAACTAAAGCATTGGGATTTAGCAGCCAATCGCTATTATTATGCCTGCTTCCATGCCGTACAAGCTCTATTCATAGCAAAAGGTGTTAATGCCCACACTCATGCTGGCATTAACACCCAATTCAGCTTACACTTCGTAAAGACTGGTATCGTAGATATCTCTTATGGCAGTTTCCTCGCCCGTATGTTCCAGTTAAGACAAAAAGCCGATTACAACTGCGCCTACGAAATTTCCGAAAATGACATCCTGGAAATTATTGGCTTATCACACGATTTTATAAAAGCCATATTAAACTTAGTCAAATAATTACTGATTGCCCTCTGCCTCCACAATCTGTCCATCAAACAGGCGGATGGTGCGATGGGCTATCTTGGCATCATGCTCATTATGCGTTACCATGACGATGGTGGTGCCCTCGTGGTTCAGCTCGGTAAGCAGATGCATCACCTCGGCTCCATTCTTGGAATCGAGGTTACCCGTAGGCTCATCGGCAAGGATGAGCTTCGGACCGAAGACCACGGCACGGGCGATGGCTACTCGCTGCTGCTGACCACCAGAAAGCTGGTGAGGGAAGTGCTTGGCACGATGACTGATGGCCATTCGCTTCATAATCGCCTGCACCTTTGCCTTGCGCTCCGCCTTCGGAATGTTGAGGTAGGTAAGAGGAAGCTCGATGTTCTCCTCTACATTCAATTCATCTATCAGGTTGAAGCTCTGGAACACAAATCCGATTTCTCCCTTTCTCACATCCGTGCGCTCCTTTTCCTTCAGGTTTGCCACCTCGTGATTACCCAGGAAATATTTTCCAGAAGTTGGGTTATCCAATAATCCAAGGATATTGAGTAAAGTGGATTTGCCACAACCGGATGGTCCCATAATGGCGACAAACTCGCCGTCTTCTACTGTGAAAGATACGTTATTTAAAGCAATCGTCTCCACATCTTCTGTGCGGAATGACTTGCAAAGATTCTCTACTTTTATCATTTCTTCTAATGTTTAATGTTTAATTTGGGCATACGCCCTTAAATCTGTGTCATCTGTGAAAATCTGTGGGAGACTTATTCATCCTTGAGATACTTCACAGGATTACTATTCGCCACCTTGTAGCAGTTGATGACGACGGAAAGCCCGATGATGACGAGCAAGATGATGGTAACGCCGATAAACAGCAAAGGCGTCATCGTAATCTTCTCGCTGAACGACATCAGCCATTGTCTGGCTATCAGCCAAGCCCCCAAGTCGCCCACGATGATGCAAGGCAAGGCAATCTTCATGATGTCCTTCAGGAAGATGCGAAGAATATCCTTCACCTTGGCCCCGTTCACCTTTCTGATTGCAATCTCCTTGCGGCGGCGGTTCACCTCATCGCTCGTATAGCCCACCAATCCGAAGAGGGCGATAACCATCGTTACGATGCCGGCTACCAGGATTCCGTTGCGGAAATGGAGCTGGGAAGCATACTGTGCCTTGAACTCAGACTCATAGTCGAGTACCTCCACTTTGTTGTTTGGATACATCAATTGCACCTTATCTCTTAGGTCTGCCAAAGCCTCTTCTGTCAAGTCATTGTACTTGACGAGCATATAAGAAGCAGGAGTGGCTGAATAAAAATAAACAAATGAAGCAGATCTTGAATCTGCATTTTCCGTGCTGACCGTACCATACTTCACATCATTGACCACACCACAGATTGTCATCGTTTCATTTTCGTTGCAATGTGCGGAAATCCACACTCTCTTGCCTACAGCACCGTCTTTCCAATGCCCCAACTTCGTCAACTTCTTCGCTAAAGTCTCGTCGATAATCACTTGACGACTACTATCCGTTCGCTCCGTGAAGAAAGAGCCTTGTACAAACTTTATGCTCATAAGGTCAAAGTAATTGTCATCAACGCCCTGCGTGTCATGGATAATCATTCGAGTACGATCATCCCCTGGCAAAGTCAAATTATTTCCATTTACACTCCAGTTTTGCAGTGGCACACAATAGGTAGATGCCACTTGCTTAACATTCGGCAAATGCTTGAATTCCGACAAGCATTGCATTCGTTGGTCTGGCTTGATTCCCTCTACATAAACGATTGCCACATCCTTGTAATCATAACCAGGATTCAGATTCACCATTTTATTATATTGACTATTGACCACAAAGAGCAAGCTGAACAACAAGCCAGAGATAACGAACTGAATACCGAGCAAGGCGAGCTTCCAACGATTACGATTCTCGCTATATCCACGGAATGCAATCGCCACTGGAATTTTATTGTAGAGCCATCCCGGCACCAAGCCGCCAACCAAAAGCACAAGGACGCAAATGGCAACCAATATCCAACTGCCACGATTAAACAACAATGTACTTACAGGAGCAGAAAGGAAATTCTCTATCGTTCCCTTGCAAAGGAAGACGAGGATAGCAGCCAATATCACCGACAACCCAACATGCACCAAAGCCTCGGAGAAGATAATCGCATGGATGTTCTTCGGCTCTGCACCATAGCACTTGCGCACCGCCATCTCACGAGAACGAGACACGAGGTTGCCCACGATGATGAGCAGATAGTTCATCACGGAGGTAAAGAGTAGCACAAAAGCGATGATTCCCATAATCCACCCCATCATTTTGATGTAAGAATTTTGGGTATATACTTTGCTAAGAACCGTAAAATCATAATCCAAAGATATTCCTGATTGTTTCCATTCCTTCAAAGGGAAATGGTCTTTCCTCATCTTGTCAACGTATGGACGAAGTTCGCTCGCTTGACATCCTTTAGCCAATCGGATATAGGAGCTATAACAGTCGTTGCCTAACCAATTATTTCTTCCATCATACCCCAAAACTTCCCCGATACTGCTTAGCGACAAAAGAACTTGCTCGTCATGTAGAGAAGCACCCCAAGGAAAGCTCTCGAACACACCACCTATCGTGAAAGTGATGCCGGGATGTTTTGGCATTATAAAATGCTTGCCTACCACATTGCCACCAATCTTTGCAGCCATCTTGGAATCTATCATACAATAGAGCGGACGAGAGAGGACATCCTTTGCTTTGCCCACTAATATCTTTTGTGGGAACATATCAAAGAAGCAACTATCTGCCAGTAATATATTGGCAGAAATGGATTTTTGGTTTTCCAAGTTGCATTGGTTTTCTCCAATATCTACCACTCGTGTTGCAGCCTCCACCATAGGAGCATATTGCTTGATGCCTGGGGCTGTGGCTCCTGATGTTGCAAAATAGGAAAAAGGGGTCTGCCCCTCTGCGTCACTTCCCATCGTTCCCACTTCTGAAATCTGATACGTCCTATCCCATCCTGGAAAGTACGTATCGTAAGTCTGCTCGAAATAAATCTCGGCAATAATTACCGAACTGATTGCCAATCCGAGCGCCAGACACAAAATCTTCACGAAATTGTGCTGGCCCCTTCGAGGCAGATTCTTGAATGCGTTAATAATATGATTCATATCAAATATCCTGTTTCAAGGGCGTTAGCCCAATTTATCACTAATCATTACTAACTAATCACTACTAATTAAAAACTAATACATCATTATCCTTATAGGCCTCATAGCCGCTAACGATGACTTGTTCACCCGGCTCCAAGCCCTCAATCACCTCATAATACTGAGGATTCTGGCGACCGATGGTGATCTTTCGGCGATAAGCCTTCTTGCCACTCTTGTCTAATACAAAGATCCATTGACCGCCCGTTACACTATAAAACGTGCCTTTAGGGATAATTATTGCCTGCTTCGACTGACCGAGCTGCAAATCTACATAATAAGTCTGACCGGTTCGGATGTTGCCTGGACGAACGCCCTTGAAGATGAAGTCGATGCGGAACCTGCCGTCTCTTACCTCGGGATAAACCTTGCGAACCTGCAGGAGATAATGCTTGCCGTTCTGGTCGAAAGTGGCTGTAAGTCCCGGTTTTACCCGGTCGATGTAATGCTCATCCACCTGCGCCTGCACCTTGAAATCGCTGAGGTCGTTGATGACTCCAATCTTCTGTCCGGCAGAAATGCTCTGTCCCAACTCCACATCGAGCAAACCGATTTCGCCCGAAATGGTGCTGCGGATGTTCAGCTTCTCCTTGCGCTGGCGAACCAGCTGCACATTCTTCTGCATGGCTTCCAGATTATCGCCCATCTGCTCCATCTGCGAACGGCGGAGCTGTGCATCCTTCTTCAATCGCTTGCTGATGAGCGCATGCTTCTTGACAGCAAGGTCGTAATCTTCCTTAGCCTTGAGATACTCCTCGCGCGAATTGAGTTCTTCCTTGTGCAACGCCTCCTGATGCTGATAGGAACGGCGCTTGGTAATGACATCCTGCGAAAGCGAAAGTTCCTCGTTGCTATTGTTCAGACGGTCCTGCTCCATCGAAATCTGGGTGTTGCGAAGCATATCCTGCTTTTCGGCAAGTTCGCTTTCGGCATTCAGAATCTCCAGGTCGAGATTCGAATTGCTCAGTTTCACGATCACATCGCCCTTGTTTACGTGGGCGCCTTCATCCACCACTTTCTCCAGAACAATACCGCCTTCCTCGGAACTGATCTGCACCACGGAGATAGGAACCACCTGTCCATCCACCGAAACATAATCGTTGAATTGCGCCTTCTCCACGGTTCCGATGCTCAATCCCTTCCTATCCACCTTCAGAGTAGAAGAAAAATTGCCCAATCCCAACCAAATGAGGACTGCGATCAAAACCGCTCCTCCGCCAATCCATGCCCAATACTTGCGAGGCACGAGATATTTTTTCTTTTCTATCTTTATATCCATAATTTATCTTATTAAATTTTCTCCCTGATAATAACCTACTAACCTCTGTTTGATGATGAGCAGCATCTGCATCTGGAGTTCCTTGATTCTGCTTTCCAGAAGCGTCTGGGCTGCGGTATGAAGATCGAAGGTGGAAAGCATTCCTTCCTCAAACTTGCGGCTCGACATGTGATAGGCGAGCGAATCGGAGGCCACCTTCTTCTGCATCTGATGCAATTCCTTGGCGTAACCCTCTGCATCCATTACCGCCTGGGCTATCTGGTCGTGAAGTTTGCGACGGGTTTCCTCCAGGTTCACCTGTGCCAGTTGCCAGTCGTTGCGTGCCTTCTTCACGCTGTGCCATCGGTCACTATTATAAATAGGTATGGAAAGGGTCAACGCGAGGTATTCGCCCTGGTTGTTGTGAAACTGCGAGGCAAACCCATCGTATTGCCCTTTCTGAGAGAGATTCTTATAATAGTTGGTAGAAATGCCACCACCGAGAGAGAGTGATGGCAGCAATCTGCCTTTTGCAATCTTGTAATCATACCGTGCCCGCTCCACTTCGTATTCTGCCGACTTCAAATCGGGAGAGATATGCTGAAAGTCCTGGTAAATGGCTTCGGAATTTGTATAAGAAGCTGAAACCTCTTTATTTTCTGCCTTTAGCTTCAGATTCCGCTCTTCAGCTATCTGGATTTTCAGTTCTTCATCCACCGGAAAATTCATCGCGGATTTCAAGGCGAGCAGACTCTGTTTTGCCACATTCTCCTGATGCGTAAGATTGTATTCATCTTCTGCCACCTGCGATTCCATCTGCACCACATCCGGTCGGCCTTTCTCGCCCAGTTCATACAGACGCTTCATCTTAGCCAGCATCCGCTTGCTTTCGTTCAGTTTCTCGCTTGCTATCCGAATACTTGCCTCAGCATAGGCAGCATCCACATATTTCTGCATCACGTCGATGGCACGGTCGTCCTGAATCTTCTGCATCGCCGTGGCTGAATAATCCCGGCTCAACTTAGCCTGCTTCAAGGCGTTGATGGTGGCGAAACCATCGAAGACATTCAGTTCGGCATAAAGCTGATAATAGTTGTTGAATGTCGTTACATTATTATAAGTATTGGTTTCCGGGTCGATGTTTCGTCCCCAGGCGTACTGTCCCTGCACGCCGCCCGTAACGGTAGGCAGGAATCCTGCCACAGCATGCTGGTAATCCTGCTTGCGTTGGCGGGCGTTTACCACCTCCCGCTTCACCTCCGTGGCGTGCTCCACGGCGTATTTCATACAGTCGTCAAGGCTCCAGCTCTGTGCCGAGGCACCAGCCGCCCAGACCAACCATCCTATCAATATTCCTATTCTTTTCATAATTTTCTTCATTTTGGCATGATAAGGACAAGAGCCGTGCCAAAACAGCATTTCTCCTGATAATCAAATCATTAAATAAAAACTCTCATTAAACAAACTGTCCAACAATTAGACACCGGCGTCTAATTGTTGGACAGAAACCGCAGCTTAAAGCTGATCATTCATCGCATCCACCACTTGTCCATCAAACAGATTGATGATGCGACTGGCGTAGGTAGCATCGTGCTTGGAGTGCGTAACCATCACGATGGTGGTGCCCTCATCATTCAGTTCGCTGAGCAACTGCATCACCTCCATACCATTCTTGGAATCGAGGTTACCCGTAGGCTCATCGGCTAGGATGATGCTTGGCTTGCCCACCACGGCACGAGCTATCGCAACACGCTGCTGCTGACCTCCGGAGAGCTGATGGGGATAATGCTTGGCACGATGACTGAGCTTTACCTTGCGCAGGATGTCGAGCACTCGCTCCTTGCGTTCCGCCTTGCCAATGCCTAGATATTTGAGCTGCAGGTCGATGTTCTCCTCTACCGTCAACTCATCTATCAGATTGAAATTCTGAAAGACGAAACCGATGCGACCCTTGCGATAAGCCGTGCGCTCACGCTCCTTGAGATGTCCTACCTCCTCATCGCCCAGCCAATACTTACCCTCGGTAGGTGTATCGAGCAAGCCGAGGATGTTGAGCAAGGTAGACTTGCCACATCCCGAAGGTCCCATGATGGCTACAAACTCGCCATCCTTTACATTGATGTTCACGCCGTTCAGGGCGATGGTCTCTATCTCTTCTGTACGAAATATTCTCGTTAAATTCTCTGTACGTATCATCTTGATTTAATGTTTAATGTGTAGTGTTTGATGTTTACTTAGCTCATCATGCTATTCCATCTTGATGCTGTCTATCGGATTCTCCAGAGCGGTGCGCAGGGTATAGCTGAAGACCGATACCAAGGCTAGCAGCAAGGTGAAGATAGCTCCTGCTACCAATGTCCACCAAGGGAAATCGATGTGATATTTGAAACCTATCAAGTATTCTTGCATCAGCTTGACACACAATGGGATGGCGATAACCACAGCCACACACGATGTGATGAGGAATCGCTTGGAAAGTTGCCATGCCGCATCTGTCACCGAGGCTCCCATCACCTTGCGCAAGGCTATCTGTCGGCGCTGCTGGTTGCCGTAATATACCGACATGCCAAACAAGCCGAGGGCGGAAATCAAGATGGAGATGCCCATGAAGGTGATGATGAGCACCATCATGTTGTGCTTCTCCTTGAGCGCATCAGCCAAGGTGTCGTCCAGATACTCCGTATCCATGTCGGTAGGTACGCCCAGCTGTTCCTTAGCCACTTGCTTGCAGGCACTTTGGATAGCAGACAGGGCTTGGGCATGGTCGCCACAAGTCTTCACCAAGATGGTCCAAAGCACATCATGATTGGAAGGAACACGAATGGCATTATGATTACCCAACCTGAACTCATCAAGAGCATCGCCACAGTGGAAATCTTTCACAACGCCACAAACCTCATATTCAGGCTTGCCTTCATTATAGCCGAAATATGGTTTCTTGCTCGATACGCCAAAGGTTCGCTTAGCTTCCTCGCTAACCCAGATTTTGCCTGGCGTAGGGTCAGAATATCGCTCCAGCACCTTGAAACCCATCATCTTCATCGCTATGGAATCCAATACGCTCAATCTCAAGAACGCTATATTTTCTCCCTTCTCATCATGCACACCATTGGCAAAGCTATTGACAGGATTGTTGCTGATAGCCGTAGCCTCCTCCACCTCTGGCAGAGATTTCAACTTCGCTATCAACGCTGCGTTTCTGACATCGACATTATCAAATCCGAAAGTGGTGGAGATACAGAGAATGTCTTTCGTCTGATACCCCAAAGGTATGTTGGCGAGATGGCGCATCTGGAGCATCATCGTGATAGCCATCACCACCAGCGACATACTGATAACGCTCTGTGCCACAATGAATATCCTGCTAAACCACATCTTGCTACGCAAACGCATGGTGCCCTTTACCACATCTATCGGATTGTAGCGAGCCACCACGATGGCTGGGAACAAGCCCGACAACAAGGAGATGACGAGATAAGCCACCAACAAGCATCCCCAAACGACAGGCGAAGAGAAGAGCGAAATCTTCGTATCCAAGATGCTATTAAATAAAGGTGTGAATGCCCAAGCCAGCAAAACGCCGAGCAAGAAGCAAACTGCCGTGAAGAGTGCCGCCTCCTTGATATAGCGCAGCACCACGCCCAGCACCGACTCACCCAACAGGCGGCGGGTAGCCATCTCCTTGGCTCGATTGCCTATCTGCGCCACGGTGAGATTGATGTAATTGAAGATGGCTGATAGCAAGAGAACAAGCGCCACGATCAACAAGACATTGACCAAGGTCTTGCTGCCATGACGGACATGCGGGCATGTAATATCCGAGAAATACAACTTGTCCCAGCGCACCAAGCTAGAGCCCCACAAGAAACTGCCAGTCGTCTTCTTGCGACTCCACCATTTCTTCCAATAACCCATATATTTATTGAGCAACGTGGCGTTCACCTTTTCTGGATCAGCATTATCTGCCAGTTGGGCGATGGTAACAACCTCGCCAAACTGGTCCATCGGATCTAAATCTTTCTCCTTTAACTTCATGGAGACAAAGATGTCGGTGGGTTCCAGCAGGTCTTCCCTGCCGAAATCATCCACGATACCCACCACCTTGAATTGCAGCGTATCGCATGTAACAACCTGTCCGATAGGATTTGCATAGCAAAAAGCCCTCTTGGCAAAAGACTCGGAGATAAGGGCCTGGTGCTTATCCGTGAGCACACGATGAGCGGAGCATCCCCTGCACTTCATTCCCATCATATCCAAGAAGTTAGGATCTATGGCACGTGCCTGCACATGAAAGTATTGACCATCCACCACAGCACCCTTGTCTGTATAATAATCGCTAAATCGGGTCCATTCCTTGATTTCCGGGATGGAAGGGAAAAACTCCTTAGCCGTACCCAAGGTCATGCCAAGGTAATCGCCCGAACCAGGCACATAGAGGTTCTTGGCATCTGGCTGATGCGTGCCCACCCGATACTCCATGAAGGCGTAAGATACCAAAATCATCACAAAAGCCAAGGCTATCGAGAGTCCGAAAGCCTCGATAGCAGTATAGAGCTTGTTGCGCGATAAAAACTTAAAATAACTTTTCATATCTGTTGTTTCTTTATTTTCTGATGCTTTTTCTGATGCATCCTATCTGATGCTTTTTTCTGACGCAAAAGTAATCATTCCTTTTGATTCTGCCAAGAATCAGAAGCTAGCGGCAAGCGGATTGTATGAAATTCATACACTCTTCTGTATGATAATCACACATCATCTTCCGTTTTGTTGGCTAATTCAAGAAAAAAGTGTACTTTTGCAAACAAAGACAAAAGATATAACAGAACACAAATAGATGAAATACGGAACTATACTTGTAATCGACGACAATCCATCGATACTCACAGCCCTGAAGATATGCCTAGGCGGCACATTTGAGAAGATTCTCACCTTGCCTTGCCCAGACACAGCCCCCGCTCTGCTCCAACAAGAGCCAGTGGACATCATCTTGCTCGACATGAATTTTTCCTTGGGCGTAAACAGCGGACAGGAAGGTTTGCTTTGGCTCCGCACCTTCCGCCGTCTCCATGCCAACATCCCCGTGGTGCTCATCACCGCCTACGCAGATATCCAGCTCGCCATCAAGGGATTGAAATCTGGCGCAGCCGACTTCATCACCAAGCCTTGGGATAACGATGAACTCATCAGAACCCTAAAGGATGCCATCGACCGAAGCCAAGAAGTAGAGACGCTGGAGAGCATCGAGAGCACTCATATTCACAAGGTTGTGGACCAATGCCACGGCAATATCTCACGCGCCGCCGAACTCCTCGGCATCACTCGCCAAACACTTTACGCCAAGTTAAAGCGATAATTTTCCATCACAATCATTCATGATTATCAACATCTGATATGGACACCATCTTCCACATATATATAATAGGTATCATTCTCCTCATCATCGGAGGCATCATCTATCTCTTCTTGCGCCATCAGCGCAACCTGAAGAGCCGTGCCTTCTTGATGCAAGAGGCTATCCGCAATGGCGATTACTCCTTCCGTCTATCCACCAAGGGATTGCTCTCTGGAGAACGAGCCTTGCAGCAAGCCCTCAACGATATGGAGAACGACATCGGCAGACTGGTGGCGCAGCATGAGGTGGAATCTTGGCAAAGGCTAACCCGTGTGCTCACCCATGAGATTATGAACGCCACCGCCCCCATCTCCAGCATCTGCCAAGCCTATCTGAGCAATCCCGACATCCAAGGCTCGCCCTACGAGGAAGGCATCCGAGCCATTCGAGACACCAGCAAGTCGCTCACCAGTTTCGTGGACAGCTACCGCAAGCTCACCCAGCTACAAGAGCCTGTCATCGAGAACATTCCACTCAAGGATTTCGTGGAAGGCATCAAGCCGCTCTATCCTCAGATAGAATGGCACATCCATATCCCTGAAGATGCCACCTGGTCTGCCGACAAAAACATGCTGCACCAGGTATTTATCAATCTGACCAAGAATGCCATCGAGGCTCACGCCTCAGCCATCGACATTCGATGCTTCCACAAACATCCAGAGAGCATCGAGAGTTCACAATTCTCGGGCATCTATTTCAGCAACAATGGCACCCCCATCCCAGCCGATGTGGCAAAGGAGATGTTCATCCCCTTCTTCTCTACCAAGCCATCAGGTTCGGGCATCGGCCTCTCCATCTCCCGCCAGATGCTGATGATGCAATCCATCAACCTCTCCCTAGCCGAGCATAATGTGGCAGGCTATCATGTAACATTCCGAATGAACAGCTGCGACATCGTCACCTCGCTATGCACGATGCTATGATGCAAGCCATCAGCCACTCCATACGTAGTAACAAAGGTGATGACCAAAGAAAGCTTGGTCTTGGTGGAACTTTGGAAGAGTTCCATGCGCTGCCGCAACAGCTGCTCGTAGGCATCAGTGATGCGGTATTCCGACTTGCTGAATTTCATCTCGCATAGATGCACGATGCGGTCGGCACGCTTGATGACCAAGTCTATCTGCCCACCTCGCTGCTTGTCATCCGCCACCTTTCTCCATGAAGAAACTTCCGTAGCCATGCCTGATATGCCCAAGGCTTTCTTGATGCAATCCGTGTGCATCAAGCAGACAATCTCGAAGGTAAGTCCTTGCCATGTAGAAACCAAGCGTGACTCAAAATTGTGGCTCCACCATTGTTCATCCCCAGATGTATCTTGCGCTATAAACTTATAATAGAATAAGGTATAGAAATCCATCAACCGATAGATGGTATTTTTTGTCTTGCAACCAAAGTTCTGACTGCGTGAGATAAAATCGCATCTTTCCAAATTGGTCAGTACACGAGTGAGCGTACCTCCATTCGCCCCAATGACTTTGGAAATTTCCGTACGAGTCATACCATCATGGTGCTGAGCCAATGCTTTGACCACGCTGATATACAGTTCGGCATTGCTGAACAACGCATTATAGAGTTCATCAAACTCCCCTCTCATGATACCGCCATGAGAGAAGAAAAGGCGATCCACATTCTGCACCAAGCTCTGTCTTGGGTCGATAAGGCTCAGATAGAATGGGATGCCACCCATCACCATATAGCATTGCAATATCTGGTATCTGTCCCACTTGCAATGCTTGCGTTGCAAGTATTCCTCCACCTCATGAAGCGTAAATGGGCGCACATAGATGCTAGAGGTAATTCGGGCATGCAAGCCACCCTGGTTCTCTATCAGATTATCCACCATCCAGGAAGTGGCGGAACCGCTGGCAATGAACACGATGTCGCTTCGGCGAGCAGCCCAACCATTCCAGAAATTTTCCAAAGCCGAAACAAAATCCGACTTCTGCGTATCTATCCAAGGCATCTCATCGATAAACACCACTTTCTTCCTGTCTGCATCAAGCAACTCCAGATATTCCTCAAGAGCATCAAAGGCATCAAACCAATCGGAAAACTTATCTGGCTTACTGCCCGAAAATTTCTTCAATGCCTTGCCGAAACTCGTCAATTGTCTTTGGCGAGAAAGATTATGTCCTCCCACAAATGTAAAGTCATAGGAACCTTGATAGTATTGGTCAACAAGGAAGGTCTTGCCTACTCTTCGTCTTCCATACACTATCACAAACTCAGAGCGGTCGGATTCCATCACCCTATCCAGTTCCAAGCACTCTCGCTCCCTACCTACCAACTTATTGCTTGTTCCCATTTTCTTCGCTTTTTATTCGTTTTGATACTGACTGCAAATTTAAGCCAATTTTCCCGAAAAACAAAGAAAATGGGCGATTTTTTACCCAAATCTCATTCAAAAACATAGATTTGGGTAAAAAATCGCCCATTTTTTTTAGTTTCCATCACTATTTCTTCATTACCTATCTATCAAAGAGATTGATGATAACATACGAAACTTGAGTCAATTATTTCTGGTACTCTTCACTCTTCACCTTTCGGCCGGAAACCCCTGTGTTTATCGGCATTCCGAGGGGTGAAGAGTTGTTTTTATCTCTTCACCCACTCTTCACCACTCTTCACCTTCAGGAACGGAAACAGATGCGAAAGACAGATAGAAGGATTGCAAATCAGCCAGAACTGAAGGGTGAAGAGTGGTGAAGAGTAGGTGAAGAGTGCCCGAATACTCTTCACCCCTC
>PPYF01306254.1_pt1 | contig 23351 bp, 20 predicted proteins | sample 1559871 | NCBI WGS metagenome assembly PPYF01 (sample SAMN08240021, study PRJNA423297) | Human gut metagenome, whole genome shotgun sequencing project.
TCTATTTTCAAAAGACTAATACAAATGTAATAAAAGAAATGAATTCTTTGAAAGGAAATATCTCTTTTTTTTAAGGGGTGGCTTAATTTTTCTTTATTTAAAGTCTTAGAATTACTGCCCACCAAAGCCCGTCACGAATGTTTTGAAATCCTCAAGCTGTACATTAAGCTCTATATAGTATAGCAGAATAGCAGAAAAACAGACCATGATACCGCAGGTATATAGGTCATAACCCACTCTTCCGTAAGTATCTTATCTATTTGACAATAATAAAAATGTAAAGGAGGATAATGACATGGACAATATTCGTATCCCAATACATATAGGTTAACATATAAGGGAGAATGGTCACGGAGTCCACAAACCATAGAATGAAAAAATATATTTCCATCGTGTACGGTTTATGTCTCTATCCGGATATTTGACCGGTGCCGCAAATGCGCAATGCATACTCCACAAAAAAACACCAGGGAGGAAAAATAAGTCATACTGAATAACGCCTGTCTGTAATGGGCCATGGATACAAATGAACTACAGATAATAGCTGCAATAGATATAACGATACAAGCACAAAATAATGTACGAACGTGTCCATCAGTTGCATTTGGATGAAACAGTACCACTTTATGCAATGTTTGGTTAGATTGAGTCTGAACATAGGACCTTAAAAATTAGACGGATATAAATTTACTAAAAATCTGTGGAAAAGAGGAATAGAAAGGCGGAAATGTTTTTAAAACGGCTATGAATAAAGCGTTTGTGAGGACAAATGAGGACAAAGGCATAAAACGAGGTAACGCAAAAAAAAGTAAATTTATGAAGTAGAAAGGTTGCTAAATCATTACCCCGTGAAAGGTGGTTTTTGATACTCCGTGCTGAATTTTTCTCCGTATGGCTTCGGTTGGCTTACAAGGCATAACTCATTGATACTTAATTTTAAACTTAAAAAACGAGTATGGCAAGAAGTACATTCAAAGTGCTGTTCTACGTGAACGGCAACAAGGAGAAAAACAATATTGTCCGCATCATAGGACGGGTAACGATTAACGGGATTGTGACGCAGTTCAGCTATAAGTAGAGTATCCCGAAAACGCTTTGGGACGTGAAAGGGAACAGGGCGAAAGGCAAGAGTGCGGAAGTACGTGATATCAACCTTGCCCTTGACAACATCAAGGCTCAAATCATCAAGCACTACCTGCGTATATTCGACCGTGAAGCGTTCGTGACGGCTGAAATGGTGAGCAATGCTTATCAGGGTATCGGCAGTGAGTATGAGACACTGCTCAAAGCGTCCGGACGTAAGAACGAAGTATTCAAGAAGCGTGTCGGAAAAGACAGGGTAATGGCAACCACCGTTCACGGGTGGTGGCAAGAAACCATGTGGCAGCGTTCATCAAGTCTTTTTACAGACGGACGGATATGTTCATGCTGGAGATTAAGCCCGACTTCATCAAGGGGTTTGCAGCCTACCTATCAACGAAAGCGGGACTTCACAACGGGACGATATGGGAAAAATGCATGTGGCTGAAAGGCGTTGTCATGTGTGTGCACTTTAACGGACTAATACCGAAAAAAACGTTTGCCCAATTCCACATCAGCCCTAATGTGACGGAACGTGAGTTCCTGACGGAAGATGAACTGAAAACGTTGATGACGCACGAGTTGGGGATGTCCAACTGTTCTATATTCGTGACATTTTTGTTTTCGCCAGCTTCACTGCCCTCTCTTTCGTGGACATCAAGGAACTAACCAATAGCAACATCGTAGAAGTGAATGGTGAGAAGTGGATATTGTCCAAACGGTACAAGACAAAAGTGCCGTTCCAAGTGAAACTGTTGGATACTCCTTTGCAGATTATCGAGCGTTACCGACCCTGTCAGGAAGACAATCTCATATTCCCTAATCTCAACTACTGGTCTATCTGCAAATCTCTGAAAAAGGGGATGAAAGAGTGCGGATAACAAAGGATATTTCATTTCAGTATTAAAACTATTAAACGGGCGTAATTTAATTCGACAGAAAATCCGGCTTCTGACAGCCATTTTTTCACTTCATTCCGAGAGTTTGCAGTTTGACTGCCATAAACAGCAATATTTCAGCATGGGGACATAGTTTGCGGATATTATCCACACTTTGTGCTGTTCCGCTTCCTCCATGTGTACAGAATGGGAGTATCTTTTTCCCGGACAAATCATAACCGGACAGGAAACTTTTTACAGGAGAAGACAGAAGACCACCCCAAATAGGACTACCGATAATCAATGTATCATAATCATCCATATTCTCTACTTTTGTACGCAGAGCTGGAAGAATATGATTGTCTCTTTCATTTTTGAAACGGTCAACCACTTCATTATATTCATCAGAATAGGGTTCTTCCGGTTCAATCTCCACCATGTCGCATCCAATAAGTTCATGGATAATGTTGGCTACAGTTTGCGTATGTCCGCTCCATGAGAAATAGACTGCCTATTGAAATCCACATCACCTCTCAACATCATCAGAAGAGAAAGGCTTCTTATGAGGAAATGCAGAAACAGGAAATGGAGCAGCGTGTCCGTATGGTAATGGAGTACATTCATTACATAATGCCCCGTATAGCAGATCAAGAGACCATCAACTATATCTGTACCGAGGTGCATAATTGGATGTATAATCCCAACTATAAACCGAAACCAATCAAGAGAAGACTTACCAAGCAGATTACGAGTGTACCACTCCGTCATTTGGTGTGGAACATTACTGCTCGTTTCATGAATCCCAAACTTTACAGTGGCGATAATAAGGCCATATTCATAAAGACCTTGTTCCCGAAAGAGTTTGCCGACACCGAGATTGATACTATCAAGAACTTCAAGGTGGATCCCAGAAAGAGCGAAATTCCCATTGATGAACCCGAAGGAGACAATTTTTCTTTCCACTATCCCGAAGATTACACTCCAAAACAGCTTTTGTAACCCATTTCAATAGAATAACCATAAGCAGCCAGTAAAGCGTAACTGCCTGTATCACATCGTTTCCCGAAGAACTTTGCCCATCATTTGTGGTCGGTCATCGTTATTCGGGAATTATTTTGCAATTATCGTTCGTGGAGGTAGTCACGGCTGTATCATTCAAGTCCTTTGCAGCAAGTCCCACTAAAGGGGTGAGTTGCAAAATGGAAAATAATATGATTACCTTCAACGACCTTCCTATGGTCGTAGCTCAGCTTCGGGATGAAGTGATGAGCCTGAAAAGCCTGCTCACCGAGCAGCGCAGTGTGAATAACGCAAAGGCAGTGGACACCCATGTCCCCATGTCAGTAGATGAAGCAGCGGAATATCTAGGTATTCCAAAAGGTACGCTTTACATGAGACTCTCCGATGGAACCATCCCTGCCACCAAGCCCGGCAAACGCTACTGCCTCTACCGTGATGAACTGGACAAGTGGCTGGAGTCTTCCCGTAAGAATCCCGTACCTCTATCCGATGAGGAACTTAGCGAGTCCATATCCTCTTCCCACCGTCGCAAACCCAACGAACGTAACTGGTAGATGCTATGGAAGAGGATAAGAATTACATCAACATGATTCATGGCGACCTCGCACGAGCAAGCCAGGTACAGAGCGGTATGCCCGAGAATGTCGGTGTGATGAATATCAAGACTGCTAACCGTACCATACTTGAAGCGTCCCAAAAGCCAACGCCACGTTCGCTGTGGGATTGCTTCTGGTATGAGGGGGAACTCTCCTGTCTCTTTGCCGACTCCAATGTGGGCAAGTCCATTCTTGCCGTACAGATAGCTGACCGTATAGCACAAACCGACAATGTGCTGTACTTAGATTTCGAGTTGTCCGAGAAACAGTTCCAGCTCCGCTATACCAACGAGCACGGCAATCTGTATTCCTTCCCCGAAAGGCTGTACCGTGTATCCCTTGATTGTGATTCCCTCCTTGATGCCAACTTCGAGGAGGCAATCATCGGTAGCATCGAGCAGATGGCACTGCAGACAGGATGCAGGATATTCATCGTTGATAACCTTACCTATCTGTGCTGTGCCATGGAAAAGGGGGATGCGGCAGGACGGCTGATGATCCAGCTCAACAATCTCAAGAAGAAATACGGGTTGTCCCTCCTCGTCCTGGCACATACTCCCAAACGCTCCTTGGACTGTCCCATCACCTCGAACGACCTTGCCGGAAGCAAACGCCTGTACAACTTCTTTGACAGTGTATTTGCCATTGGCAAAAGTGCCCAAGATGGAAGTCTACGCTATGTGAAGCAACTTAAGGTGCGCTATGGGACATACTCATACGATGGCGACAATGTCATCATCTATGAGATTGAGAAGGTCGATTGCTTTCTGCAATTTGTACACCGAGGGTACTCCACGGAAAAGGAACATCTGAAGCAGTTGGGAGACGATGAATCCACCCGTAGGGACAGCCAGATATTGGAGCTCTCCCGAATGGGCAAGTCGTTAAGGGAGATTGCTTCACAAGTAGGTTGCGGTAAATCAACTGTCGGGCGAGTAATCCACCGAAGCAAAGAGAATGAAAAAGCCATCGTCCCAAGTGTCCCACCGTCCCAGCCCTTAGGGGAACGGGAGATGGGACAGGACGGGACACCCGATAATACCGAGAGAAAGGAGGCCAAGGCATGAAACGATATTCATTACAAAGCTACAAAGGTATAGCCACACGGCATACCTGTCCAAGTTGTGGCGACAAGCGTTCCTTTGTCTATTATGTGGACGAGGAGAATACACCTCTGCATCCGTCAGTCGGAAGATGCAACTACGAAAGCAGCTGCGGGTATCATTACACTCCCAAGCAATACTTTCAGGATCATCCCGAATGCCGTACCTTTGATGCTTCTTCTTTTGATGGGCAAATGAAAGAAGTGAAGAGCAAGAGCACTCCGACCGAGCCAATGAAACCTACGCCCATCGGCTATGTTCCGATTCACTATGTGGAGAAATCTAAAAGCGTGCAGAGTAATTTCTTCCGCTTTCTCTCTATATTGCTTGGCAACTACTATGGCAGCAAGTCTCAGGAGGTGTTGAACCGCTTGTTGGATGAGTATCGTTTGGGGGCGACCCGTGACGGTGCTGTTATCTTTTGGCAGATAGACAAGAACGGAAAGGTGCGTACAGGAAAGGTAATGCAGTACAATCCCGAAGATGGACACCGTATCAAGGAACAAGGTGTAGCCATCAACTGGATACATAACATACTGAAAAAGCAGAATGTATTGCCAGAAGAATGGCTACTATCCCAATGTCTTTTCGGTGAACACCTGCTAAGCCTCTATCCCGACAAGGTGGTGGTATTGGTTGAATCCGAGAAGAGTGCCATCATCGGCTCTGCTATCTTCCCTAACTATGTATGGTTGGCGACAGGTGGCAAGAGTCAGATGAAAGAGGACAAACTTCGTGTGTTGAGCGGAAGAACCGTACTTCTCTTTCCCGATGCAGACGGATATACCGAGTGGAAACAGCGTGCCGAGAGCATGACCTATTGCAAAGCTATCGTTTCTGACCTCTTGGAAAAACACGCTACTCCCAAGCAGAAAGCAGACCATATCGACATAGCCGACTGGATTATTTTTCAGATACAGGAAGGCAAGTTAATGTCCACTGCCAACCACTTGGTAGAAGCTGAAAAAATCCTCCAACAGATGATAGAGAAGAACCCTGTACTGCAAAAGCTGATTGATGAACTCGACCTTGTATTGGTCGATGCAAGTCACATCGCAAGCGATGACAAAAGCCCTCCTTGACAGCAGGAGAGCGGAAGCCGTAGGCTGTAGCGGACTGACAAGGGCTTGCCCTTGATATAGCCCACTATAACTACACGCTTCGCTTACGTAGTTGTGGGCTCTCCCGAGGGGATTAAGGCTTTGCCCTAATGACCCACTTAGGGCGTTTCTCCCCTGAGCACCCAGAGCAAAGAGTGACCCTCTCTTTGCAATCTCCGCTTATGGGTTGTACCCCTAAGAACCCCTTGCGGTTATGAGCGGACAAATAAAAGAAATGTTAGTCAATAACTCAAATCAAATTCAAAAAAATGGCAACAAAAAGCAGTATACATATCAAGCCTTGCAATATAACATCAAGCGAGGCTCATAACCGCAGGACTCCCGAATACATGCGTAACATCGGGGACTCCAAAATCTATATCGTACCCGAACTCTCTGCCGATAACGAGCAGTGGATAAATCCCAGTTTCGGCAATGTCGCTTTGCAGACGCATTATGACAACATCAAGCGTATGGTTAAGGAAAAGACTGGGCGTGCGATGCAGGAAAAGGAACGTGAACGCAAAGGCAAAAACGGAAAGATTATCAAGGTGGCCGGGTGCTCGCCCATCCGTGAAGGAGTATTGCTTATCAAAGCAGATACCACCTTGAATGATCTTCGCAGATTTTGTGATATATGCGAACTGCGTTGGGGTATCACTCCGATACAGATTTTCATACACAAGGATGAAGGGCATTGGCTCCCTGGCGAACCCGATGCAGGCGATAAGGAGAGCTTCAAAATTGGGGACAGATGGTTCAAACCGAACTACCATGCCCATATCGTTTTTGATTGGATGAACCACGACACAGGAAAGAGCTGCAAACTTAATGATAACGATATGATGGAAATACAGACATCAGCATCCGAGATTCTTGAAATGGAGCGAGGACAATCGAAAGCCGAGACAGGTAAGGAACATCTGGAACGTAACGACTTCATCCTTGAAAAACAGAAATCCGAACTCCGTAATTTGGATGCCGTAATGCGATACAAGGAGTATCAAGTGAAATGTGCCGAGCAGGAGGTTCAGGAAGCAGAGAGTATAACACAAGCCCTACGTGATGAAGCCCTGCAAAAAGAGAAGCAGAGTGAAATGCTCGATAAGGCTATCAGTGATAAACGCTCCAAACTGAACAAGGAGAAAGGAAACCAGTTGCTCGGAGCAGTTGCTGATTGGGCTACGGGAAAGTCCAAAGCCTTGAAAGGCGACATTGAGGACTTAAAATTTGACTTGGCGGAAGCACACGAAACCATAGCCGAAGAACGCAAACGGACGCAGGCTGAAACCGCCAAACTTGAAGCCTACAAGAAAACAGTTGCACAGCAGATGGAAAGTGCCGTTCGCAATGCCACACTCAAAAAGGACGATGAAATTAACAACTTGAAAGACCGCATTTCGTGGAGAGACAAGATGCTGGGGATGTTCACAAAAATCCTGATGCAAAGTAATGGCACCTTCAGAAAGGCAGTCGATTCAATCATCAACTTTGCCAAAGATACATATCGTAGTATCTTCAGCCGAGAGGAGGCAAAGACCATCAAGAGTGTGATGGAAGCCTTTGGTAAAAATAAGGAGGATTACAGAGCTATTGGAACTTTCCTCGTGTTCACGGCAGACAAAAAAGAGAACCTATCCAACAGCGAGTACCGCAAGGCTGTTCGCGAAGTGGATGATGTTGCTATCGGCAGATATGAACAGGCGCAGAAGCGTGGAAATTCTCTAAAACTGTAAGGATTTAGGTAAAAAAGCATGATTCTTGTAAAATATTTCTGCAATTATTTGTTATTAGAGACAAAAAGCATTACCTTTGCATCGTAAATATGATGATCATCGGTTTGTGCCGAGTCAATGATAACAGAACCCGTTAGCATCCCGTAGAACTGCTGGCGGGTCGCTTTTTTTATTACTATGAAGAGTCAGCGCCCACGCACAATAGAAGAACAGGGGGTCTCATTGCTCAGAGCAAAAGGGATGGAATTTGAAGATTTAGGCGAAGCAAAAGCTTTGCTTGCTCGAATCAGTTATTTCCGGTTGAAGTATTTCTGGACAGACCTGATTGATGACTCTACAGATGGTGATTTCTTGCCTGATACATCTTTTGATATGGTCATGAAACGCTATAATTTCGACCATAACCTACGATTGGTGTTGTTTGATGCAATAGAAATGATCGAAGTAGCTTTTCGTGCTAAAATCATCAATCATATGTCAAAAGCAGCAGGCAATGGACTTTGGTATCTTGATGCATCATTGTTTGAAGATGCCGACAGACATCAAGAGTTTGTGCTTAACTTGAAATATGAGTTTGAAAGAAGTACTGAACCATTTGCTAAGAAGTACATTGAGAACCATCCCAATTGGCAAGGGGATAGTTTTGAGGGTGATAACCCTGATGCTTGGATGATAATTGAGGTGGCTACTTTCGGCACACTGTCGAAGATGTATAAGAACTTGAAGAATCAATTGCCTCAAAAGTCAGCCATTGCAAATGATTTTGGACTTTACTCATCGAGAGAGTTTTCTAACTGGATAGAGATAATCTCGTTAATGCGAAATATCATAGCACACCATTCTCGTCTATGGAACAGAGCACTCAGCAAGAAAATATCGAATATCAAGGGGCATAGAGACCTTTGGTTGAATAACGAATTCTCAGAAATGCAGAAGAAAAAGCCCTATGCAGTAACTTGTGCATTGGTTTATCTCTGTAGAGCCGTAAGTGGTAGCAAATCTATCCAAGAAAAAGTAAAGGCGTTGTTTGAGACAAGTTCCCAAGTCATACCTATTCATAAAATTGGTATTCCTATCAACTGGAAGAATGAACCTCTTTGGAGATAAACAGTGAGTCTATCTGTGTGAGTTTGTAAATGGACCTGTAAAAAGGTTCTTATAGAGCATAAAAACTCAAACAAAAAATAACAGAATCCGTCAGCATCTCGTAAGAACTGCTGGCGGGTCGCGTTTTATTACCGTGAAACAAATAGATGTACCACAGCATATATATTAAATGAGTGACTTATTGCACAAATAAGTGTGAACAGGCTAATCCACATAATTTGAATGTAATAAGAGAGAGAAATTGATTAGTTGGCTGGAAAATCTATTTCTAATTGTAATCGAGATATTAATGTGTTCAGTTCAATCACCTTATAGTTGGTTATTTTATGTAAATCAATAAACGATGTGATTTCCATTTCACAATATCCTTGATAATCACTTATTTCCCATTCTGCGTCTCTTGCTATTTGAGCAACCATGTTTAAATATGGCGCATCAACTTCCGAGAATGACATTCCATAAACATGTATATGTGTCACATCGTAAAGGCTATCAAAGAAGTCTTTATACCTATGCAATAATTTCTTGACAGGTTTTTGTTGAGATGCAACGCCACTTACTGCGGCATCTTCTGCTAATTGTTGGTGTAATTGATGATTGTCCTCCATCTCCATTCTCCATTGTTCATATGCTTCTGGATCATCGTCAGAAGGTGGTTCTGGATCATTTACTATTATCATCTTCCGTAATTCATCCTCTCCTACACAATGTCCTAGAACAAATTCTTCATTATCATCAATACAGCCATGTATGTGAAGAATTTGTGCGGAAGGAACACCATACATATTCTCAAGAGTTTTCGAATAATTAAAGGTTAAGAAACGAGATCCTTCTCTTATCAATTCAATCTTTTTGTCTTCTCTTGGAGAATTCAGTTGCAGTATCCAATTTCTAAAACAACTTCTTAAATCGCTATATAGTCCATCAAGGCTCTGCTCCACCTCTATTTGGGCATCATTCCACATTCTATCACAATGGTCAGACATCAAATCCGGCACATTTTCACTTGCTACAGCACTAGCATATTCTAATATATCTAGTGAACCAAGTTGATTCTCGAAATCAGACCACCACTCATCATCACAACAGCCGTAGGCTTCTTCTATGTCTTGAATGACAGTCGGTTCATTTTCATATAACCAATCACGAAAATTTCGATATGAACTATTTATGCCATGGTGTAAATCAAAACCATTACCAATTATATATAAATGTCTCTCCATATGTGTGAATTCATCTTACCTATGCTATTTTGTATCTCATACAAAGATACATAAACTATTTCTATAATTAGTATTATCACTTATTAAACTTTATTCAGATAATGTGATACGGTTAGATAATAACTTAATTTACAAGGTGATTTATAAGAGGAAGAAAAAAACGTTAATTAACATTCCATTTAAAGAGTCATATCTTAGTTTTTTATCTCAATATCATTTCAAACATAATTCATGATTTGATAAATGTCAAATAAATCTGCTTAAATTTAAATTTTCACACTTTTATTGCAGTCTGTAATTCTAAATCGACATACATTTGCACCAGAAAAACAAAACAGGATAACAGAAAATAAAAAGAAAGTCATAAATAATAACTATTAAATGACGATTTGAATATACAAATATTGGTGATTGTTAGGATAATAATATCAAATTGTCAAAGAAAGAAAAAAGTGAGTATAAACCCCTCTTCGGAGGAACTAAATTTGGAAAGGTATGAAAAAGATTGAAATGTTTTTAAGTACTGTGTTTGCTAATAATAGTGCAAATTCCAATAAGTGTAATAAGATTAACTTTTGGTGTCCGACTGGGATGCCCCCCATCTTTTGTGATTTTCAAAGCAAATGAATTTGAGACACATTAGAATTTTATAATAATCGAGCGCTGTGAATTGGCAGCTCAGTAGTACTAACGTTCTCTCGAAACTAGAGAGACTAATTCAGATAGGTATGAGAAAGATTATAGTTTATATTGGTTCAATATTTTCAAATCATCCTACTAATTTGAATGCCAACGACTGCAACAATATCAACTTTTGGTGTCCAACCGGGATGAATCCAATATTCCATCATCAGATCAAGTATTATCAAGACTAATGGAATAATAGAACCTACGGCAATCACCAATTATAATTAGTATTAACCAACTTTTTACATTAAAGAGCTTAACAGCTAAAGGTATAAAAAAGATTGTAAAAATGACTAATATAGTTGATAACAATAGTTTGAGAATAAATTACTTGTGCCCCACTGGTATGATCCCTGTCTTTTATAATTTAAAGTCAAGCAAGAGAGGAAAGTAAATAGGGTTTAGTTTATGATTTTTCGAATAAGATGAGTGAGTCATAAACATCAGTTACATATTATGAATACTTTCGGCTCTATCACGTATGAATTTTTTAACAATAAAAAGAACTATCATTTTGATTTAACAGGAGCTTTTAGTAACATTATTGAAGAAAGTGAAGCAATAGAATATGATGACGACGACGATGAGGATGAATTCGATGATGATGACGATGACTAACATCTCATTAATCCATAGCTTTTAAGTTTATTAAAGAAACAGGTCAGGACGCTATATCCTGACCTGTTTTTGATGTTAGTTAAGTCCTAATAGTTAGTTTGCTTTATTTGCTCTCAGCATTAGCTATTGATGCACGTACTCTGCTTAATGTTTCCAATGTCATCTGAAGATATGAAGCAATCATTGTCAAAGGTGCTCTTCTAGTTATTTCAGGAAAATGTTGCTGTAATCTAGCGTATCTGTCATTTGCTGATTCGAAACGTAAAATGTCAGCCTTTAATTGTGATAACATTAAGGAATTTTCAAAAAAACTCCGATATAGATAAGCTATATCACCATTAGCATCAGAAAGTTCTTCCATTATATCACGCGGAATTTCCCATAAAACACTGTTTTCTACAGCATCCATCATAAGATGTGTTGGCTCTCGGTTAAAATAGCTGTCAATACACCAGACAACATCTTTTTCACATGCTAAATGTTCTATCACATCCTTATCATGCTTTAGGTAGTGCTGTCTAATAAATCCCTTTTCTATATAAAATAGGCAATTACAGATATCACCTTCATTTAGAATTATATCACCTTTTTGATATTTCTTAGGCTGAATAATATCTGCAAAAAGGCGAATATTCTCCAACTTAAGTTTGCGATTAGGGCATGTTTCAGCTATAATCTGTTTTGCAATGTCAAATTGAATACTCATAGGCTAAAGTTATTTATATCCAACATTTTGTTTCAATTTTGGGTTCAAGTCTATACTTTTTTGTGGAATAGGAAAAACTGTGGTATACCCATTTTTCTCATCAGCCAGTTGGACTCGCTGATCGTATGATTTGTGATAAACTCCAAAACGCACCATATCTTGTCGTCGCCAGCCTTCCCATACTAACTCCAACAAACGCTCTTTCAATATGTTCTCAAGCGTAGCTTCTCGATATGGCATACCAACACGACCTCGGACTTCGTTCAACTCCAACGAGCCATCCTCACCATTACGTACCTTTGCCTCGGACTTCATCAGGAGAGCATCGGCATAGCGGAATAGCACGATGTCGTTATCCGGTTGTCTACCGTCGGAATGTGAGGTCCTATCAACCTCATATTTTGCCATACGAGCACCAGCTGTCTTGACATAGGAGCTTCCCGTAAGATTCAACTTTAGCTCCAATGGGAAATACTCCAACTGCTGTCCATTGTCCATCATTACAGGCTTTCCATCAACCTCTACGATGCCGGCATAGAAGTTCTTTTCAAAGCGAGCATCTACATCATCTGTGCCGTATCCGTTGGCTAAGACTGTTGAGATATTGGCACTGGTACCATTTTCCGATGAGCCCCCCAACGCACCGCCATGGTTGTAGTGTCGTGATCGGAAGAGATACCAGAACTGCGCAGCATAGAGGTTCTTATCCAACGGAATGGTGAATATGTTTTCGTTGGAGTTCTCGTTATGCACAGAGAAATTATAGCTATAATCGTCCTCCAACCGATAACCTACCTCGGCAAGTTTATTGCAATATTTGATACAGGTCTGCCAAGCGTTGAGTTTCTCACCATCGACGGTGAAAAATATCTCTTTACCGTTCCGTGGAACGCCATCAGTCCAATTATCATCACAATATATCTCGGCATTAAGAGCCAACTTAGCCAAAAGGAAATTAGCTACAGGTGTTGTTATACGACCATAGTAGTTACCCATCTTATTACTACGCTCATTTGGCAACAACTCGGCAACCTCCTGCAACTCATTCACGATAAAACGGAAAACCTCGCTACGCTCGCTCTGCACAACTTCATCCTGCGGTTGTTCATAGGATGTTACGATGGGCACTCTGCCATACATATCCATAATGTAGTAGTAGAAAAGTGCTCTCAGAGCTCGCACCTCAGCTTCGTAGGCCACTCTCTGCTCCTCAGATAGGTTATGGCTATACTTATCGATGATATGCAGAGATTTGTTCGATAACACAACAACCTTGTAGAGGTATTTCCAAGTATTGTAGAGTGGTAAATCATTAGGACTCCACTTATGCTGATACATATTCGTCCACAAACCTCCATCGTACCAGTCGCCACCACGAATAGGTATCATGGCTTCGTCTGTAGTAAGTGTGTTATAGTCATAAATCCCACGACAGGTCCCCTGTAAACCCTCACTGTCTGCACTGCCACCAATGTAATTGTAGAGCACAGCCACTGCATTAATATATATGTTGTTGGCATTGTTGTAAATGTTTTCTTCATAAAGTTGATCTCTAGGGTCTTCAGTAAGACAAGAGGTCATCATCGTTGCCAAAGCAACCATCAATATGTTTATATATCTTTTCATAACTGTAAGCGGTTAGAATTGAATACTAAGACCTAACGAATAGGTACGATATAAAGGATAGGTGCGTTTGTCGTCAATGCCCAAAGTGTTGCTTACTACATAACTGTTTATCATTGGAGTAAGACCGCTATAGCCTGTGATTGTTGCAAGGTTGCTAATGCCTGCCGAAAGACGCAATGACTTCACAGCCTTGGATTTCATTGGAATATTGTAGCCTATGGTAATATGTTCAATATTTACATAGTCACCTTTTTCCAACCAATAGTCTGAAACATTCTGATCAATAATATTTTTTTCAGGAGCACCCTTCAATACATTGTAGTCAGGGAATATAGACATATTGGTATAAGCCAAGCCCGTGCCATTGAATATCTTATGACCGAAAGCACCATTTATCTGCATGGCAATATCAAAGGACTTGTAACGGAAACTGATGTTTGATCCAATAGTTACCTTGGGGGTTGCCTGACCTGCTATATACCTGTCTCCGCCATCGCTAAAATCAATCTCGCCATCATCATTCAAATCTTCAATATCGTAACTGTAGCCACCAAGTTCATTTTCTTTAAGCCCTTTGCAGTGAGGTAGATAGAATACTCCCAATGGCTGACCTACAATCTGATATACTACATTATTGTCTCCACCGTTCTGACCTGCACCATAAAGCGAGCCAATCGGAGTAATATCTGAAGCTGTCATATGCATACCATTATACTCTCCACTAAGCGAAAGTAACTTATTCTTCTGGTAGGACATATTGAAGTTGATATTCATCTCCATATCCTTTCGTTGAATGGGAACTACCGAGATTCCTAGTTCGACACCCTGGTTAGACATCGAGCCGATATTTGCCATCAGTTTATCGAACGCAAAGGTCGGAACGGGAACATCATACTCATAGAGCATATCCGTTGTCTTTGAGTAATATAATTCCGAGGTAAGCATCAACCGATTATCCCATATACCTAAGTCAAAACCGATATTAAATGTTGAACGAGTCTCCCACTTAAGGTCCGGATTCGTGTTGCGTATACTTCCCATTGTTACGGTAGGTGCACCGTTGATGGATACGATACCATTCTCCTTTACGGTATTAAGTGTTGTATAGGATGTTATACCTCCAAGATTTCCTGACCGACCATATCCGGTTCTTAGTTTCAACATTGTTATAAAGTCAGTATCAGAGAGGAAGCCTTCTTTTTTTACATCCCAACCCAGTGATACTGATGGGAAGAATCCGAAAGTATTGTTATCGCTTACCATTGAAGAGCCATCTCCACGGAGTGCTGCCGCAATAGAATATCTATCCTTGTAACTATATGTGACACTACCCATTATTGAAGCAAGTGACGGGTCTTCATAGCTACTGCTCGTACCACCGAAAGGACGCGATGATGTTGCTCCGATGTTATTATAGGAGAAATCATTTGTTGTTATTCCTTTTGCCTGCACCCATTCTTCGGAGTCATTTTTCTCATAGAGGAGTGCTCCGGGGTGGTTGATGTGTGATGCAGCCGAGTTCTTCACCCAGTTGCCATTAACATCAGTTCCTGCTGGATATGTAGGATTCTGTGCAGCTGTCGAGTAAAACAGCATTCGTGTATCGAAAATGTCGTGTATCTTTGACGAGTAGCCATATACACCAAAATCGCCAACTAAGCGACCATCGAAAGCCTTTTGTGTAGCATCAAGTTTTACCACTAAATTTCGGTAATCGTTAACTTTGACAATTGTATTATGATCCATAAAACCGAACGATGCTCGATAGTTTGAGTTTTCCGAACCACCGCTAAAAGCCAAGTGATGCTGATGTATCAAGCCCGTACGAGTAATTACATCGTGAAAATTGGTGTTGTAGCCACCATTATTGTAATCTAATCCAAGTGCCTCTGCTGTAGCTATATACTCCGGGCCGTTGAGCATTTGCAGATGTTTATACATTGACTCGAATCCGTAGTTGCCATCATATGATATTTCGAAACCTCGCCCCGTTCCTTTCTTGGTCTTAATCTCAATTACACCTGAAGCACCACGGGAACCGTACATTGCCGTTTCGGTAGCATTCTTCAAAATAGTGAAACTCTCGATGTCTGCGGGATATATGGTAGATAGCGTAGCGATGTCAGATGTCACTCCGTCAATAATTACTAACGGGTCATTGCCACCCATAATGGATGTGGTACCACGCACACGGATACTATTCAGCATAGCGAGCCTGTCAGTCCCATTAGTGGTGACGTTCACACCGGCAGACTGACCACTCAATACATCCAAAGCATTATTCAATGGTCCCTTCTTGATATTCTCGGGCCTGATATGCTCTAATGATTTAGTCGCCGAAATGGTATCTTGTTTCTCTCTGATATTCTGTACTTGTGCATCAATTTTTTGAGCACTACAGATGAAGAACATTATGACAAGACAAAGACTGACTCTTCCCATCTTGATTCGTTAAATCTCTGTAGATTCCCCAGACCAGACAGTTAATAAATCTTATACGCAATGTATTATAAAGAGGGGGATTGGGAATCTGTACTATTTCCCTGCCTGTCCGTCCGCTTAGCCATTGTATATTTTTTTCTGTTATTTCATATCAGTGATGCTGATAATCCAGGCAAGAACAGAGTAAACATCTACCTCTTTTATACATAAATCCTTTCCAAGGACTTTATAAGCGCAACCATTAACTACATTACATTACAAAGGTAACAATAATTTGTCATTTGAAGAAATTTAGAAAAAAGAAAAAGTCATTATGCGTGATATTTTTTATTTAATTACGACATTTATCAAATACAAAAAATCATAGAAGGACAAAAATCTTTAAATGATTTGATTATAAACAAACTTTAAATAGTTAAATTGCAATAATACTATACCATGGTTGTTCTTTACCTTAATGTAATACTACTGTTATATATCTGGTCATTTATCTCCTTTTGTCGGATGCAAAGGTTGCCAAACCTCTTTTAGAAAACGAAAAGTTCAAGCGGTAAACCATTTGGAGCAGTTTCGTCCTCCGTTGGAGAGTAAACAGCTCCAAAACCTTTTCTTATTCATCGGCTTGGCTGAAAACTGCATCCGGCAACGGAGATAAACGACTGACGAAATAATAGCATAAAACAGCATAGCCCCCCCTTAATAAGGCAATTTTATCAATGCTGTTTTCATTCTTTTCAGAGGACTATTATTTTCGACAGAGAGAAATTTGGCAAGCGGCAGATTTCACTCCCTCAAAAATAATAGATTTGAATTGCTGTCCTCTTGCCTTTATTGGAAATTGTAGTACCTTTGTAGTGGCTTGTGCGAACGAGCCAAGCAATGTGGAAAGATGGGAACATCGAACCATCAATAAAGTACCGAAAAGAGGGAAAATACCCTCTACCACCGCTCTTTGAGTGTTAAGAAATAATAAAAAGGTTAAATCTTCACCTTTTAGAATGTACCCCTAAAGGTTATGCCCATATTTCTGACTTATAACTCACAAAATATTGAGTAATAACTGGTTGCAAATACTATAATCTTTAAATTGTTTCTGTTGCAAAGTTACCCTCCTGCGTATTCGCTTTGCTGTATCATAATCACGGATAGCATTACCATTTTCATCTGAATTACCGCAAAGCATACCAGAAGAATTCCGAAATTTTTTCGAACGGTATCTTATCCATCCGGGTCATACAAGTCTACATGATTGGCTCCGGGAACGATATACAGTTCTTTCGGTTCGCTGGCTTCTTGATAGGCATCCTCACTGAAATAGCGCGAATGTGCATGCTCGCCTGCAATGAATAGCACGGGGCGTGGTGAAATCTCTTTAATCATGGCAAACGGATAGAAGTTCATCAATGCCGCCTGACTGGTAAAGCGTATACCTTGATAGCGCGGATGATAGCCACGCAAGGGGTTGCGATAGTAATCGAAAAACTCCTTCTGCACGGCATTGGCATTTCCCAGCAGTTTCTCCGGTGTGCCAAAGCGGATACGTGCTTCTCCCGTTTCTGCTTCCTTCCAACGTTGTTCGGCAACTTCATCCAACAGTTTGCGTCTTTGTTCATCCGTCATCGAATCCCCCAAACCGTTACGGGTGGCACGCCCCATATCATACATGCTCACGGTTGCCAATGCCTTGATGCGGGGGTCGAGAGAAGCCGCACAGACAGAGAACCCGCCGCTTCCGCAGATGCCAATCACACCGATACGGTTGCGGTCAATAAACGGTTGTAGTCCGAGCCAGTCTACAGAAGCACTGAAGTCTTCCACCAATGCGTCGGGCGATACCGTGTGACGCGGTTCTCCTCCACTTTCGCCTTGATAGGAAGCATCAAAAGCCAGAGTCACGTAGCCTCGCCGTGCCATTTCCTGTGCATAGAGTCCGCTACACTGTTCTTTCACAGCCCCGAACGGGTGTCCGATGATGAGGGCTGCATAGTGTTGCGCTTCATTGAAATCCTTCGGGAGGTACATTTCGGCGCAAAGCATGATATCATACCTGTTTTTATAAAAGACCTTACGGACAGTAATTGTCGGATCTGTTTGAAAAGTCTTTGCCGGTTCATCGGATTCAGAAAGCACCATTCCGTTCCGACAGCGTGCCGCCATGATAAGTACTTCGTCTATCTGAGCCTGTGTCACGCCGTTGTGCTTGGCATGGGCAATGTGAGTATTCAACTCATTCTTCACGCCGTCCAACACCGACAAGGCAGCCACAGTAGACAGTTCACGGGTACGCCAGTCGAGATTGTCACGGCTGAATATGTCACCGAACAGATGAGCTTTCAGAAATTGGTCCAATGCCGGAGCAAATGTCAGCACTTCTCCTAGTGCCGGACGACCGAACAGTTTCAGCTGGTTTTGTCCACCGACAACAAACATATCCGAACTCTTTACCGGAGAAGGCTCCCGTCCGGCTTCATCCTTTATGCCTTGTGCTGCACGCTCTTTGGTGAGATTCATCAGCGTAACCAATGCACCCATGCTGCGTGGAAAGCCGCAATAGGCATAGAGCTGGGTAAGTACTTCTTTTTCTTCGCTCACGGTCAGCCCACAGTCAAGTCCTCTGGCAAGGATCACTTTGAGGCTGTCCTGATTGCCACGTGCGGCATACATACTGATGGCGGCAATACTTTGTTCTTTCTTGCTTAACATATTGTCCTTGTTTTGTGCCTGCGTATAAACGATACAGCATATCAGGCAGGCGATGGTTGTAATTAACTTGTTCATATTGCTTTCTGTTTAGTGATGAATTTATAAGAACTTGACAAACGCCGGTCTTTCCAGTCGGATATTTTTTCCCGTATTCTTCAGTAACCCCGTATTTCGGTTTCTTTCGAATATCTGTATGCAGTTGGCATCCCTGCAAACCACTGCCAAATAGCAACCATCCGGAGAGATGGCAAAACTTCGCGGATAAAGACCTGTTGGCTGAAATCCTATTTGAACCAATGTTCCTTTTTGGGAATCAATGGAATAAACAATTATGCCATCTTCTTTCAAGTGCTTGGAAGCATAGAGGAATTTGCCATCGGATGAAACATGGATATCTGCATTTCCCTCTGCAACGAAAGGGTCGCAGACAATTGTTTGTAAACGTTCCAACTTGCCTTCATTATAGGAGAATACAGTTATTTTACCCGAGAGTTCACTGATGAGATAAGCAAATCTGCCATTCGGGTGAAAACATATATGTCGAGGTCCTGAGCCGGAATCCATCTGTATGCGGACTACTCTTGATTCATCCAACAGAGAATGAGCCTTACCTGCTTCCGGTCGTTTGCCTATCGGAAACAGATAGATACAATCTGTTCCCAAATCGGTAGCAAGAAGGAATTTGCCATCAGGTGTAAAGGTCACGCAATGCAGATGCGATTGTTCCTGCCTTTTTTTATTCGGCCCATTTCCAGCAAAACGAATTATTTTTGTATCACGTTGCAACTTTCCTTTCTTATCCTGTGAGAATACCGTGATGCTGCCACCCTTATAATTTGCTGTCAGAACAAAGTATTCCTTTGGACTGAGAGTAATATAAATAGGAAGTTCACCGTCTGTAGATTGCGAGTTAAGCAGAGACAGCAGACCACTTTCCTTATCAAAAAGCAAAGCATTGGCAGTCGAACTTTTCCCTTCATCATCGCCTATGGCATAAATTCGATTACCAGTGCTATCAGATGTAAGGAAAGCAGGATTTGAAATCCCTCTCAGCCCACACGGATAGTCGACATCGGCAGTTTGTCCGTCAAACCGGTACATTCTGACACCTTCTTCGTCTGGCTTCATATAACATCCTACCAACAGAAATTTTGCATAAGTTCCCTTATCCGGGACATCTTCGGTTGACCGCGCTTGAATCGTAGTGAAGCTAAGCCATAAGATTAACATGACAAATAAAGCTTTTGGTTTCATCTTATTTACCTTTTTGGTTTCACTTGCAAAATTACAGCATTCACATACTGAAGATTAGACCTCAATCACTGATAAAATTACCACTTTCATCGGGCTTGGACCGGGTTAAATGTTATCTGTGAAAATGGTAAGACAGTCTGTGATTAGGGTTATATGTTCGTTGATTGAATGAACTAACTTTGTCGTCATGGAATAAAATAAATAAGGGATAGAAAAGAAACAGCTGTTCCTCAGACAGCAATGTCAATATAAATACTTATTTTTGTAAAAAACAAAAGGATGGTTATGGGAGATATAACAAGAATAGATACAGTTCAGCAGTACTGCGACCTTTTCGAAGTCGAAGCTCTGCACCCGTTGGTCAGCGTTGTGAATTGTTACGAGGTGCAGCCCATCAGACACTCAAAGAAACTGTACAACATTTATGCTGTGTTGCTGAAAGATACTGACTGCGGTACGATGAATTATGGACGGAGCCTCTATGACTATGAAAAAGGCTCCATGCTGTTTATCGCTCCGGGGCAGGTAATGGGTTCTGACGATGATGGCAGTCTGCACCAGCCGGCCGGATGGGCCCTGATGTTCCATCCCGAACTATTGCGCGGTACTTCCCTTGCACATATAATAAAAGAGTATTCTTATTTCTCATATAATGCCAACGAAGCACTGCACCTGTCAGAACAGGAGCGCAAAGTAGTCATTGAATGTATAAACAATGTAGCAGAAGAATTGAGGCATCCTATTGACAAGCACAGCCGTTCTTTGATTATTGATACCATGAAGCTTCTCCTTGACCGCTGCATCCGCTTTTATGACCGCCAGTTCATTACAAGGGAAAATGCCAACAACGATTTGTTGGCGCGTTTTGAATTGTTGCTCAATAATTACTATCATTCTGCCTTGCCAACGAGTAAAGGTATTCCGACGGTACAGTATTGCGCTGACCAACTGTGTCTTTCCACCAATTATTTCAGTGACCTGGTAAAAAAGGAAACCGGTATGTCAGCAATCAAGCATATCCAGCAAAAAATTATGGATATAGCCAAAGAGCGCATCATGAACACGCAAAAAAGTATCAGTCAAATCTCAGATGAAATGGGTTTCCAATACCCGCAACATTTCACACGTTGGTTCAAGAAGATGGAAGGTTGCACACCGAACGAATATCGCAATGAAATTATAAAACAAGCGATAAACTAACTGGTCTTATCATCATTTATTCGTAGAGTCTCTTACAAATAATACTCTGGATATAACCAACAAAGCAATTAATGAACAACTTTGAAATCTTGAACCGATAAACAAAAAAGTTTGATGATCTCCTGCATACACTTTTCCCATCGGATGAACAGCTGTTATCCGGTCTTTTTCCTGCGGTAAGTCAGGATTCCGTTCGCAATGTCTCCCTTTTTCAGATAAGCCATGTCCACAAAGGACATCCCCCGTGTGTAAAAGCAGAACAGGAACATGTCACGTGCGAAATCAAGGTGGGGTTTCAGGGACAAGTCCAGTCTTTTGATACGCCTGATATCATTTAAATGAATGGCCCGTTTCAAGGTCTTTTCCACACCTGTATAAACAGACTTGAACAGGTTTCGCTGTCCGGTCAGTCCGTTCTCCACCGCACGGTTGTAGACCGCTTTCAGAATGCGCATGTAGAACGAGATTGTATTGGGTGAGTTCCCCCTGTTTTTCAGATAAGCCTCGTATTCCATGAGCAAGTCAGAGCTAAGTTCGCCAAACAGTATATCGCTACCTTTCATAAAACTGCTGAAACTTTTGAGCGCGGCTGTATAGGTTTCAGAGGTCCGTATCTTTCCCAAACGTTTCAGCCTTACTATCTGTTGCCGGATATAGTCGTTAAACGAAGGTTCTTGTCCGCTGTCATGGAAACGTATGACGATATCATCCGCTGTAAACGGACCGGATTGGCTTAATGTCCTGATAGCCTTTTCCAGTCGGATTTTGTCCCGTCTTATCCGTTCCCCTACCGATAGAAGATAATTGTCCCGTTCCATCCCTGCAGGGTGTTGACAGGGAATGACCGCTTCGGAACGTTGGTCCCATTCCGAAGCGAAAAGTTTGTATCCGGTACTGATCTGCCTGACCACACGGTTATGAATCACCTGATAATACAGTGCGCCCTCCCTGCCTTCCGCGGACGAGGACCTGAATTTGGTTCTGATTGTTGCCATAGTGCAGTCATTTTGAATTGGGATTGTCCAGTTGCTTCCTGATTTCCTGTGCCTCCCTGAACAGCCGGTGCGCCAGACTGTCCTTGTAGGCTGCCATTTCATGGTTACGGATGCGGTTCCTGACCGAGTCCTCAAAAGCGGTCACCAGCCTTTCCACACGCCGGATCTTTTCCTCGTCCCGCTTGATGGTGAAATGCTTCTCAAGGAAGGCGATGTCGGGATCATCCCCCGGCAGGCAGATCCTGATGGCTCGGTATTTCAAATCGGCATCTTTCAAAAGCAGGTTCGTGCGGTACTGGTTGCAGTTGGTCCAGACGGAAATGATCAGTGCCAGGATCAGTGCTGAAGCTGTCGTTACCACTGCCTTGGATGCGCTTTCCAGACGGTAGGTCACCAGTCTGCGCTCCGGTTCCTTTTTCAGCAGGACCATTCTCTCATCCAGCCGTCTCACTGTCTCCTTTACAGCTTGGCAGTCTTGACTCAGGCAGTATCTAATCTTTTCCATCTCCCCGGCAAACGTTTCGGCAGACAACGGCCAGCCTTCCGACAACCGGACGGTATGGTTACGTACCGCTGCTATTTCCAAGCCGTTTTTCTCCACCGCGGATTGCAGGCGTTCCAGACGGATTTTCAGTTCCGCAATCCCTTCCGGGGAACTGGTCCGGTTTCCAACTGCGGGGCTTGTGCCTTCCACGGGCAGCGTCTCCACTTTCTTCTCGATCCTTTCAAGGCATCCGTAGATGCCTTCCAGATAATTTTCCTCTTTCATCTTTCAAAGTTTTTTGTTATACATATGGTTCACAAACTCCTTCCTTTCCTGCGCTTCTTCTTTCTCCGCAGGCGTTCCGCCTCTTTCTCGTCCTCCGTCGGTGCCACCGACGGCATGCCCTTGAATGACAGACCGTTCTTTATAAAGCGGATGCCCTGCACTTCATTAGTGTTTTCCTTGTACTTGAATTCCATTTCCACGCCCATTTTTAAGAGCTTATTTTGAAATTCTTTCCATGTATCTGCACTCCTCAAAGCTTCCTTGACCGCACGGTATATTTCGTATTTCACCTTTTCGGAAGCATGCAGCTTTTCCGTTTTAACGGACTGTTTGCCTTCGGAATAGGTGAGCGAATACTTGTCCTTAAGCATTTTTGTCACTTTCTCGTTGCGCCTGAAATCGTTGCTGTCGGAAATCACCTTCCCGTCGAAGTCCACCCGGTTGAAGACGATGTGGCAGTGCGGGTTGTCCGTCCCGTGATGCCTCACCACGATGAACTGCGTGTTCC
>PPYF01385286.1_pt1 | contig 23336 bp, 10 predicted proteins | sample 1559871 | NCBI WGS metagenome assembly PPYF01 (sample SAMN08240021, study PRJNA423297) | Human gut metagenome, whole genome shotgun sequencing project.
GCTATCGGGATACTGCCGGAGAGATTGTATCCATATTATTTGTTAGCCAAGCTATATGCAGAGCCGGAGTTCTACCAGGTGGATAAATTGCGGGCTGCCGCCGGAGCTGTGCTGACCAAAGAACCGAAGGTGGAAAGTACGGCAATCCGGGAAATGAGGGAAGAAGTAAAAAAGATAATAGAAAAAAAGTAATTACGAAAGGCTCGTAACTAAAATATGTTTGTATATTTGCGAAACAACTTTGATAAAAACAATAAAATATGAAATACTACAAATTGTTTGCTATACTGATTCTGGCCGGGATGATGGCTTGCTCCGGTGAAAAGAAAGAGAAAGGTTCCGAAGAAAGCGTAGAAACCGTTCTACCGGATGAGACAAACGAGGTGACGGTGATGAAGTTGAATACTACTGATTTCAACCACGAACTGATCAGTAACGGCAAACTGTCAGCCCGAAACTTTGTCGACCTAAAATTCGAATCGGCAGAACCGATCGCCAAGATATATGTGAAGAACGGCGATCGCGTGACGAAAGGGCAAAAACTCGCAGAACTCTCAACCTTCCGCCTTGCCAACAAGACAGCGCAAGCCAAAGATGCACTCGAACGCGCCAAACTGGAACTGCAAGACGTACTGATCGGACAGGGCTACAAACTGGAAGATTCTACAAAAGTACCGCCCGCAACCATGCAGTTAGTCAAGGTAAAAAGCGGGTATGACCAGGCACTGATCTCTTGGCAGCTTGCCGAATACGAACAACGAAACGCAGTCCTGACCGCCCCTTTCGACGGTGTCGTCGCTAACCTGTTCGCCAAACAGTTCAATACGGCTTCTACCTCCGATGTTTTCTGTTCCATTATCGATACCCGCACATTGGAAGCCGCTTTCACAGTTTTGGAAAGCGAACTGCCGCTTATCAAAACAGGCGATCGTGTAGAGGTAGCTCCTTTTGCCTTGTCCGATGTCACGGCTGACGGCCGTATATCCGAAATAAACCCGCTGGTAGACAAAGACGGGATGGTACAGGTGAAAGCTGCCGTAAACGATAAAGGTAAGTTGTTCGAAGGGATGAATGTACGAGTAAGTATCCATCGTTCGCTGGGTAAACAGTTGGTCGTTCCCAAAAGCGCTGTCGTACTCCGTTCCGGCAAACAGGTTGTATTCACATTAACGGAAGACAAAGCATACTGGAACTATGTACATACAGGTTTGGAAAATGCCGACAGCTATACGATCATTGACGGACTGAAAGAAGGGGATATCGTGATTACAAGCGGTAACATTAACCTGGCTCACGAAGCACCGGTCAAAGTAATTGACAATTAAAAATGGACAATTGACAATTCAGAAATCATAATTTATAAATCATAGTTCTAATACATGATAAAGTTTCTACTACAACGCCCTATCGCGGTATTGATGGCTTTTACGGCTTGCTTTATCGTGGGACTGGTTACTTACTTCACCATTCCGGTGTCGTTGCTGCCTGATATTGCAATTCCGGAGATCACCGTACAGGTATCCGGCCAGAACACTTCGGCACGCGAATTGGAAAACACAGTAGTAAAAACCATCCGCCAGCAATTAATGCAGGTTGCCAGTTTACGCGACATCCACAGTGAAACACGCGACGGTGCTGCCATCATACGCCTAAACTTCGATTTCGGAACAAATACGGATCTGGCTTTTATCGAAGTCAACGAAAAGATAGACGCAGCTATGAACTACCTGCCACGTGAAGTAGAACGTCCACGGGTAATCAAAGCCAGTGCCACTGATATTCCCGTATTCTGCTTGAATCTGACATTGAAAAGCGACAGCGCTTACAGTGAAATAAACGAAGGATCGTTCCTCGACCTTTGCCAGTTTGCCGAAACGGTGATCAAACGTCGTATCGAACAGTTGCCCGAAGTGGCAATGGTAGATGTGACCGGAATTCTGAAACGGCAGTTACAGATTGTTCCGGACATGAAGTTGCTGAAAATGTCGGAGATCACACTTGACGATCTGGAGGCCGCACTGACATCTAACAATATAGAACCGGGTAGCATGACCGTACGTGACGGCTATTACGAGTACAATATCAAGTTCTCGACACTGCTGCGCACACCGGAAGATGTCGAGAATATTTATATCAGGAAAAATAACCATATTTTTCAACTGAAAGATTTGGCACGCATTTCCGTCGTGCCGGAGAAAGAGACCGGAGCTTCCCTTTCCAACGGGAAACGGGCGGTAACGCTGGCTGTAATCAAGCAGGCGGATGAAAATATGGATAACATGAAAGAGGCATTGGCAGAAGTGACGGATTACTTTGCTTCCGTCTATCCGGATATCGATTTCAGTGTCAGCCGCAACCAGACGGAATTGCTGGATTATACCATCTCGAACCTGAAACAAAACCTGTCGTTGGGTTTCCTTTTCATCTGTATCGTCGCCATCCTTTTCTTAGGGGATATCAAGAGCCCGGCAGTGATCGGGTTAAGTATGGTGGTGAGCCTGATCATCAGTTTCCTTTTTTTCTACCTCTGCAAGATGTCGCTGAATATCATCTCCATCTCCGGGTTGATCCTGGCTTTGGGTATGATGATCGACAGTTCGATCATCGTAACGGAAAACATTACCCAATACAGGACACGAGGAGACTCGCTGGAAGAGGCTTGCAATAAAGGGACGACCGAAGTAATTACTCCGATGCTGAGTTCCACTTTTACGACAATTGCCGTCTTCGTTCCGCTTGTGTTCATGAGCGGAATAGCAGGAGCGATCTTCTTCGACCAAGCCTTTGCCGTCACCGTCGGTCTGATGGTTTCCTATTTCACGGGAATCATGCTGCTGCCGGTACTCTACAAACTGGTATACAGTATTCCGGACATCAAACATAAGGGTTTCAATATACGAATCAACAATCTGGTAAAAGAGCATACATTGGACCGCTTCTATGATACCGGAGTGGATTTTGTGTTCCGTCACAAAACGGCAAGCCTGATTTTCATTGCCATTACGCTCCCGCTTTGCGCCTTTCTGTTCTACGAAATACCGAAAAGCTGTATGCCGGAGATAGACCAGAACGAACTGATCGCTCATGTGGAATGGAACGAAAACATCCATATCGATGAAAACCAGAGCCGTGTCAGCCAGTTATTCGCCTCTATCGACAATCAGGTACAAGAACACACGGCCTATGTCGGGCAGCAGCAATTCCTGTTGAACCGGGATCGCGAGATGTCGGTTTCCGAAAGCGAGTTATATTTCAAGACGGAGAAACCAACCGGAATCGCTCCTTTACAAAAATCGGTGGAAAAATGGATCAAAACGCATTACCCGATGGCAGTGATATCCTTCTCGCCTCCCGAAACAGTATTTGAAAAGCTGTTTGTGACAGGTGAAGCCGACATTGTCGCCGAATTGCACACCCGCAATAAATCTGAAGCACCGGAAGCCTCCGTCTTGAATAAAATAGAACAGCAAATCGAGGCGAAAACAGGACATACTCCTGTCGGTATCACCTTCGACAACCAATTAAATATCACAATAGACAGACAGAAACTTCTGCTTTATAACGTCGACTACAACGAAGTGTACCGGTTGCTGAAAACGGCATTCAAAGAGAATGAAGTAGCAACGCTCCGCTCCTACCAACAATATCTGCCAATCGCATTGGCCGGAGAGGAACAAACGGTAAATGAGGTCTTGCAGAAAACATTGGTAAACACTGTTCCTGATACGGAAGGCAACGTACGATATATCCCGCTGCAATCGCTGGTGCGTGTCACTCCGGGAGAGGACTTGAAAACGATCACGGCAGGAAAGAACGGAGAATACATTCCATTCAGTTTCTATGATATAGACAATGCCGAACAGTTGATGGAAAATGTAAAAAAAGAAATCGATACAGACTGGGATATCGATTTTTCAGGAAGTTTCTTTTCCAACCGGCAGATGCTGAACGAGCTGGTCGTGATTTTGTTCATTTCGATCCTACTGATGTATTTCATCCTGGCAGCCCAGTTCGAAAGTTTCCTGCAGCCGCTCATCGTGCTGCTTGAAATTCCGATCGATGTGGCAGCCTCCTTGCTGGTGCTCTGGATATGCGGCCATACCATGAACCTGATGAGTGCCATCGGTATCGTCGTGACCTGCGGTATCATCATCAACGACTCCATCCTGAAACTGGATGCTATCAACGAACTCCGCAAAGAAGGGGTTCCTCTTATGGAAGCCATACATGAAGCCGGACGGCGGCGCCTGCGCCCTATCATCATGACATCATTAACGACAATATTCGGAATGGTTCCGCTGCTTTTCACATTCGATATGGGCAGCGAACTGCAAAAGCCGCTCTCCATCGCCATGATCTCGGCCATGCTGATCGGTACGGCAGTCAGCCTTTTTGTCATACCACTGATATACTGGTTCATTTATCGCAAACATGAGGTTGGTAATTTGAATGTTGAAAATTGAAAATTGGAAGTTATGGACAGGAAATTCATTTATAGATATGTCATCACGTTGTTGATGCTTGCATGCGTGTTCGGAGGAAAAGCGCAGCTCACACTGACGCTGGAACGAACTATCACACTGGCGGCCGACAGTTCGCTGGACGCTTTCCGATACAAGAATATGTATCTGGCCGGCTACTGGGAATACCGGACTTACAAGGCCGGCCGTCTGCCAAGCCTTACCCTAAATCTGACGCCGGCACAATACCGCCGTTATTTTACCCAACGATATGACTCGGAGGCTGATATCGACGTATATAGAAAACAACAATCGTTTTATGCGGGCGGGCAATTGGAGATCGAACAGAATTTCGACCTCTTAGGCGGTACATTCTATTTGGATACAGACTTGGATTATATGCGCTATTTCGGCGACCAAACTTATAACCAGTTCTCATCGGTTCCGATCCGCCTCGGCTACCAGCAAGACTTATTGGGGTATAACGCTTTTAAATGGGAACGGAAAATCGAACCGTTGAAATACGAGAAGGTCAAGAAAGAACTATTATATAATGTAGAGCAAATGAGCGAGCAAGCAACGACCTATTTCTTCGCTCTGGCAATGGCACAGGTGGAATATGATCTGGCCAAGGAAAATGTCGCCACGACCGACACACTGTACCGGACAGGGCAGGAACGGCATAAGATAGCTTCTATCAGCCAAGCGGATTTGCTGACACTGAAATTGGATGCCGTAAACGCACGCAACACATTGAAAAATGCGGAAATCGCCCTAAAACGTGCCATGTTCAGCCTCGCCTCTTACTTGAACTTCGACAAGAATACAGAAATACGCCTGCGCCTCCCAAGCCGCCCGCGCAATATGGAAATCTCGGTCGACAAAGCACTCGAATTGGCACGTGCAAACAACCCGACCTTTCTGGAGTTGCGCCAGCAAATATTAGAAGCCCAGCAGCAGGTAGACAAAACCAAGAAAGAAGCGATGTTCAACGCCCAGATCAATGCCAGCGTCGGATTCAACCAAGTGTCCAAGAACATACAGGACGCCTACAAAAATCTGCAACAGCAGGAAATCGTCTCTTTGTCTGTTTCGATCCCGTTGGTAGACTGGGGCGTACGAAAAGGGAAGCATAATATTGCCAAGAACAACCTGCTTGTCACCGAAACATCCGCCAAACAAAAAGAATTGACAGTAGAAGAAGACGTGATTATGACAGTCGGCGACTTCAATATCCAGCAAGCCCTGATTGGGAGTGCCGAAGAAGCGGTAGACCTGGCAGAAACAGCCTACAGCGAAACCAAGCAACGCTTCATGATCGGAAAAGCGGATATCAACAGTCTTACTCTGTCGCTGAACCGCCAACAGGAAGCGCAGCGGAACTATATTTCGGCTTTACAGAACTACTGGCTGAGCTATTATAAGATCCGAAAACTGACGTTGCACGATTTCGAAACGGGAGTTTCCCTTTCGAACGAGTTCGAATATAAATACGGATTGTAACAAAAAATGAATAATGAGTGCATCTCCTAAAATATCCTCTTTCACCATCATCGTCACCTTCCTTTGCGTGGCACTGGCAGGGATTGCCTTTATACCGCTGCTGCCGATCAAGCTGTCGCCGTCACGCACGCTGCCACAGTTGACTATCAGCTATAACATGCCGGGCAATTCGGCACGCGTGATAGAGATGGAAGTGACCTCGCGGCTCGAAGCGATGTTGGCACGCATCAAGGGGATCAAGGAGATCAATTCCACTTCCGGCAACGGATGGGGATATGTCACGCTCGAGCTGGACAAGCATACCAATATCGATGCCGCCCGTTTCGAAGCGTCTACCATCATCCGACAGACATGGCCCAGCCTACCGGACGGACTGAGCTATCCAGTCCTGGAAATGAGCCGGCCGGACGACAAGGAAGTACGGCCTTTCATGAGCTACACACTGAATGCGGCAGCCACACCCATATTCATACAACGCTTTGCCGAAGACCAGATAAAACCTCGCCTAAGCGGGATTCCCGGCATCTACCGCATCGATGTCAGTGGTGCCACCCCGATGGAATGGCGACTGGAATATGATAGCCGTCAGCTGGCAACGTTAGGTATCAGCATCCCGGATATACAGAAAGCGATCAGCCAGTATTATCAAAAAGAATTCTTAGGAACCGGAAACGTGGAAACCCAGTTGGCGACTTCGTGCAAAGAAGGACAAAGTAGCCAGTGGATACGTCTCGCTTTGGTTCCTGAAAACGAAACAGACGGATTCAACCCATCGCTTATAACCGTCCTGAACAAAGACGGCAAGCTGATCCGCCTGGACCAACTGCTAAAAGTTACCCGTCAGGAAGAAGCTCCACAGAGTTATTACCGTATCAACGGCTTGAATTCCATCTATCTGTCCATCCGCGCCGAGGAGACGGCGAACCAGCTGGAACTTGCCAAACGGGTAAGAGCCGAAATGGAACATATCCGTACCTTGCTTCCACCCGGTTATGAAATACATACCAGCTATGACGCGACCGAATTCATTCAGGACGAACTGAACAAGATTTATGTCCGTACGGGGCTCACCGTCCTGATCCTACTGATGTTTGTCTTGCTGATCACACGCGAGATAAAATATCTGTTACTGATCATCATCAGCCTTTCGATCAACCTCAGTATTGCTGTCATCCTTTATTATCTGTCAGGACTGGAAATGCAGCTTTATTCGTTGGCAGGCGTCACAATCTCACTCAGCCTGGTGATCGACAACACGATCGTCATGACGGAACATATCCGGAACCGACATAACCGAAAGGCAATCCTATCCATATTGGCAGCCACTTTGACAACGATAGGTGCACTGGTCATTATCTTTTTCTTAGATGAAAAGATACGCCTCAATCTGCAGGATTTTGCGGCTGTCGTCATCATCAATTTAGGAGTCTCCCTATTGATCGCGCTTTTCCTGGTTCCCGCCCTAATCGATAAGATGAACCTGGAATGGAAAAAAAGCGGAAAAAAGAACATATCCGGAGAAGAGACCGAGTATACATGGAAAAGCCGGATCAGAAAAAGAACGAACCGCATTCTCAAACGTTTCCCTGTCTACTACAACCGGTACTATCAATGTCAGATCGATTTCCTTTGCGGATGGAAGAAATTGGCATGTTTCATTTTACTGTTAGCATTCGGCATCCCGGTTTTCCTGTTACCGGAAAAAATCGAATACGACACGAAAGACAAAAAGAAGGTCTACACGGCAACAGACACCCTGCTAATCGATACATATAATAAATTCGCCTCCAACGAGACGTACAAGGAGAAGATCAAACCCATCGTCGATAAGGCATTGGGCGGGACCCTACGCCTGTTCGTACAAAAAGTTTATGAAGGAAGTTACTTCACCCGCAACGAAGAAACGATCCTGTCTGTCAGCGCATCGCTCCCGAACGGGACGACCTTGCCACAAATGAATACCTTGATGAGCCGGATGGAAGCCTATCTCAGCACCTTCAAAGAAATACGACAGTTCCAAACAAACGTCTACAGCGCACGCCAGGCCGGTATCCGCATCTATTTTACGAAAGAGAGTGAACGGAGCGGTTTCCCGTACACATTGAAAAGCAAAATCATCAGCAAAGCACTTGAATTGGGGGGGGGGAGCTGGCAAGTCTACGGTTTGCAGGACCAGGGATTCAGCAACGATGTACGCGAAGGAGCCGGTTCTTTCCGTATCGTGATGTATGGTTACAACTACGACGAGCTGTACGAATGGGCCGAACAGCTGAAAGCCAAGTTGCTCACCCACCGCCGCATCAAGGAAGTGCTGATCAATTCAGAATTCTCGTGGTGGAAAGACGATTACCAGGAGTTCTACTTCAACCTCAACAAAGCCCGGCTGACCCAGGAGGACATACAGCCGATCGACCTGTTCGCCTCCATCAATCCCGTTTTCGGAAAGGACATTTATACCGGGACGATCGTCGTCAACGAAGAGACAGAGAAACTGAAACTCTCCTCCCGCCAGTCACAGGAATACGATGTGTGGAGCATGCAGTATGTTCCACAAACTATTGACGGCAAGCCCTACAAGTTAGCAGAACTTGCAAGTGTCGAAAAAGGACAGATGCCGCAGAAGGTTTGCAAAGTAAACCAACAATACCGCCTCTGTCTGCAATACGAATATATCGGGGCTTCCAATCAAGGAAATAAGATACAGGAACGCGACCTGAAGGAAATCAATGCCATACTGCCGATGGGTTATACCGCCAAGTCGGAAAGCGCTTACTGGTATTGGGACAAAAAGGACAATAAACAATATCTTCTGTTATTGCTGATCATCGTCATTATCTTCTTTACCACCAGTATCCTGTTCAATTCGCTGAAACAGCCGTTGGCCGTTATCTTTGTAATACCGATCTCTTACATTGGCGTATTCCTCACGTTCTATTGGTTCAAATTGAATTTCGACCAAGGAGGATTTGCCTCCTTCGTCCTATTGTGCGGCATAACCGTTAACGCAAGCATCTACATTTTGAATGAATACAACCAAATCCGGCAACGCAAACCGTTGATGTCGCCCTACAAGGCATATCTGAAAGCCTGGAATGCTAAGATCACGCCCATTTTCCTCACAGTCGTTTCGACCATCTTAGGCTTCATCCCATTCATGTTAGGTCCGGATAAGGAAGCGTTTTGGTTCCCGCTTGCCGCCGGCACCATCGGCGGGCTTGCCATGTCTATCTTAGGAATCTTCCTCTATTTACCTCTTTTCACATTAAAAAAACAACCCTAACCTTAACTTTCCCCTTTCAAATAAGGATTACCGTTTATCATCAAAATATTTTGTATGCCAGTCGTTTGCATATTGTCAACAAAATGTCAACTCTAACATTCACCCTCCAATAAAGCAAAATATACTTTTGCGACCTCTTTAGACCTGTTCAAATCTTTCCTCTCAAAAGGAAAACACACTGGCTTCTCTTTCTGTTTAAATAGGGTATACTTGCATCGGTCCATTTCTTTGCCATCCATTTGGCAATGCCTGACAGATAAGTTGTGAGAAGGTCTCTGCCTCTCAACCCACAGAAAGCAGAGTTTTTTCACATTTTAATAAATATAATTATGAATAATTTTTTTAGTTATCTAAGATTACTTTTACTCGCAACGAGTGGAATGTTACTATTGTGTATAATCTTCGCCATGAATCCGGAATTAGCAGACGGCACGCTGTCCGGAAAAATTTGCTGGTTTCATTTCACATCTCTATTGTTAGCCGGTGGGGTTCTACTTATGGAATTCACAACAAAGAAAAGCCGTTTTATCTTTTCATTACCGGATGCCTTATTATTACTTCTGTTCGGTATCGTATTGGTTTCTTACGACAAAGACGAGAATCTTCAGCCGGAACGTTTCCTTTTCATCGCTCAGCTGGTTGCTCTCTGGTTTATGCTCAGAGGTGCTTTACAGGCGCATCAGGAATTACGACCGTTTTTCATTACGATCATCATATTTACCGGAATCGTTCCGGCCATCTGGGGGATCAGCCATACCATCAATCCTGCTCCCATCACCCATCCTGTCTTCAGGCTGCTTGAAACATCGCTGAAACCAGAGCCTTTCTATGGCTATATCGCAGTCATTTTTCCAGTCTGTCTGAACACATTACTCCGTTTTAAGAATTGCGACAAGATCGCTTTGTGGAAATCCCGTACTTTCCTGTTCTATTTCTCCATTCTCGGATCTACTTTGATTATCACCACCTTAATATTCAAAACAGACCAACCCGTATGGCTTGCAGCCCTCCTTTCCGGAATCTGGGTTTGCTGGATGAGGCTGATCGGATGGAAACAGACGAAAAAAGCCATACAGAAACACATCCAGCTGTTTGCTATCTCTTCGATTATCCTGTTTGTTGCGATCACGGCAGTCATTTTGGTCGGGAATATCCAAAAAGCCCAGGCCGGAGATCGCCGGCTTTTGATCTGGAATATCACGACCCAGGCTATCATGGAACATCCGGTAACCGGCATAGGTATAGGCGGCTTTCCAGCCACATACGCAAAGGAACAATCTGCCTATTTCGAAACCGATACCGCTTCTTCCAAAGAAAAACAAACCGCAACCTGTCCCCAGTATGCATACAACGAATATCTGCAAATAGGACTTGAGTTAGGTATTACGGGGTTGCTGTTCTTCATCTTCTGGCTCGCATTTTCCCTTTATTATGGGATCAGACACAGACAGATTGGAGCATCCGGCGGAATTCTGGCACTCGGAATCTTCGCCCTTTATTCCTATCCGCTCCAACTCCCGACCTACTGGGTTCTGCTCTTATTCCTGACCACTATATGTGTGACCAATCCGAAGCATAACAAGCAGCGAGCACAAAGGAGTATCCCGTATATCAGTGCCATCGCCGCCATTCTTACCTGCATTCTTTTCTACGGACAGAAAGATACCTACTATACCTATAGGGAATGGAAGACGCTTCAGGAATTATATCATAATCAGGAGTACGAACAAGCAGCCAGCCGGTATGCCGGTCTGTTTGTCCAGTTATACCACCGGACAGATTTTCTATATGAGGGAGCAGAATGTTTCTATAAGACCGGACAGCACGATATTGCCATCAAATGGTTGGACAGGGCATTAAAACTAAGTGCAGCCCCCGAACTATACTATGCAATTGCAAAAAACGAAAAGGCGATCAAGCAATACCAGAAAGCGGAAAGTTACCTGCTGGAAATCAGCCGGATTTTACCGGAACAGGGATATACCTACTTCCTACTCGCCAAATTGTATACAAACCCCTCTTTTTTACATCCGGACAAATTCCATAAAGCAGCCAAGAGGTTTCTCGCCTTCCAGCCCAGTACACAAAACAACATAACGAAGGAAATGAAAGAGGAAATACTGCAAATCATCAGGAACTGGAATTTCGGCAAATAACAAATAGGAATTGAAGCATACCGATATGCCCATTCAGCGGTATTGTCGTACCCCGGCATATCGGTACATTCATGTATTATTCCACAACCGGAACCAGCCGCACTTTCAATGTTTCCTTCCGACCGGCTTTCACATCAACATCAAAAACAATCCGGACAGAACCGGGATTCGGAGCATCGTAGCTATGCGACGGAACATTATCGACCACAGAGAAGGCGGCAGCCGAAGGACTGTCGATAATCACATGTAATTTCTTACCTTCTTTCGTCAATTCTATCGTGTGGGAATCGAGCAGCTTAGGAGTGGCGGAGGTGACCATCGTCCACCGGACAGAAGCTGGTTGGCCGGCAGCCTGCACCTGATCCGTTACCTGCAAATACCGTTCCTTCACAAGCACAACCTCGCGTGTCGCTTTCTTCAGATTACTACCGAACAAAGAAGTCATATCCAAGCTGGCTCCCAACCGTGCATCTTTCGTATAAGTAGCGAGAATCGGAACCGCTCCTTTTACCTGGTGCTTTTCTCCGTTTACCGTCAACGTATTATGCACAAAGTTATTATAGCGGAAGACATCCCAACGTTGCCCGTCCTGATCACCGTTCCACAGTCGTACGCCTTCCTTTTCCAGAGAATAATACTCCTGCATACCCAAATCCTGTGCCCAACGAACTCCCTGAGCTTCGAACACAAATGATCCGGCATCCATATGAGCATGGTTGGCCGAAGCCGTTCCTCCTTTTATCCCGACATAAAAACCTTCACCCTTATCCCATCCGGTACGGATCAGAGCTACAGGCACTTTTCCATGTCCGGTCCAGATTTTCGAGACAGGAGGCGTCACTTCCTTCATATCGAAGCGGGAACCATAGATCAAGATAATCGGCAGGAAACGCTCTTCTTCCGCAGTAAAATGCGTATCCTCGCGTGTCAGGAATATTTTTTCGTTCCAGAGCAAGGAAGGATCGCCTAATTTGGATGCATACCAGAACATGGCCGGAAAAGATTGAGTCGTTTCGCGTGCATCACTGAAATTGAAGGCAAGACCGGTCGTTCCCGCCATATACTGCATGAACCGGGCCGAAGACATAAAGCCCTCCACCGCACTCAGTCCTCCATCCGAACCGAGAGCCGATTCCAAAGCGGCGATTAGCATCACATTGAAACTCGTCCCATATCCCCAATAATTATACCCTTCCGGATAGTTGCCGTCAGGCGCGTACACTTTCATCGACAGAGGAACAGACGACATAGCCCGTTCAATAACAGCAGCCGCTTCTTTGCTGTCCGAATCCAAAAGGGCAAGGGCTCCATATACCAGCCCGGTATTGCAAACCTGGTTCCAGTTGTTTTCTGCTTTCAGGAACCAGTTATATTGTTTGTCGTTCGACGGAGCAAAACCTTTCTGAAGAATCGATTCACGTACCACTCTCCTTGTTTCCGGAGACAGCTTATCGAACAGCCAGTCATAACCGATCGCAACCGCCATCGTCATCTCGCCGACATCCAAGAAATGAGACGGGTTCCAGTCGCCGAAAGAGCAGACGGACACCATCTCCTGCTCGGCACGCAAGCGGTATTTATCTTCGCCGGTCATCCGGTATACAAACGAAAGGTCAAAAATACGTTTCAAAGCCTCACGGGAAACGGCCAACAGACGACGTCCCTCTTTCTTATATGTTAACGTCGGACAGACCAACAGCCGGTCGGCTTCTCCGACAATCTGCTTATAGACGCGCTGCATTTCGGGGTTATCTTTCAGGCTTTCTCGTATCTGCTGCTCCTCACCCTGCTTCATCAATAAGCGGGGATGGCCACTCACTCGGTTATAATCAAAAGTCTGGGCAACAAGATGGGTGCCGGCACATAAAAGGAGACAAATAAAAATGAGATAAAGTGTCTTATTCATAATATCAGAATTATTTGAATGATTGATGGGGATAAAGATAGGAAAATAAAATTATCTTCCGGACATTTCGGTCAACTTGAAAAGTATTTTTCAGAAAGAGGGCACCAACATCTCTTGCATGTTTGAAATATAAGCCTTATCTTTGCCGAAATTTTGAAGATAGAGTTTCATGACACAGAAAGCACATAAGGATAATCCAGCGTACTTTTCCGGTTATATGTCGGACAATGAAGCTCATTTTTTTATTTTAAAGGATTATCATTTGGTTATATAGGATGCGTTAGTTATTTTTACTAACGCATTTTTTTTGCACCTTGTGATCTCGTAAGGCAATTATAACATTCTATAAAATCAATAAATTAAACAACCCAAATTACTATGTCGAAAAGTGGTATCAAAAAGGTGATTGTTCTGGGCTCGGGTGCCCTGAAGATCGGACAAGCCGGAGAATTTGACTACTCTGGTTCACAAGCACTGAAGGCGCTGAAAGAAGAAGGAATCAGCACCGTATTGCTCAATCCGAACATTGCAACCATTCAAACATCAGAAGGGGTAGCCGACAAGGTGTATTTCCTGCCGATCACTCCTTACTTTGTTGAAGAAGTGATCAAAAAAGAACAACCGGACGGTATCCTGCTGGCTTTTGGCGGACAGACTGCTTTGAACTGCGGAACCGAACTGTATACCAGCGGAACACTGGCCAAATATGGTGTAAAGGTACTGGGAACTTCGGTCGAAGCGATCATGTACACGGAAGACCGCGACCTGTTTGTAAAGAAACTTGACGAGATAGCAGTAAAAACTCCGGTTAGCCACGCTGTCGGAAACCTGGAAGATGCCGTGAAGGCAGCCTACGAGATCGGCTTCCCGGTCATGATCCGTTCCGCATACGCATTGGGCGGTATGGGTAGCGGTATCTGCAAAGACGAGGCAGAACTGCGTACGCTGGCAGAAAGCGCTTTCGCCTATTCTCCCCAGGTGTTGGTGGAAGAATCGTTGAAAGGCTGGAAGGAAATTGAATTTGAAGTAATCCGCGATAAGAACGACCACTGCTTTACGGTTGTAAGCATGGAAAATGTAGACCCGTTAGGCGTACATACGGGCGAAAGTATCGTTGTCGCTCCTACCTGTTCACTGACAGACAAAGAACTGGACCTATTGAAAGAACTTTCAATCAAGACGATCCGCCATTTAGGTATCGTCGGCGAATGTAACATCCAGTACGCATTCAACTCCGATACTTGCGATTACCGTGTGATCGAAGTAAACGCCCGCCTAAGCCGTTCTTCCGCACTTGCATCCAAAGCGAGCGGTTATCCGCTGGCATTCGTGGCTGCCAAGCTGGCATTAGGTTACAGCCTTGACGAAATCGGTGAGATGGGAACTCCCAACTCCGCTTACAAAGCACCAGAAGTAGATTACATGATCGTAAAGATCCCGCGTTGGGACCTGACTAAGTTTGTCGGTGTAAGCCGCCAGATCGGTTCGAGCATGAAATCTGTCGGCGAGATTATGTCGATCGGCAAGAGCTTCGAGGAAATCATGCAGAAAGGTCTGCGTATGATCGGACAGGGCATGCACGGTTTCGTCGGCAACAACGACGTGGAATTCGATAACCTGGACGACGCGCTGGCCAACCCGACCGACCTCCGTATCTTCGCCGTGGCCAAAGCGCTTGAAAAAGGCTACACGGTAGACCGCATCCACGAACTGTCCAAGATCACTCCGTGGTTCCTGGAAAAACTGAAAAACATCGTAGACTATACGAAAGTATTGTCTGCTTACGATAAGATCGAAGACCTGCCTGAAGATGTGCTGAAGGAAGCAAAACGCCTGGGATTCTCCGACTTCCAGATTGCTCGTTATGTTGAAAACCCGGAAGGCAACATGGAAAAGGAAAATATCCGCGTGCGCAACCTGCGTAAGAAATTAGGTATCCTGCCGAGTGTAAAACGCATCAATACGATCGCATCGGAACATCCCGAACTGACGAACTACCTGTATATGACATACGACGGCAGCCAGCACGATATCTCTTACTATCCGAACGACAAGAGCGTCGTGATTCTGGGATCGGGCGCTTACCGCATCGGTTCTTCCGTTGAGTTCGACTGGTGTTCGGTGAATGCCGCACAGACAGCCCGCAAGTTAGGCTATAAATCCATCATGATCAACTATAACCCGGAAACGGTTTCCACCGATTATGACATGTGCGACCGTCTGTACTTCGACGAGCTTTCGTTCGAACGCGTGCTCGATGTCATGGACTTAGAACTGCCGAAGGGCGTAATCGTCTCCGTAGGTGGACAGATACCGAACAACCTGGCCATGAAACTGTACCGCCAGAACGTACCTGTATTGGGTACTTCACCACTGTCGATCGACCGTGCCGAAAACCGTCACAAATTCTCCGCAATGCTGGATACGTTAGGTATCGACCAGCCACGTTGGGCCGAGTTGACCAGCATGGAAGAGATCGACGCCTTTATCGCAAAGGTCGGTTTCCCAATCCTGATCCGTCCGTCTTACGTGCTTTCCGGCGCAGCCATGAACGTATGCCACAGTAAGGAGCAGATGATCGAATTCCTAAACTTGGCAGCCAAGGTTTCCAAAGAATATCCGGTAGTTGTTTCCGAATTCCTGCAAGGGGCGAAAGAGATAGAATTCGACGCGGTAGCCATGAATGGCGAAGTGGTCGAGTACGCCATCTCCGAACATATCGAGTTTGCCGGTGTCCATTCCGGTGACGCGACATTGGTATTCCCGGCACAGAAGATCTACTTCGAAACAGCCCGCCGTATCAAGAAGGTCAGCAAAATGATCGCCAAAGAGTTGAACATCAGCGGACCGTTCAACATCCAGTTCCTAGCCAAGAACAACGATGTGAAGGTTATCGAATGTAACCTGCGTGCATCCCGCAGTTTCCCGTTCGTATCAAAAGTCCTGAAACGCAACTTTATCGAAACGGCAACCCGCATCATGCTTGACGCTCCTTACACCAAACCGGACAAGAGTGCATTCGACATCGACTGGATCGGTGTGAAGGCTTCGCAGTTCTCATTCGCCCGTCTGCATAAGGCCGACCCTGTACTGGGCGTAGATATGAGCTCTACAGGTGAAGTAGGCTGCATCGGCGACGACTTCAACGAAGCATTGCTTTCTGCCATGATCGCTGTCGGAAATAGAATCCCGCAGAAGAACGTACTGGTTTCTTCCGGTGCCGCCAAGAGCAAGGCTGAACTGCTGGAACCGTGCCATATGCTGGCAGCCAAAGGTTACAACATCTACGGAACGGCTGGAACGGCTAAATTCTTGAATGAAAACGGCATCTCTGCGACAGCAGTTTGCTGGCCGGACGAACAGGGCGACCTGAACATCATGGATATGTTCAGCAAGCACGTGTTCGAACTGGTTGTCAACATTCCGAAAGACCACAGCAAGCGCGAGCTGACCAATGGCTATAAGATCCGTCGTGCAGCGATCGATCACAACATTCCATTGATCACCAACGCCCGCTTGGCAAGTGCTTTCATCAGCGCTTTCTGTAATATGGACGAAAAAGACATCCAGATTAAGAGCTGGCAGGAATACAAGTAAATAGGAATTTCATTATATTTGTAACCTCATTCAGGCACGGAAGTATTGGACTTCCGTGCCTATATTCATTTAGACTTATGTACAGACTGCTGACCATTCTCATTTCTTTTCTGTTCACGGCACATGCCATGCGCGCGTCAGTAGCCATTCCTTATGTATTTGTAAAAAACTATACGGTCGACGATTATAAAGCGAGCTGCCAGAACTGGGGCTTTTCGCTGACACCCGACGGTATGCTGTATGTCGCCAACAATTCCGGCCTGCTTGCTTTCGACGGCAACACATGGAAACTATATTCGCTGCCGGGACAGGAAGAGGTGACCGGCGTAACGAACTACAACGACACGATCTACACCCGCAACGAGACGATGTTGGGAAGCTGGACATACGACAAAGACGGAATCCTCCGCTACCACCCGCTGGACACGGTCCCGCCAGAAATCCGCTTCACTCCACCCCCTGTTGAAATACCTTTTACTTTACCGAAAGAAATACAGGATGCACAGCCGAGTGCCTTCGCTACCAACGGAACGCTCTTTTTCATCGGAACCCTCACACAAGGATTATATATCACAGACTCCGACGGTACGATCCTGCAACACCTGTCTTTACAGAACCAACTACAAGACAATATCGTCCGCTTTATCTGCGTACAGGACAACCGGCAAATCTGGGTGGCGCTCGACAACGGATTATCACAAATCTCTTTCGATCCTCCGATCACTTTGTTAGGAAAAAGAAGCGAGATCGGCAAACTGGTGAATGCCGGACTAGATGGCGAAGAGTTGTATATCCAAACCAACCTCGGCTATTTCAAGCGCTCATTGGGAGCCACAAGCCCTTTCATCGCCGTAAGCAAAGCCGAAGCGCAACCTTGCTTTAGGATCGAAAAAGACCCCGCTCCGACCGTTAAGAAATTATTTAGGGACACGGAAGCAGTGGGCGTATTTGCCGATGCCGAACATGTTTATCCGGCCGGTGACAACCTCTACTGGCTTTCCATCGAAAACGAAGCCGGACTGTTTCACGTAGCGGACGGCATCGGAACATTGAAATGCCGCCTGCTCTTCGACAATTACAATATGAACCTCGTGACGAGAGGCAAACGGATCATCCCTTTGAACGACTCCCTGGTCTTGGTCTCTGCCATGCAAGGGACTTTATTGGTCAATATCCGGGAACTGATCGGCAATAGCCTGGGCAGCACTCCCCTGAAAGTTTCGGGACTCGAATACGTCGATGCTTCCGGTATCCATCACTTGCCGATCAACACGCAACGCATTTCTCTCCCGCACAACTTCCAGGAGTTCAATGTCTGGGCAGGCACCACGATATTCACCTCCAACCACCAGATCAGCTACAAGATCGAAGGCGTATCTTCAGACTGGTCAGCCTGGCAACACGACGGGAAAATCACTTTCCTGCAATTGCCGGAAGGGAGGTATGAATTGAAAGTCCGCAAATACGTCATCAAGGGTCCCTATCCCGAACTCACACTGCCCATCGAAGTCCGCCCTCCCTGGTATAATACCGTATGGGCATGGCTGGTCTATATCACACTCGTCTGGTTTCTCGTACAGGCCGTGCTCCGCTACAACCTGAAGAACCTGCATAAGGAAGAACAGGAAAAAGCCGAAGCCGAACGGCAAGCCGAGCAACAGCAGATGCAGGTCATAAAAAACCGGATGCTCGAAGCCGAACTGCAAAACAAGAACAACGAACTGACACTTCAGACAACAGCCCTCGTCAAACGCAACCAGGCCATCCAAAGCCTGTTGGAAGAACTGGAAAAACAAAAAGAAACGCTAGGCGAACGTTATCCGAACAAACTCTACATCCGCATGAAGACGCTGATGGAAGAGACTTTGAACAACCAAGCGGACTGGGTACTGTTCGAAAGCTATTTCAACAGCACGCACCAAAATTTCATGGACCGCCTCAGACAGCGATACAGCGATCTCACGACAGGCGATCTCCGCATCTGTTGCTTGCTCCGCATGAATCTCTCCACAAAGGAAATAGCATCCCTCATGAACGTATCCGTACGGGCAATAGAGCTGCGCCGATACCGTCTAAGGAAGCGTTTGGAGCTGGAAGGAGATACGAATCTCGTCGATTTCCTAATGAATTTCTGAAAATATTTTCTCAGATTTTCACATCTTATATACTATTACATATCAGATAATTAAATGCATCATAAAAAGACATGAGAAAGTAATGTTGTAGTATTTCTTTCCACTCAAAGCACTTGCGCAAGCCATGTAGTAGTCCTTTCTTTGTACGCTCCTGCGGATTATCCTTTCTTTGCGATCAAAATCTAATTTTCATACATGATGAAACACGAACTGGAAGATCAATTAAAGGCGTTCGAGAAGAAAGGTATCGACCGCCGCCACTTTTTCAAACTGATGGCAATGGCCGGTTTACTGACTGCTGCAAGTACCCAAAAGGCAAAAGCATTTTCAAGCAAAGCCAAAGGTAAAATTGTAATTATCGGCGGAGGTGCTGCCGGTATCAGTATGGCTGCCCGTTTAAAGAGTTGGCTGGACAAGCCGGATATCACTTTGATCGATCCCAGTGACCGTCAGTTTTATCAGCCGGGGTTCACCTTAATCGCATCGGGTGTATATCAACCGGATGACGTCTGGAGAAAGCAGGAGGACTGCATACCCAATGACATCAAATGGATTAAAGATTCTGTTGCTGCCGTCGATCCCGTATGGAATCAGGTAACGACCAAAAATAACGGAAAGATCGCCTACGACTTCCTGGTCCTGACTCCCGGAATCCAAATCAACTGGGAAAAGGTAGAAGGTATCACGCAAGCGACACTTGGACAAGGGAACGCCCACAGCATCTATGATTTCGAAGGTGCACAAAAGACTTGGAAAGCCATACAGGAATTCTCCAAGACGGGTGGACGTGGAATCTACACTGATACTTATACCAAGCACAAATGCGGAGGTGCTCCCAAGAAAATCTGTTTGTTGACAGAACACTATACCCGCAAACAGGGTACACGCGAAACGGTGGATCTGAATTTTTACACAGCATCCAAAGAGCTGTATGATGTCCCGTTTTTCACTCCCCGCTTGTTGGAAATCTACAAAGAGCGTAACATTCCTATCAACCTGAATGTACGAGTGAAAGGTGTGGATACGGCTGCCAAGCAGGTTCATTTCGAGAAGATCGAAACAGTGGGCGATCAGAAAGTCTACACTCCGTTTGTAGAAGATTATGATTTCCTGCATTTCACACCGCCGATGTCGGCCCCCGATTTTGTAAGAGAAGCCGGACTGGGCTGGACGGAAGGTAAACTGGCTGCCGATGCCTGGGTTATGGTAGACAAAGAGACACTGGTACACAAAACATATCCGAATATCGTTTCCCTAGGAGACGTAGCCGGAATCCCGACCAGCAAAACATCCGCTGCAATCCGCAAGCAAGTGCCGATCGCAGCCAAGAACCTGATCTCGCTGATGGAAGGCAAAGAACCGGCAGAGAAATACGACGGATATGCCGCCTGCCCGATCGTGACGGACTACGGGCATGTTCTCTTGTGTGAGTTCAACTATAAGAAAGAGGCGCAAAACTCGTTCCCGTTCACGTTGCTGGACACATCGAAAGAGCAATGGGCCGCATGGCTGTTGAAGGTTTATTTCCTGAAACCCATGTATTTCTACGGAATGTTGAACGGTTGGGCATGATAACTTAAAACAACTCCCTATAATAAAAATGCCAAACTGAAAATCCCCCGGCTCGCTTGTAAGAGTACGGGGGGATTTTATTTCCTTCCGGTTCTATCTCTTATGCTTGACCAACATCAACACGGGATTCGACTCTTCGTCCAAACCGGCCGCAATCTCTTTCAACCCGCCTTTCAACTCACCTTTCCCATAGGCCTCGACCAGCCGGTCGGCAGAAAGAATCTCATAGGCGGCCACTTCCTCGTTTCCGAGACGGGATATCAAGTCCACCCTTTTCCGGGTCGTATAATCAGCATTGAGCACTATCGGCTTGAATACAACCTTTTCACGGCTGTCGTACATCAAATCCGTAGTCGGGAAACCCCTTCCTTTTTCAAAATTAAACTCTTTTCCAATGGTTTGCATGAAACAATAACGACCAGTGTTCACCCCCATCGTAAGGAACATATCCGGATTTTCCGCCGGCTTTTTTACGATGAACGGGATTAATTTGTCTTTTCCGGGAATATAGCGATACACCGTATCGGAAGAGGTATCGGCAAGCAGCCAGTTTCCCTGGTCAGGCGTGATAGAGCGAACGGAAGCGACAGCAACCATATCCCCCTTTTGAACAAACGGAGCCTTGATTATGTCAAAAGGAAGCGGAATTGCCCGGGTGACACTTCCGTCCTGCTTCGATATGAGTGCATGGTAAAACTCCTTATCCCTTTTCTGCCCGTCCTTATAAGAAGCAGACATATCGTAGCAGATCAGATTGTCGGCGTCATAATCGAACACATCCAGATACTGCGCGCCCTCGGCATGCTGGAAACTCCGCTTGAAATTTCCTTGCAAGTCATAGACGAATATCTTCTTGTTCGAAGCACTATTGACAAACATCTCGTCTTTTTCCTCATCCAGGATGATCCCGTTGATAAAAGCATACTCCTCGGCTCCCTGTCCCTTCCGATTGATTTTCCTGACCGCCTTGCCTGTTTTTCTGTCAAAAACGAAGATATTGCCATCGTTGAGCAGATTCGTCACCAGCACGAACCGCTTTCCTATCGCCTTGACACTGCCTTGGGTGATAAACTCGTCGTTCGTTTCCAACGGGATGTATTCCACATCCAAAAAGTCTTGAACAACCCATTCCTTTTCCGGATAATCGGCTTTTACATCAAGAGTCATAAGTGCCTCGACCGTTTCCTGCTGCTTACAGCCGAACATTCCCATGAGAGATAAGAGGGTAAGCGTCCCAATCGTTATTCTTTTTTTCATTGCAAATTGAAATTATATTTCATTATTCATTTGTTGGTGACACTTTGCACCGCTACTTCCTTCCTTTTGTCTTGATTGCATGCCACGACAAGAATCAAAACGACAAGGAAGGTGCCATATTGAACTATCTTATTCAGACTCAATCACAATCTATACGCACAAATGTAATCATTAATCGTGGAATATGGTCTGACACATACTTCTTTTATCAACGACTTCATTACAAAAAACGAATACCTGATGGACCTTAACTGTACCTGTGTTTTAACAATTACCGCCACTCCGATTTCACCAAGGCAAACAAACGGTGCAGTCAATGTCTCAATATAAACCATTCATTGCAAGCAGATTACAGAGGTTTTTCGTTCATTGCGTTTCAATCCTACATCTTAGAATAAATATATTAATAATATATATATATACTCATTTCCTTGTGCCCTTTTAAACCGGCATAGAAAAAGACACGACAGGAACGAGAAAAATCCCTTCTTTCGCATCCGGAAGTCCGGTCTTTTACCTCCCGAACTTCTTGGTTTGACACGTCAAAGTCCCTTGTTTCGTACACAGAAGTCCCTTGTTTCAAGGCTCACCTTGATATTGCACGATCATCCTCACCTGCAGCTCCGGGTTTGCCCCCCATCCAACTGGACAACCGTTATCCAACTGATGCCGACATCGAATCCGGACCGTAAAGGGCCATCTATACCTGCTACCCGTAACGCCTGACGTCGAATTCATTCCTCCTCCTCATCCCCATCGTTTCATTGCCCTATAAAGATAAGCAATAAATGCTGATATTCAAAATATAATGACATCTATTTCCTACCTCTTCCTACCTGTTTCTGCACCGATCTTCGCCGATCTTCCCGAAACGGTATTCCTGCCTGTAGCGGGGCCTTATCTTCGTACTGTCATCGATAATGAAAAAAAATCCTTCACCTACACAATCCACTATGCAACAAACATATAGATTATTCTCCACAAACTTTCGTTGCCGGTTAGTCCTGCATCTTCCGATAGTAACGCGGACTGTAGCCGGGCAGCAATTCCGGATGGAACACCCAGATCAGGTCTTTCAGCAGGTAATCGGGATGCAAAGGAAATTCCTCATAATAAGGGACAAGTCCCGTATTGCAGGAATAAATCCGGCGGTTCTTAAAGGCATCGAAGTTCTCGTACGGCGCGTATTCGGCACGCAGGTCACCGTAGGTCATGTCTTCGGACTGGTTATACTTAATCAGCCACATATCGGCATGGATAGCCCGGTCGAGTACCGTCTCGAAAGCCAAAGGCGTACTTCCGGCTCCGGGGAGTTCCTTGAAAACATAATCGGCTCCGGCATCGGCATACATATTGGCGATATAGCTATCTCCCGCCGGCATAAACCAGGAAGCGCCGAACTTCTTTTCGGAGATAACGGTCGGGTGAGGCATATCGGCCGTGACCAGCTGTTTCAGATCGAGATAACTC
>PPYF01437721.1_pt1 | contig 23336 bp, 21 predicted proteins | sample 1559871 | NCBI WGS metagenome assembly PPYF01 (sample SAMN08240021, study PRJNA423297) | Human gut metagenome, whole genome shotgun sequencing project.
ACAAAGGTCATTATACTTATCCTATGGTGGCGCAATTTTCAACTGGAATATTGGCGCACTTTTCAATTAGTATCTACACGATATGTTCGAGGGCTGCGTCAATCTCACAGAAGTGATGCTTCCGGAGAATCTGAGCGAAATTTATTCATCCATGTTCAGTGGCTGCAAGAACCTCAAGAATGTGGATATCCCGGCGAGCGTGACCAAGGTCGGCAACAGCGCATTCTCGGACAGCGGCATCACCTCGCTCGACCTCTCCAATGTCAAGGAATTCGAAGGGTTCTGCTTCTCCGGATGCAAAGCGCTCAAGACTGTCAAGCTGAACTCCAGCCTGAAGGAGAATTTCCTTATGGAGACCTATCAAGAATTCACGGAATGTCCGTTACTGGAAGTCAAGTACATAAACAACGAATATGTCTTCCCGGAAGGGTTCATCTTCGTAGACGGCAGCAGGTAGAGTCATGAAAAAGATATTATTTCTACTTTCAGTGGCGGCACTGCTGCTGCCTTTGGATAGTTCGGCCCAGAGCAAGCCGAAGATCAAGTCAGTGGATTTCACTATACAGGTTCCGACCCCGGGGATGTCGCTTTTCGATGCACGCGAGATGCAGTTCACATCTGCGAAGACCGAGTTCGGAGACCTTGCCGCCACGGGCGGCATCCAAGTCCAGGAGATTGACTGGATCGGGGATTTCCGCGAGGACGATGAAGGGGACATGTTCTTCAAGGACGGGTTCATATACAAGGCCCGGATCAAGTTCATGGTAGACCCTTCGGGCAAGTACGACACCGATTACATATTCAAGGACAACGACTACTACATCGACGGCAGCCGCATCAGCGCCACAGTCAACGGAGTGCAGGCCAAGGTCGAGCGCAGCGCTCCTTACTTCATCGACATTGAGGTATCCATGCCTGTTGGAGCCGGTGGAAAAGGCTCGATGCGTGATCTGGCACAGAGCAGCCCAACGGACTATGAGCTCAACAAGGACTCATACCGCGCATCGCAGAAAGCGTATTCAATCGCCGAGGCCGATGCTGCTTGCCCGGATGTGAGCCCGCTTGACGTGATAACCATCAATAATACGTATCACGCGGCGTTCCGTGCCATGCGCGAGTTCGGAGATGAGTTCATCGGGCATAAGAATATGCTTGTCACCAAGGTAATCGTAGATACCGATGACGAGCGCATATATGGAGATGTGGCATCGGACGTCAACAATACCATACAAGGCCCATTCAACATCAGGGAAGTCTGGCTCAGCGACAAAGTCGATGCGGTAAAGTTCATACGCGCCATATTCGCAGTAATGCAGGGTTATACACCGGAACACAGCGATATCTACTGCCCCGAGTTCAGTTACCTCTTCCATGCCCAGCGTGCCACGCTCTTTATCCCGGAGACTGCTGTAGCCGATGTAAGGGCGATGTTCAGCCGTCCGACCTGGAGTTTCCGCACACTGTTCTCGCTGAAAACCTACTCCGGCGACGTGCACTCCGCACAGGGAGCCGGTGCGACGGCAGCCAAACCGTTCTGCACAAGCCACGTATTCACCGACAAGGTAGCTGCGGCAGACAAGGTTTTCAGGTACGGCACCTGTAGCAATTGGCCGGAATATTATTATTCCTGCAAAATCTGCGGAAAGTGCGAACACAATGACAAACACGTGTTCAGTATGAACAGGCCAACGTGGGAGGTCCGGGCTCATCAGTATGATCAGCCTGTTGCTGATGACCAGGCTTATGTCGGAGTCAACTCCGCCGGGCAGCATGTATGGTGGTACAGTTGCATCTGGTGCGGACACTCCGAAGGCTATGACCAGAGGCACATAACCAAAGCAGAATGGCAGGCAAGCGGCACAGAGGGAACATACGAGAGCTATAGGGACGCCATGGCCGACATGACAAAACAGTTCGAGGAGAGTGCCCTTCTGAAGACCACGGCACAGCCGGGGATGTTCATTCTCAAAAAAAAGTCGGACTCAAAGATGAGTCCTGCCTTCCAGAGTAGTGTGAACTTCGCCCTCAATGACAACCTCTTGGATGAAAGTGTCCTTGGCAATGATTATACACTTCCCCTGAATCACCGCCAGCTCAACTCGCTGGCCGAGCATCTCGTGAAAGAACTTACCGGCAGCGAGGCCACGGCGTCCTCCATTGGCCTGGACAAGGCTCTTGGCGGAAAAGCCCCGGCAGACGACTCCCCTGTCTCCCGCCAAGAGATGGCCGCCGTGATGTACCGTGCCCTTAGGTATATAGAAGAGTGCGGAGTATACTCATATACGGAGTTCGTTTCTGGGTTGGATAAATACTCCGATCACATCCGCATTGCCCCTTGGGCCAAGGAAGCCATGGCATTTATGGAGGCTCTCGGGCTTATGAACGCTTCTTCCGGCGGTACCCTCTTTCCAGAGAAGACCTGCTCCATCGAAGAAGCCATAGACCTGACCGAGAAGTGCACGCACGCCCACCAGCTCGGCTGGTATCAGGCAAGGTCGTGGGGCGAAGGTGACGGCAGATCCTATTTTGGCAATGTCTGTTATATACCTCACCAAGAAATGAGTACCAACCATACCTATGCCCCGGGTGAGAGGGTTTGGGTTACTGGACCGCGTTTGGGCGGGTCATCGAAATCCCTTCCGATTTTGGAGCCGTACACCGGCCAGATTCTGTATGTGGATGCCGAGTGGTTCCGTCCTGTGCGGAAGTTCGTCTATACATCGAAGCGCACAATCACAGGACCTATCATCTTCCAGGATTATTTTGATGGTGTTTCCATCAAGACTTTCTAAAACGAAGAAAGCGGCTAAAAAGGCAATAGACAGATGAATATCCGACGCCAAGGCGTACACGCGCAAATTCCTGACAGGATCTGCAAACTGCCGGGCAGATAAACGTAAAGCGGATAAAAATGCGCTACTACTCTCGTAAAAGTAAACACAAAGAGGTGAGAGAAGATAGAATATTGTACTTTTGATAGGTGGTTCTCCTCGACTGTTCGAGGAGAACCATTTTTTTGAGTTTCCTCTCCCGCTGGTCGTACAGCGTTTCGGGATACGGTCGTACAGGACGGTAAGCCTCGTTTTTGCTGGTTCCGTCTAGCCGGGCTCGGTGATGACGCTGCCGGAGAGTTCCGATTCTGCGACCGTTGCGATGAGTACTTCCGTTTTTTCACTGCCTCTGCGGGTAGCTTCTTTCACCGCTCCGGGTAGATCTTTTGCCAGCCGCTTGCCCATGGCAGCCCTCTTCCACTGTTACCTATGCGTTTCCATTATCGTTACGAGCATCGTATCTTTTTAGAGAAAAAAGCGACGCAGAGCGTCTATTTCGCCGCCAGGTATGATTGTAGAGTACCGTTGTCCGAGTACGCCGAGCATGCTGTCCGTTCTCATGCGATGCGTATGGTATTTGTCCTTTTCCGCATCACTCCATCCTGCCGCAGCCTCGCCTTGCAGGGCAAGCCCGGTGACGTGGCGATGGGCGGTGTGTATGTCCTCGTGCATCCTCCACAGCCGTGCCACGCCGCCTTCCACCTCCCGCATCTGCCGCCGCTCATATATCAAAATGGCGATCATACTGCCTATGACCGCCGCTAAGATGGTATATCCGAAAATGATTTTATGCTGCAATGGCATTCGTTTCTTTTTCATACGTATCACTTCTTATTCAAAATGCAATTTCTTACCACGGCAGACCTTGCAAGCTCGACCTGCCACAAGACTCAACAAAATCTTTCTATCCTTCTTCTCCCAACAGATGGAAGAGCATACAACACTTCCTCCTTTCTTTATCCGGATACTGTCCTAACAGCTTTTGGAAACAGTCGTCAGTACACCGGTTTCTCAGAAAGCAAGAACGGGACGCACATTGTCACTGCCGTCGAATTTATCTGCCCAGATGCAGCGCACCATGCCTTGGAAGTTGTTCAAAATCCAGTACCATGTGTGATACTTCGAGTGCTCCGAAGACGAACAAAACGAGACGAGGTTGTTGAATGTATCCTTGTCCCCAACGGCGATATTCTCCATCCATTTGTTCAAAGCGGCGGGAACATCTCCTTGGCTCTTCCAGAGGAATCCTTCAGCGATGTCTGGGTCTGGCGAGGTTTGCTGGGTAACGTCCGCCAAAGCCGGACAACCGCCCAGATTTTGCAGGATGTCCCACCATTGGCCGGAGGCTGGAAGATACCAGCCGGTAGTGGTCGCTGGAACAGGGCAGGTCGTGTTGTAGCCGTCGGCAGCCTTGAATGCGGGATAGTTGGCGAAGCTGCCGCGATTGGCTCGTATATGTTCGCAATTTCCGTAACCGCTGATGTCGTTGTAGTTATCGGCTTTCGTCCTGCATGTTGTAAGCCCCTCATCCATACCGAAAAGGCCCCACGCTTGCCTTGTCGCGATATTCTTCACAGCCATGACAAGGCCATGGACATTACCTTCTCCGCCTAACTTCTCTTTTTCCTTTGCACCGATACGGCTCTTGTCCGTCTGGAAAACGATGCCGACGACTTTAGCCGCCTGCACCGTCGTTTCGTCCGCCTCTTTCGGAATCAGATAACCCGTCGTACCGTTATCTTTCGTGCAGTAGAAGTCTCCGATGCGGGCAATGCCCGATTCGGCATAGGTGACGTTCTTTATGGTTTCCGCCGCGCCGTCCACCTTGTATCTCTTGTATTCCCCTACGACAGGATGGGACGCGGACGTGGTGATGGTAAACTCCCTGTTCCCCCCGTCATAACATCCCTCGATAGTCGGCATGGACGAGTGCACCAAGTAGCGGTAAGTGCCGTCAGCCATGCGCAGCGGCTTGGCGGTGCCTGTGAACGTAGCTTCTGCCCCCACGGTGTAGTCGGGAACATTCGCGTCGATAAACTTGTAAACGGTCTTCGGCATCTCGATGACGGCCAACGCCATGCGGTGTTTCATGGCGAAAGAGAGGTGGATGGTGTTGCCCGTCCCTGTCGTTGAGCCTCCGGCTGTCATCAGGTCGGAGGCGGTGTAAGCGGCATGGGTGCTCTGGTCGTCCCCGGGTTGCCAGCCATCAATGAGCGGCTTGAAGAACTCGGCATCGGTCATGACCGCCCCCTCCGCAGGTGTGGCAGTCTTGCCCGCCATGTCCGCCTGATAAGGATAGTAGAGGTAGTAGCTCTCTCCATCCATTCCGGCGGCAAGCGTCGTACCGTCGGTTTTCCACATGATGCCGCCCGTGGCGGCATCCTTTTCGGCTGTCAGCTTCACGTTTGAATAAACCGGCTTTCCGCCGCGCACCATGTAGAGACCGCAGGCATCGCCTTCGGTGAACTCGGTGGTGTAGCCGTTCTCCACGGCTCGGGTCGTTTTACCCTCAGTCGATGTATATCCCCCGTCGGTAACGGAGATGGTGAGTTGCAGCGCCTTGTCTTGTGCGGCAGGGAACTCTTCTTGTGTGCAGGAGACAACAAGCAGCAGGAGCAACGCAGCTTGCAAGAGGTGGTATATGTTTTGTATCTTCATATTCTTAAAGGACTAAATAGGCAAATAGTTCAGAAAGCAAGGACGGGACGGACAGCGTTACTCCATTTCTTATAGACATAGTCGCAGCACACGTAATCAGAGGAGTACACGTTCCAGTTCCGTGCGCGGAACTGATTTAACTCCGATGACGACCAAAAACGGTCACCGGTGGTAAAATCATTCTTGCTGTCGGCTGCAATTTTATTCATCCAAGCATTCAAGGCAGCTGGAACATCGCCTTGACCTAGCCAACGGAAATCACCGTAATCCGACGAGGTTTGCTGACCTTTATCCGCCATAGCCGGACAACCGCCCAGATTCTGAAGGATGTCCCACCACTGACCGGAGGAAGGAATAAACCAGCCTGTGGTATTACGAGGTGGGCGGTATTCATTTATACTGTACATATCATTCCATTTCTCGACGGCTTCGAAGGCCGGATATGCCTCAATTCCACCGATACTATTTGCATGGTCAAGAATCTTGGTGTAATTGTGCAGACCGCTGATGTCAGAGTAGATTTCAGACTTGGACCAGCAGTCTTTCACGTCTTCCAAATTATTCTCTTCATGGCTCCATTGGATATCTGTTGCGGTGTTCTTTAAGGCCATTACAAGGCCATGCACATTCCCTTCGCCCAATTTGGACTTTTCGGCAGTGCCGATACGGCTCGGGTCCGTCTGGAAAACGATACCGATGACTCTTCTTTCTATTTCACTTTTTGTTTGGAGTACGGGAGCAGGCTTGGGGCTTGCTATCTTCATACTGCCATCAGTATAGATTTTGCGCAGGCCGCCGTCGCTCCAAGTCCCGTCGGAATAGAAGTAGTCGCCGATTTTAAGTTCGTCAGCTGTGAAACTTTGCTTTACCTTTTTGGAGGTGACGTTCTCCTCGCCACATGCAACCCACGTGCCACCGGTCACCGCCTGTACCTCTATTCCGCTTGCCTTCACGGTGATGGTGTAGGCATACCGCTTGCCACCGAAAAACCCAAATTTGCCGGCAGCTTCTGTTTCGGGAGTGTAGGTAAAGTCATTGCTGCCTATGCTGATTCGGATGAGCGGCTTGCCCGTCATATCCTGCGGCGGCACTAACGCCTCGTATTTCTTCGTTGCGGCATCGTAATAGGGCTTTATCTCGCCGTCCGATTGGTCACCCGGTGATACCAAGCCGGCGGTTGAGTGCGTTAGCGGGTCTCCGAAAATGGTGACGGTCGCACCCTCCAACTCCTCTTCCGTAATGCCTTCGCCAGCTTTGAGAATTACTTCGATTTTCGCCATGCGGTGGATGAAACGGAGATTTATGGCTTGGTCATAACGCCCTATGGCACTGGCGTACAGGACATCGAAAGCGGCGTACCCGCCACTTTGGTCGGAAATATCCGTTTCCGGTTCTATGTCCGGGGTCCATGCACTGACGCGGGCTTCATCGGTGTTCTTCCAATAGAAGGCATTATCGGCATCCTTCGGGCTTGCATTGCCCGATGCGTCCATCACGTATGTTTTGTTACCAAACACGCCTTCCAGTGACACTCTAATCTCCTCGCCGCCCGTCCACGCATCCTTACCTCCGGCGCGGGTCTGCGGCTGCGCCACCTCCGCCGTCAGTTGCAGCGGGTACTTGCCGTAGGGCAGGGGCGTGGTGCTTTCATCCTCACTGCTACATGAAGCGAGCATCCCACAGATGAGCATCACAACCGGCAACCAGCCGCCGATGCGCGGCCACGGCCTTCTCGCTATGTTCCTTATTATTTTCATATTGTCTTTATTTATTTCGTTTTGTGCCACCGCCCGTTGCGACGCGGGCTGCCGCACCATTTATTATATATGGCGTGCCTCCGTGCTTACGCCTGATGCACGGCAGTGGCTTTCAGACACACTACATTTTTGCATCACCCGCATGGCTACCACCGTCGTTCCAGTTTTCGATGGTGCTTCCGCTAAGGGTCAGCCCCGTCTTCTTCACCGTGATGGTGTAGGTATAAGAATAACCGGCCTCCAACGCGGGTTTGATCATGTCCTTGTTGGAGTAGCTCTGGTATTCCCCGTCATCGGGAGATATCTCAAGCACCAAAGCGTTGGCGAGTGTCTGCGGGAGCAGGATCATGGTGAAAGTCATCACGCCCGTGGCGGCGTCAAAGGTTGCCACGCACTTGTCCGTGGCCGTCTTCGGGGCACCGGTGCACTGGCGTAACATCCAGTCGCTCACAACGCTGCCCGCGGTCGCGGCGGTACCGGTCTTCACATCGAACGTTCCCTCGTGAACCAGGCCGCCCAGCTTGTAGTCGGCGAATTCCAGCACGGCAGTGTCGTCGAAACCGTCGGTGTTCGACACCTGCACCTTGAGGATAAGACGGGCCATCTTGTGCTTGAAGGAGCAGTCGCTGCCGCCCGCGGCGGTGTTGTCCGTGAAGCTGACGGTCGGGCTGTCTTTATCGGCCTTGGCTCCCGTGGCATGGATGTAGTCCACCTTCTCCTGTTCCGTGGTCGTGGGCTGGTTGCTTGTATTTACCGTAATCTTCCCGTCTGTACCAGGCAGGGTGGAGGCGTTTGCGCCCGATGCGTAAGGCGCGTAGGCGGCAAAAGTAAACTCGAGGAAAGCGTCCTCGAAGAAGATGCCGCCACCCGCCGTCATCGGGGTGAAGTCCGCGTTGGTGCCGGTGCTCGTGGTCGCGTATCCCACGTTCTTGTACTTGCCGCCCATGGTCGTGGTCGTGCCAGGGGCATCCACCACCATCACGCCGATTCGGTCGGCGTTCCACCCGTTGTCCACAGCACGGGTCTTCGGCCCGCTCACGCCTGCCGTGATTCGTGCTTCCACCGGATTGTTCTGTACCTCGTTCTCTTGTGTACACGCAGCCAATAGCGTTGCCGCTGCTGCAATAATGAAAAACCTCATGTTCATTGTCATAATCTTGTTTTTTTGATTAAAATATTTATCGTCAGTTAGCATCCCCATTGCCGCTTTCTACCTCGTTCCAGCCCGTGATGGTTGCGCCCGTTACCCCGGCCTCTACGGGCAAAAGCAGATTACCCGTGAGTTTAACCGGTTTGGTGCCGTTATTGAAGTCCCTTATGGCCTCGGTAAGGTCGCTCACTACCCGCTGCGTGTCACCGTTGTTGAAAGTGATGTCCACCGTCAGCGTATGCGTTTCCGTCGGGACGATGCCGAGCAGTCGGAAAAAGATTGTGAACTTGTTGTCGTCCTGCCTGAAAGCGTTTGTTACTTGTGCCGCTACACTCCGGTCGCCTGTTGCCATATCCGCTGCCGAAGCCACGCCGGAGAGCGTTGCCGTAGCCGACTGTACACGGCTGTAGTCGCCTTCCGTGGCGGTCAGTTCGATGTCGAGCCTGCGCACGTATTGTCTCATCGGGGCGGTGACGTGCAGGGTGTCGTCCGCCACAACGCTGATGTCCTGGTGCGAGGCGAAGAGGTAGCCGGGGTGCGGCTCTATTGCACCCGTCAGATCCTCCGGATTCACCGTTGCCTTGTTTCCGTCGATACTAATCCCCTTCGGGGAGTTGTACACCGTCAGACCGTAGCCACCGGGCGCGAGCAGCGCGTCGAACACGTTGGTCGCCGCGCTCACGTTCTGTTCCCTCCCGCCGATGCGCAGTGTGTATGCCTGCGGTATGTCCGCCTCGGTGCTCTTTCCGCTCCAGTCCGTGGTTACGACCACCGCCCCACGGTCGGGGTGCGGCGTGTCATAGAGGTCGTCCTTCACGCACGAGGTCAGTATGGTCACCGCACCTATTAGATATAATAAGGCATAAGCCTTTCCGTATGCTCCCATATATTCCTTTATCTGTCGTATGATTGTCGTTGTATTCATTGTTCCTCCTTTCCGCTAAAAGATGTTCCACACCAGGGTGACACCCGCCGAGACGGGGCCCCACCAGTTCTTTGTTTCGCTGCCGCGCCTTACCCTCACGCCGTTGATGACCACATACTTGTCATAGTCGGCATGGATATAGCCCAACCCTAAGGAGAAGTCCATCGAGAGGGCATTGTTCAATTTCAGTTGGTAGCCTCCGGTGATGCCTCCACCCGTAAGGTCTCCCTGTTTGCCTGTCGCGGAGAGCTTATAATTGAACTGCCCGGTCTTGAACATTACACCAAGGTAGCCACGCTTCTCCTTACCTATATAATGGCGGAATTCGGGAGCCACTTCCCAAAGGGCGTATCTTCTGTCCTTTTCATTCCACGACCACGAAGTCCACGATCCGTTCACGGATATTCCCCATGACGGGTTGATGCGCCACTCGATGCCGAGGTCGGGCGTGAACGTCGCCCAACGCAGCAGGTTGGCACGCAGTGATAATCCCAAAGTTGTGGATGATGCCGGCAGTACGGATTCAGGCTGATTTTCCTGTCCGAAGGATGCCTTTGTCTCCTCTGCGTCTTGGATTGTTTCTGTAGCCTTGTCGTTTTCACGGAGTGACTGTTCCTTTTCTTCCTCGTAACCGGGATGTGTATCCTCCACAATAGCCGGCACTTTCTCTTTCGGCAGTATGATACGCACCGTCACGAAGTCGCCATCCGAGGCATGGTTACGGGTGATGAAGTTGTTTTCACGCAGTCCTTTCCGGGTAATCAACTCTGATTTCACACGGTTGGAACGTATCTTCGCAATGGCAAGGCTTGCCCGTTCCGACTTGCCGGAGTTACAGTATCCGTCCACGTAAAGAGGCAGCCGTCCCTCCACTATGTCCGGTTTGTTACTTTCGATGCACTCTAGAAGGCGCGTAAGTTCCTGACCATTACCGTTCCATGGCACATAGAACATGTCCTTCTGCGGCACGAAGCGGAAGGTGTAAACTGTGTCTGTTTTCTGCTGCGCAAAAGCCGGAAAAGCTGCCGATGCCAGCCACGAAAACAAAATGAAGAATAGGATTCTTTTGCTCATTTTTTATATGCTTTTTAAATTTCCAATCCAGACTTGACATACAAAATAAGCGAAAAGATTTAAATTCAGCCCGATTCTTGCCTATAAAAAATGTCTCAATTGTCAGAATCGCACATCTTTGTGATTTAGAACGTTTTGGGTTTTGTCGTTCAGGCTATTTTTTGTCGCTTGGGCTATTTTCCCCATCCACACACACCGTATTATTCCGCCTCTGTTTTCTTCCATTTAACAGGGGTACAGCCTGCATTTTCCTTGAACAGCCTTATAAAATGGCTTGGTGACAAAAAACCGGATTTCTCGGAGATGTCGGCTATCGTCAACCTCGGATATCGCGCAAGCAGACGTTTCGCATATTCTATACGAAGTCCGGTAATCCAATCGCGGAACGACATGTCATACGTAGTTTTGATGTACCCGGACAGGTAGGTGCGGTTGGTATGAAGCACATCTGAAAGCTCCTTTATGGTAAGGCCGGGCCGGATATAACCGTCCGCATCGATCCAACCTTTGATTTTTTTCGCTATTTCGGCATGGAAAAAGGGGTATCCTGCCTCTGTGCCTGTTCCCGGTTTGTGTGTGTCACACAGGTCTTCCTCTTCAGAAGTCATGCCATCCTCCATCGCGTTTTCCACCTGTTCGTAAAACAGCAGATAGTTCAGATAGCAAAGGAAGAGATAAATGTAGAACGGTACCGATGACAGAATCCAGATATAGATGTATTCATCAGGCAGGAAAGTAAGCAGTCCGCATCCCACACCGAATATGATAGCCCAGTAGGTGAAAATGGAGAGCCATTTGATATAGGCACCGATATCGTCCGCACGGGTGTCATCGAAAATGCGGATGACCCTGTGATAGGCCCGGAGAAGCCTACGGGTCAGGAACAGCCCATAGATAACCAACCATGCGGCCAAGGCAAACATCGCCGTTGTCTGTAAACCACCTTTGGGTAACAACAGCAGAACGATGCCGGAAAGGATGGAAAACAGTATCCATAGACAGATATGTGTCCGTAACCTACGTTTGGTGATATAAAAGCGGTCAAGCAGAGTGGTGAGGGCCGAACTGAACAGCCAGTAGCACAAAAAATAGGTGGACAGGTTCATCAGGATGGCGGCATCGGTATTCTTGAACCTGATTCCAAAAAAGAAATGTACCGAATAGTTGGCTGCAAGTAACAGTATGGCTACCCCCATAATTCGCCGGGAACGCAGATAATTATTGAAAATGGCTTTTCCCGGGGTTGAAGCCAGCAAAAAATAAAAGCCGAAGAACGACATCAACGGTAGCGCAATGCAAAGTGAATAACTGTATATAGATGGTTCCATTTTTTATGCCTAACTATTTTATTGCAAAATTAGCAAAAATACTGAAAATATGGCGGATTTGCCGTGACGATTTACTTTCAACACCCTATTTCCCTTGCCACTATGGCATATTGATGAAAAAAGGCAGGAAAAGGGATGATATATCCCTAATCCTGCCACACATATCCGCACACTTGTTCACATTTTTATTCCTTTCGGTTTGCATACGAATCCCGCCCGTCCGATAACGATATGATCGGCAATGAAATTCCCAGACGGACTTCGGTCATTCGCCGGGCTGCGTATCTGCGGAGCATCTTCGGTTGGTTGTGACGGTACGTTCCGTACACCTTCCGTATCCGGCTTGACCTCCTGCCCGTCATTCTCCTTTTCGGCGACTTCGGGCACGGGCGGCGCAAGCTCCAACTGTATCTTGCGGTCGAGCGCGGCAAGTTCGGACTTCAACTGTTTCAGTTCATCTTCTTTTTTCCATACCTTGCCCGCTATTTTCTGCAACTGCGGAATATCCCTCTCCAATGCCTCGTTTTTCGCCTTGTACTGGTCAATGGTGGAGGGTATCTTCTCCAGTGCGTTCAGGAAGTTGCGTGCGGCGGCCACCGGGTCAGCCATCGCCAGATGCCCGTTGTTGTAGGTGTACTTGTAGTTCCCCTCCACCACGAAGCGGTTGTCGGTAAACTCCAGCCCCTCTTTGAGCATCCTCTCGCTGACCACCTTTATCGGGAAACCGTAAAGTTCTCCGACAGGATTGTACAGTCCGCCCGTCGTGGCGTTCTTGGCTATCTCCTGCAAACGCTTTCCGATAACCTTCTCATCCGAAGAAGAAACGCCGTCCTCCTTGACCGCATTCAGGCGGTTGCCCTCCTTGTCGGTCTTGACGACGGAAAGGAAACGGTTCCAGTCCTCCGTCATGGCATTGATGACCGCCGTGTTGTTGCGAAGTTCCCCCGTCTTGGCTTCCAATTTGAACTCCGAATCGCGCTTGCCCTTGCCCCACGACTTGCGTTCCCCTTCGAGCGATGCGATTTTCTTCTCCAATTTCGCCTTGTCGAGCAGGTCGGTGTTGCCGGAGAGCAACGCCATGTACTCCGAGAAGTTCATGCCCGACTTCTCGTCCATAGCCCCCTCGTCGATGGTACGCGCTCCCAACGCGCCGGACTTCAACTGCGAGATGAACGTCTGCTTGCAGTGCAGCAGGTTGAACTTGTAGCTGTCAAGCGACTTCTCCACGGCATAGATGATGACGTCCACGTTGTTACCGGCAAAATGCTTGGCAATCTCGTTGCCCGCCCTGACTCCCCGTCCATCCTCCTTGTTTGCAGCTGACAACCGGCGATAACTGTAAAGAGCAACTCCTTCCACGCTATTGGTTCAAGTGTGGAATTAAGGTAACAGGCTCTGACAAAGCCCACAAGTATAAATAAGCAACAGCCCACGCCTGTTTGAGACGTAAGGATATCAGCTTATTCTCTACTTGTTTTGAATTGTCAGATTCGTTACCTGAGAATAAAGCCAAACACTTTCCCGTGTTATGTATGTCTGCATTGCCTGCAACAGGCAGTACAAGATAAAGATAACAAAAATATCGAAACATAATACTAACTAAGTGTCCCCTTTTCGGGCTGTTGCATATTATTTGTCCATATTGCGATGCAATGCTTTTTCATATATTTCCGCGACTCTGCGGCGTAATGAAGCGGGTTTTATAACGGTTAACGAAGTGCTTCTGGAGAGTAACTCTATCACGAAATCGTTTGTAATTCGAAGCCGGACGCTTATTCTGAATTCATTTTCCGTATCGGTAAGGATGGTTTGCGAATGATGCAGCGGAACCGATTTCAGGAAACGACCGTCGAGAGCACTGTATGAAAGGACTATATCCTCTACCGGAATGTCCTCCTGATTCCAAATGCCGAAACAGTCTTTGAACAGATTGGCGATGTCGATGGTTTCGTCTCTTTCAAAAGTATCTGCAAGTATCTGAAAGTTGGAAATACGCTCTACGCCGAATAGTTTTAGTTATTATTGCTGCTGCCGGGTGGCGCCGTGCAGAATGTTGCATTGCTGGCTTTGGCAGCATGGCTGGTGATTTACGGGCTTGTGCTGGCCCGCAGGGTCATTGTCGCATACCGCAGAGCCGTCAGGATTTTCGATGACACGCATGCAGATGATATAGGGGCATATATAGAATGGCTGTCCACCTTTACCTATTGGACTGTTATCTTCGGTGTCGGATGCGGATTGCTGACATTCCTGCCTAACAAATATGTTTTTATTTGGATTTTGTCGTCAATACCGTTCTACAGCTATCTTTTCTACAGCTATCAGAACTACCTGCTGTTCTATGAACAGGTGGAAAATGCGTTTGAGCAGGATATACAATCTGAAGAAGAACTTCTGACAAATTCGGGAACTGAACCCGAAATGGTTTCAGAAGAGGAAGTTCCAGTGTCCTATACAGAAATTATAGAGAAGGTGGCCAACTGGATAAAGACAGACGGCTATGTCCAGCAGGGACTTACCATAAAAGAACTGTCCGAAATACTTCATACGAACCGTACCTATCTTTCCGCTTATATCAAGACTACGTATAAAATGACATTCCGCGAATGGATAACCGGTCTCCGGTTGGAGTATGCGAAAAACATACTGAAGGAGCATCCGGAAATCAATATACAGAAGCTGGCTGAGTCTTCCGGTTTTCTTTCCCGCAGTAACTTCATCAAATCATTTACCGAGAAGGAAGGATGTACGCCTGGCAAGTGGAAAAAAGCAAATCTGGAATAATTTGTGTGGTAAAAAGCCGATGAAAAAGGTCTCAGAAGCCCATTTTCAAAAAGTGCTCAAGCGACAAAAAAGTGCTAATTCGACAAAAAAGTGCTCAAACGACAATTTGAAAAGTGCTCAAACGACAATTTTTATAAAACGCTGTATTTTAACAGAAAAAGTTTTTGTAATATTTTGGGCGCTGAATGGCATTTATTACCTTTGGAGAAGACAAAGATAATAAATTCAAGTTTATATGAGCAGAAAAATCACTTTTCTTACCCTGTTTCTGTGGCTGATGACGGTAACTTTTCCTGTCATTGCGCAGCAGAAAGCAGACACGACCTACACCTTCCGGTTCGTTCCGCAGAAGGACATGTTCTACGTGCCTTGGAATGGCAATGACACGGAACTTGCCCGTCTGTTGGAATGTATCGAAAACAACAAAACCACAATTCTTGACGGCAAGCTGCCGCTATTGGTTGACGGCTACTGTAATTCACTGGGCAGTGAAGCCGAGAACCTTGCAACGGCGAAGATCCGTGCCAATCGAGTAAAATCAGAACTGATTACACGCGCGAAAATCAAGGAAGAAAACTTCATTACCCACAATCATGCGACAGGGGGTGATTTTGTGATCGTGCGCCTAACGGTACCCGCAAAGGAAACAGCCGCGATGGATGCGGAAGCGGAAGCGCGACGCAGGGCAGAAGCCGAACGCTTAGAAACCGAGACGCGTGCCGAACAGGAACGGCGTGCCGAAGAGCAGCGCAAGGCGGAAGAAGCCCGACTTGCCGCTGAACCAACGGTCGCCGGCCGAAGGGAAAGGCAAAAGGCAAAGGCAGAGAAAACCGCTCAACAAAATACACTTGCCGACACGCCGTCGGAAACTAAAATCACAACTGATTATCATCTCTCCCTGCGTGCCAACCTGCTGCGCTGGGCTACCTTGACACCAGATTTAGGACTTGAATGGCGCATCTGCCCATCGTGGGGCATTGCCGTAAACGGCTCGTGGACTTCTTGGAGCTGGAGCGACAAAGACCGCCGCTATGCACTCTGGGAAGTGGCTCCGGAAATACGTTATTACATGGGTGAGAAGAAAGCCTGGTATCTGGGGGCGATGTTCAAGGCCGGACAGTTCAACTACAAGATCTCCGAAACAGGCAAGCAGGGCGACCTGATGGGTGGCGGCATCACCACTGGCTATCAGCTACGGCTGAACAAGGCACTGACTCTTGATTTCAACCTCGGCATGGGCTACCTGAATGCCGATTTCGAAAAATATGAAGTCATCGATGGTGTGCGCGTGCGCTGTGGCAACGAGACAAAAAATTGGTGTGGCCCCATCAACGCCGGTGTGACATTGGTATGGAAGTTATTCTAATACGGAGGAATAGAGTATGAAAGCAAGACAATATATATATATGATGGGAATGGCAGCCGCCGTGCTGCTCTCTTCCTGCGTGAAGGACACGCTTTATGACACGCCGCATCCCGACTATGGGAAAATTGCGGTGACAGCCGACTGGTCGGCCCGAGGTGAGGGTATCAACATACCTGCCACGTGGACGGTCACCATGGGCGACTATACGGGTACGGAGACTTCCGCCACCCATGCCCCCGACCATCTGTTTGCTCCAGGCAGCTACGCCCTTGCGGTGTGGAACCCAGCTGAAGGAATCACGGTAAATGGTACCACCGCCACCATTGCCGCAGCCACGGGAAACCGGGCAGGCACGGATGCCTTTGTGAACAATGCCCCTGGATGGTTCTTCACCTATACGAAACAGGTGAGCATCGAGAAAGACAAGGACTATCCGCTGACCGCCGCAATGAAGCAGCAGGTACGCGAACTGACGCTTGTCGTCAAACCGACGGGTGATGCCGCCGGACGCATCACGGAGATTGTTGCCCATCTGACGGGTGCAGCCGGAACACTCGATTTCGCTACCGATACCTACGGAGCCGCTTCAAACATCGTGCTGCCCTTCACCAAGATAACCGAAGGTGACGATGCCGGCAAGTGGAAAGCCACGGTGCGGCTGCTGGGTGTGACCGGCACGGAACAACTGCTGATGGGTGAAATCCGCTATGCTGACGGCAACCCGACCCCCACCACGCTGAAAAGCGACCTCACAGAAGCTCTCAAGGAGTTCAACACAAGAAAGGGCAAATCGCTGACCCTCGGCGGAACGCTGGTTGAGACACCCGAAGGCATGGAAGTGGACGAAGCCGAAATCAACGGCTGGGAAGAAGTGAAAGGTGATGATGTAAATGCCGATTTGTAAATAATTAGCAAACCGAACACAGAAGCAAAGCTTGCATTGATTTTGCTGAGGTGCAGCAATTATTGAAATGGAATTTAACTAATAAAATGACAGATATAATGAAGACAAGATTTTTTGCACTTGCAGCGCTCGCCCTCGCACTTGTAGCCTGCAACAACGACAACGAGAACCTGAACGGTGACCCCGTGGCCGCCCAGTTTACCGCCAACATCGCCCCCGCCACCCGCGCCAGCGGAACCACCTGGACTGCCGGCGACCGTATCGGCATCACCGACATCGGCAACGATTCCCAGTACGGCAACGTGCCTTTCATCCTGAAAAACGGGAAATTTGAGGCAGAAGGAAAGGTTATCTATATCGAAGATGCAAAGACCCATACTTTCCGCGCCTACTATCCGTACAACGCGGCGGGAGGCATCCTCACAGCCACGACCGATGCCACGGCGCAGCAAAACCAGCCTGCCATCGACTTCCTCTTTGCTTCAGGAGCCACGGGAGACAAAAACAACCCGGTAGTAAGCTTCACCGACAAAACCGCCAAAGGCGGTGAAGACAACTCCTTCCACCACCGCATGAGCCAGATAACCCTTACCTTCGAGGCGGGCGACGGCGTGAATTTCAGCGTGGTCAAGCCTGAACGTTACACGCTGGACGGATTGTTACTCACCGGTACGTTCAACACGGCCGACGGTATTGCCACCGCAGACAACGGACTACAGACCGGAGAACTGACCATGAATCTGGCAGACGGCAATCTCACTTCATCGATCATCCTCTTCCCGCAGACAGTTGCATCCCTGCCGTTGGTTGTGAATTACAAAGGTCAGGAATATCATGCCACACTCACCATGCCCGAAGGCGCACTGCAGGCGGGCAACAACTATACCTATACCGTCAAGGTACGCAACAAAGTCCTTGAAGTCAGCGAAGCCACCATTGCAAAGTGGAACGATATAGACGGCGGAGAAGTGAATGCTGGCCTGTAAGATATTAATAATTAATTGATTAGGGTGAAGAATTATGAGACATAGAATTTTTATTCCCGCAGCCACCGCACTGCTGTTCGCCCTCGCCGCCTGTACGCAGGACGAACTTGCTGGCGATAACCGTCTGCCCGAAGGTGAATACCCCGTAGTCATCCGTGCCACCGGACTGTCTGTAGAAGCAACGCCGCTGGCAGCCCCTTCCACCCGTGCCTCCGTGGACGGCGACTGGCATGGCGTCACTTCCGTGGCACTCAAGATGGGCGATGCGGTAAAGGAATACACCGTAACGGCATCTACCGATTTCAAGAGTGCCACGCTTTCACGCGAGAACGACCCGTACTACTGGACCAGCCGCGACCCGGTTACCATATCGGCATGGTGGCCCTTCGACAATGCCGACATCACACAGATGCCTGCCGTGAAGGTGGCAGAAGACCAAAGCAAACTGGCTGACTTCCAAAACAGCGACTTCATCTCTGCTGAGAACCGGAAGGTGGAATTTAACAACCCGACTCTTGAATTTACCCACCGCACGGCACGCGTGACAATCGAACTGAAGCCCGGCACGGGATTCACGAGCGTCGCCGGTGCCATGGTGAGCCTCGTGAGCCTGTCCGCCGATAACGGCAACCCGACTGCCATCAAGACCTACAATGCAAGCGGCAACACCTACGAGGCACTGACCGCCCCGCAGACCGTTGCGGCAGGCAAGCCGTTCGTCAAGGTGGAACTCGGCGGCGGCACCTTCTACTTCCGTCCGCAGAACAACGTTGTATTAGAAGCGGGCAACCGCTATAAATATACCGTCAATGTGAATGCCACCGGCCTAACGTTAGAGGGCTGCACCATCGGTGAATGGTTTGACGGCGGCGGCGAGACTGGCGAGGCTGAAGATTTGGGCTATTCTATACAGGACGACGGCAGCTATATGGTCTATAACGCTGACGGCCTGCTGGCATGGAACAAAGCCGCACAAAAAGATGAATCGATAAATTGCACCCTCACCGCCGACATCGACATGACGGGTAGGGAATGGACACGTTTAGGCACATGGCCAGGTTACTCCGGCGTCTTTAATGGGCAGGGACACCGCATTACGGGATTAAACATTTCAGCAGAGACTACTGAACTTTTTGAGTTATTAAATAAAGGTGGTGTGATAAAGAACCTACAACTCATAGATGTGAATCTGTATGACAGTAGTGGACATGCAGCTGGAATAGTGGAGCGAAATTTTGGCAAAATCATTGCCTGCTCTGTGACGGGAAAAATTTCTGCATATGGTAGAACTTGTGGTATAGCCTATTCAAATTATGGCGATATCACCGCTTGCTGGTTCAACGGCACATTGAAAAAGGATGAATCTGGAGCTATAGTGCGTTATAACTACGCTTATGTAACTTCCTGTTATTGGGGAGGCAATGCCGAGCAAGGAGTATTCAGTAATCTTGGAGGAGAGGTAGATGGTGGCGCAAAGGTGGACGGCGCGACCGTGAAATGGCAAACAGCCGTCGACGGCATGAACCCCGCCCTCACCAACAACGACTACCAGTGGGTACTCGGCACCGACGGTCTGCCCGTACTGCAAAAGAAACAATAACAACCCCTAAACAACACGCATCATGAAACGAACAACCATCCATATATTCGCAGCCCTCGCCCTGCTGCTCGGTCTTGCCGCCTGCACGCAGGACGAAGCGGGCTTCCTACCAGAAGGGGCGGAAGGCACACCCATCGTCTTCACCGCCACGGGGCTGAATCCCGTCGCGACAGCCATCGCCGGTACCCGTGCCCCCGCGGATGGCAATTGGACGGGTGTGCAGAGCGTGGCAGTTCTGATGGACGGCACGGTGAAGACGTACAACGTAACGCCCACCGCCGACCCCACCAGCGCCACGCTGACCTCCACCGACCCGTACTACTGGACCAACCACAAAGACATCACCGTTACGGCGTGGTGGCCCTACACCGCTGGCGAGACAACCCCACCTGCAGTAAAGGTAAAAGCCAACCAAAGTGCCCAAAAAGACTTTGAGGGCAGCGACCTCATCGTAGCCGACGGACAGACTGTGACCTACGGTAGCCCCACGCTCCGCTTCACCCACCGCACGGTGCGAGTGACCATCGTTCTGACGGACTACACCGAGGGGCTGGCATCCGTGCAGCTGACGGGCCTCTCCACCGAAGGCGACAACCCGGATATAATCGTCCCGTATGACAAGGGTAGCAACACCTACACCGCCATCGTAGCCCCGCAAAGTGTGGCAGCTGGCACGGCCTTCATTACCTGCACCTTCACCAACGGCAAGACCTTCGTTTATAAGATGAAGAATGCTACCGACTGGCAGGCGGGCGGTGAATATACCTACACCGTCTCCCTCGCTGCGGCAAAAGACCTGGGATATACCATAGAGAGCAACGGCAGCTACACGGTCTATAACGCCGACGGCCTGATGAATATAGCCAAATTAGTGAACGGAGGTAAGAGCGACATTAACATTACCCTCACCGCCGACATTGACCTCACAGGCAAAGACTGGACACCGATAGGCACAGACTACGACAACTCATACAAAGGCACCTTCGACGGTGGCGGCCATACCATTACGGGGCTGACCTTTACGACAAATGACGAATATGCGGGTCTGTTCGGCTGGCTCAATAGAGCTGGTACGGTGAAGAACGTGGTGATGGAGGGCGTACAGATAACAAGCAATCAAATATATGGCGGCAGTATTGGCGGCGTGGTAGGATCTGGCTGGGGCACTATTGAAAACTGCTCGGTGTCGGGCAGCGTCAGCGGCACGGTGTATGTCGGCGGTGTGGTGGGTGTTCAAATAGGCGGTTCCATCACCGGATGCAGCTCCTCGGCCACAGTGAAGGGAACGGTCGATGTCGGCGGCGTGGCAGGTCAGACGAATTCGAGTGCCACCCTGACCGCTTGCTATGCCACAGGCAACGTGATCATAGAAATGGACACCAAAAAGAATATCGCTGGCGGCAGTCTGGTGGGAATGAACGCAGGAAGCAGCCTCCTTGCCTGCTATGCCACGGGCAACGTAACCAGTACGGGTAGTAGCACTGGCTATATGCATATCGGCGGCTTTTTGGGAAATAACTACACCACCGTGACCGCCGGCTATTGGAAGAACAATCATGAACAAGGCATCGGCTACAATAGGGAAAGCACCGGAGCCACGAAGGTGGACGGCTCTGTCGTTACCTGGCAGAAGGCCGTTGATGCCATGAACACCGCTTTGCAGAACGCTGGTTCAAAGTGGCGTTACGAACTTAAAGGAGCATTGCCTACCTTGAGGAAGCAGTAAGCCGTTGCGGGCGGAACATTTCCGTCCGCAACGAACATAAACCGAAGTATAACCCCAATAAAAAAGGAGGACGTGATGGAACACACGGAGAATCCACCATATAGGTTAGATTTTGGCATCAAGGCATTGTCAATAATAGTATAGACTCCAGTGAAAGCATACAATTTTTCTTCTATGAGATGGAAATCGCCGAAAATAGCGTCGCAATAATAACAGCCGTGCGATAGGTAGCTATCGGCAACCGTCCGGCTATACCGTTTTTTTACCGGGCCGACCTTGAGTTGTCGCCCCTCTTCCGTCTGTAAGAAATCTTGTACCGCGGCATAGACCCCAGGATGCTTGTCTATATCATGATCGTCCCACGAAGACCGCTCCACATCGAAATCGCAGTTGCAGACGCTCTTCAGACTTGGCTCTACCGTATAGCAGTATTGCAGCGTCCCGCATTCCAGCATTTCATTTCAAAGAAGATGATGGTAATCTTTTGCTTAGGAGCCATTCTGATATGCTCGCAAAATTTCAACTTACGCGCCAGTAAATTACTTATCAATGCTTTTAACGGCATTTGAACTTTCCCTACTTGGGCAAGTATGTTTGAATTTTCGTCCTTGAATATTTTGAACGCAGGAGTCTCTTTGTCTGCAACTAAAGTTTTGTCATAATCCGACATTTCTTTGGGGGCTATGCGGAAAAACCAGCAACCTCTTACGTTCGATGCCTTATACCGTTCCTGCCGGAGGCGGGTTTCTTCATAAGTCTGCCGGCTCCATTGAACCTCGAAAGCGATCCTCTTGCCTCCCTGTACAGCCAAAACATCCGCCCTCCAATCTGCTTCGGAAAATTCGGGGATGGCATCCCATCCTTGCTCCCGACATGCCTCCATGATAGCGACTTTCGCTTTGAGATGCTCTGCAGACTCGGGTTTCCAATCGCATGGATTTGCAGATTTCAGATGAACGAAATGTTTCAACCCTCTGTTGCTTGTTCTCAAAAAGCCCTCTTGCCCGCAGCACGGCAATGTTAAAACGATTTCTTTGGCTTTAAGACGGGCTTTCAAAGCACTCCATTCTTCGTCATTAAGATCGATGGAAACAATTTCTTTGTCTTCTATATAAGCACGTAAAGGCATTGTAGAAATGTATAAAGATTGTTAATGATCTCGGATATATTACATCAATCCAAATATAGCGAATCCGAACGAAACGAGCAAGTTTTGCGGAGTGAATCATCGTCGTCTTAATATTGAATCACCATATATCTTACGCCGACCCGTCCAGCAAAATAGCCGCCGTAAGCGACACGTCAAGGCAATGCCTTGTCTTTGTCGCTTACGGCGGCTATTCGGCTCTTGCTGTCCGGGCGTTCCGGGCAGTCTGAAATTTTATTCTCTATGACACTGCTCACAAAACAGATCATCTCGAAATTCGAGAAACATCCTATCCACTCACAGGATGGGAAAGGAATGGATGCCGAAGTCCTCGTCAAGTATTTCAACCCCTGCGGCTCGGGCACATGGCTCATCACCGAAGCCGAACGCGAAGGCGACGACTGGCGCCTGTTCGGATATTGTCATATCCACGAATGGGAGTGGGGCTACCTGATGCTCTCCGAGCTGGCATATCTTCGTCTGCCGTTCGGACTTACCATCGAACGCGACATTTACACGGCCAGGAAATACGTCCGGGATTTTCTGCCGCAGGATGAATGACGGCAAAGGCCTCGGAATTTTACTGCCCCTTGCCGATAACAGAATCATTACACAAAAAAGACTATAAATATGGCAACATTCGAAGAAAAAGCCGAACGGCTGAAGAAAGAGTTGGAAGAAGCTCCAAACGGCGACCAACGTCGAAATTTGTCCCACGAATACGAACTTACCTTGCGTCTGCTGCGCATCATCCGCGGAGAGGTCTTTACGCTCGACGACATCAATAAATGCCGCCAAGAGATCATGCGGCAACATCCCGGATACGAACGTCCTATAACGGCCGACTCGGGAATCCTGCTGGCTGCGGAGGCAATCCGCAAATCTTTCGGACGGAAATACTATCTGCCGCTTTACAAATATCCGATCCTCATTGATTTCGGAACACCGGACGGGCAGATATGCGTGATCCATCCGAGCAACTATATCAGTTATACATCCAAAAAAGAAGGGGAAGAGTGATTGATGTGCACCCCAAAGTTTGGACTGATTAATAATTCAGATAGCATGAGTTCGGTATTGTACCGGGCTCATGTTGTTTA
>PPYF01268029.1_pt1 | contig 23326 bp, 16 predicted proteins | sample 1559871 | NCBI WGS metagenome assembly PPYF01 (sample SAMN08240021, study PRJNA423297) | Human gut metagenome, whole genome shotgun sequencing project.
AGAAATTCTGATGGCTGCAGATAAAGCCAATGGCGACGGTCTGTTACGTTGTGATTTCCCCGGAGGTTGGAAAAATGACTCACGCAACTGTTTCAATGAGGCTAACCGTACTCCGCAGCAAAATGAAGCCTTTACTTATATGCAGAAACTACTCCAATGGAGAAAAGGTAATGAAATCATAGCCAAAGGCAGATTGAAACACTTCGCTCCCAACAAAGGGATTTACGTTTATGAACGAAAATATGGAAACAAATCGATAACGGTTCTCATGAATGGAACAGACAAAACGCAAACCATTAACCTGACTCCATACAAAGAAGTACTTCCAACAACATCAGCCCATGATGTTTTAACGGATAAAAGTATCGACTTGAGTAAAAACTTAACACTCCCGGGGCGTGGAATGCTAGTTCTAGAATTTTAAAACAATCAGTAAAAGCTTATAATTTAATACCAGTACATATTATGAAATTAAAAAAGAATCTTTCACTTATCGCATTTCTCTGTATCTCATTCATTGCGAATGCACAACAGAAACTGAGCTCTCCGGATGGCAATCTGGAGATGACATTTACCCTAGATGGTCAGGGCACTCCTACGTATGAACTGACCTATAAACAGAAGGAAGTTATCAAACCCAGTAAATTGGGATTGGAATTAAAGAAGGAAGACGCAAACGCCAAAACCGACTTCGAATGGACTGATAAAAAAGACATAGACAAACTGGACATCAAGACAAACCTTTCGCATTCAGCCCCACCGGTGTACAAACTGCCCTGATGATGAAAACAGACGACGGTCTGTACATCAATCTGCACGAAGCAGCTTTGATAGACTATGCCTGCATGCACCTCAACCTGGATGACAAGAACATGATTTTCGAATCATGGCTGACTCCGGACGCACAAGGTGACAAAGGATATATGCAGACTCCCTGCACTTCACCATGGCGTACCGTCATCGTTAGTGATGATGCCCGCAACATTCTTGCCTCACGCATTACGTTAAACCTGAACGAACCTTGCAAAATAGCAGACACTTCCTGGATCAAGCCTGTGAAATACATCGGCGTATGGTGGGATATGATTACGGGAAAAGGCTCATGGGCTTACACGGACGACTTATCCAGTGTAAAACTGGGTGAAACAGATTACAACAAAACAAAACCTAACGGCAAACACTCTGCCAACACTGCCAACGTAAAACGTTACATTGATTTTGCAGCAGAGCATGGATTCGACCAAGTATTGGTAGAAGGCTGGAATGAAGGTTGGGAAGACTGGTTCGGAAAAAGCAAAGATTATGTGTTTGATTTTGTAACTCCCTATCCCGACTTCAATGTGAAAGAACTTCAAAGCTACGCTGCAAGCAAAGGCGTAAAACTGATGATGCATCATGAAACTTCGGCTTCTGTACGTAACTATGAACGCCACATGGACCAGGCATACCAATTCATGGTAGACAACGGATATAATTCTGTAAAAAGTGGCTATGTAGGCAACATTATTCCACGTGGCGAACACCACTATGGACAATGGATGGATAACCACTATCTGTATGCGGTGAAAAAAGCAGCGGACTACAAAATCATGGTAAACGCCCACGAAGCTGTACGCCCTACCGGAATATGCCGCACCTATCCCAACCTGATCGGTAACGAATCGGCACGCGGAACTGAATATGAATCATTTGGCGGTAACAACGTAAACCATACTACCATCTTGCCTTTCACACGATTAATAGGTGGTCCGATGGACTACACTCCGGGTATCTTTGAAACCCACTGTAACAAAATGAATCCTACCAACAATTCACAGGTACGTTCTACTTTGGCACGCCAACTGGCCCTGTATGTAACAATGTACAGCCCATTACAAATGGCTGCCGACATACCTGAAAACTATGAACGCTTCATGGATGCCTTCCAATTCATAAAAGATGTAGCCATTGACTGGGATGAAACCAAATATCTGGAAGCCGAACCGGGAGACTATATTACCATTGCCCGCAAAGCTAAAGGAACCAACGACTGGTATATCGGCTGTACGGCAGACGAGAACGGTCATTCTTCAAAACTGATATTTGATTTCCTTGATCCGGACAAAAAATACATCGCAACTGTATATGCAGACGCAAAAGATGCCGACTGGAAAGATAATCCACAGGCATATACCATCCGTAAAGGCATTGTGACCAACAAAAGCAAACTGAACTTACACGCAGCAAGCGGTGGTGGTTATGCAATCAGCATTAAAGAGGTAAAAGATAAAGCAGAATTAAAAGGCATCAAGAGGTTATAGAAAGTGATCTTTTGACAAACAGTTAACATTAATCCTCATAAAATGTAGCCGAATGAGCCTTGAACAGTTCACATATAGTTATATTTTTAAGATAAGCCAACCAGTATATTATACTATGAATCAATTATATATGATTTGCACTAGCACTAAATCATTTATATTTTTATTCTTATCTCAAAAATCGCTTTATAAGACCGCTACATTTGTAACAAACAAAACAAAAAGTAAGTGAGGATGATGGTTAGCTAAAGCAGCCGCCAATCATTCTAAAAGGTAAAAACATACATTATAACAGAGATTGATTAGAAAATCAGGTTGTTTGGGAAAACAGTTTTCAATAGGTATTTTTTAACTGAGAATATAAACTTGAAATAATTATTTAACTTTAAATTTAAAGACATGAAAAGAAACTTGATGTTCAAGGTCCTACTAATGTTAATGGTAGGATGCTTCTTGTCCATAGACGCATTTGCCCAGCAAATGACTGTTAAAGGACTTGTAAAGGACACAACAGGCGAACCAATTATTGGAGCCAATGTTGTGGTGAAAGGAACAACCAATGGTACTATCACAGATTTTGACGGCAACTTCCAGTTAAATGCCAATAAAGGTGATATAATCGTTATTTCATTTATCGGATATCAGTCACAGGAGGTCCCCGCCGCCCCATCTCTAAACATTCTTTTGAAAGATGATTCGCAAATGTTGCAAGACGTTGTGGTTATCGGTTATGGTACGGTAAAAAAGAACGATGCCACCGGATCAGTGACTGCCATCAAAGCGGAAGAAAAGAACAAAGGTCTTACAGTCAGCCCTCAAGACATGATTGCCGGTAAAGTGGCAGGTGTCAATGTAGCCACATCGACAGGACAGCCGGGTGGAGGTTCAGCCATCCGCATCCGTGGAGGTTCCTCTCTGACCGCCAGCAACGATCCGTTAATTGTAATTGACGGAGTAGTCATGAGTTCAGGTTCCGTAGAAGGCCTCTCGAATCCCCTGAGTTCGGTCAACCCCACCGACATAGAAAGTTTCACGGTATTAAAAGATGCGTCGGCAACCGCCATCTACGGTTCCCGTGCCTCTAATGGTGTAATCATCATTACTACCAAGAAAGGCAAGACAGGTTCTGTGAAGATAAACTATTCGGGCAATGTCTCTGTCAGCACCCGGAAAAATAAAATAGATGTCATGACAGGAGACGAATACCGCGATTTCATCATCAACAACCCCAACGCAACGGAAGCCATGATTACAGCCGTCAACCTTTATCCGGGAGTAAACACCGACTGGCAGGACGAAGTGATGAGAACCGCTGTTTCCACAGAACACAATATCAGTGCCTACGGTTCTGTCAAAGACTATCTTCCCTACCGTGTTTCTTTTGGTTATACCAATCAAAACGGTATCCTGAAGACCTCGAACTTTGAACGTTACACCGGAAGCGTTTCTTTGACTCCCAAATTCTTTGACGATCATTTGAACATGAACCTGAACGCCAAAGGCATTTACATCAAAAATCAGTTCGCTGACACCGGTGCCGTTGTGGGTGCAGTGTCTTTCGACCCCACCAAGCCCGTTAAGAATGACAACAATAAATTCGGCGGATACTTCACCTGGACTACGGATAATGACCCCAACGGTACAAAGGCATCCTCTGCCGGTGTCAACCCTGTATCCCTACTTGAGATGACAGACGACCAGTCAAAAGTCAAATCCTTCATCGGGAATGCCCAATTTGACTATAAAGTCCATTTTCTGCCCGACCTGCGTCTGAACCTGAATGTGGGCATGGACTATACCAAGAGTGACGGTGACAAATATGTTGATCCCAGCGCCCCCGGTTCGTATGGTGAAGACCCTCTGAAATCGGGCAGCAACTACCTTTACTTTTACGAAAGAAGAAATACCTTACTTGATTTCTATGCACAATACAGCAAGGATTTCGCCAAGCAGCACTTTGATGTCATGGCAGGTTATTCCTATCAGAAATATCATTATGAAAGCAACAAAGAGACATGGTATCTTTCAAGAAACGAAGAGAACTTCGGTGAAAAAACAAGCATGAACGGAGACCAGCAACCGGCTGAATCCCAATATGTCCTATTATCATTTTACGGACGTTTGAACTATACGGCATGGGACAAGTACCTGTTGACTTTCACTTTACGCGATGACGCCTCTTCACGTTTTGCCAAGAACAACCGTTGGGGATTATTCCCTTCCGTAGCCCTAGGATGGAAAATGAACGAAGAAGCTTTCTTGAAAAAGTTCAAGGATTTAAGTGAATTGAAACTTCGTTTGGGATGGGGTATCACCGGCCAGCAAGATATCCAGCAAGGTGATTATCCTTATATGTCTTTCTGGAGATACGGTCAAGGTGGTGCCATGTATCCCATCTATGATGAGTCAGGAAATGTAAAATGGGTGAATGTAGTATCACCTTCAGCTTCCAGCCCCGATTTGAAATGGGAGCAGACCACTACTTATAATGTAGGTATAGACTATGGGTTCTTTAACAACCGTATCAACGGTTCGGCCGATTTTTACATCCGCGATACAAAAGACCTGATCAATGCCGAAGTGAATGTTCCTGCAGGTACCGACTTTGCCGAATATGTGGTGGCCAATATCGGTTCATTGAAAAATACCGGTTTTGAATTTGCCATCAATGCAAAACCCATCGTTAGTTCTACATGGAACTGGGATTTAGGCTTCAATGTCGCTTGGAACAAAACTGAAATTACCAAACTGGACTACAATGACAACAGCGACTCACCGGGCAAACGCTTTGAATCGACCGGAGGTGATGGTGGCAAGACCATTAAAATACACAGCGTAGGCTATGCTCCCGGAACTTATTATGTATTTGAACAAGTATATGACAAGAATGGTAACCCGATGGAAGGAGTCTATGTTGACCGTAACGGTGATGGTGAAGTGACTGAAAAGGACTTATACCAGTATCATAAGCCCACCGCTGACGTGATTATGGGATTCAACTCCAAAGTATCATATAAGAACTGGGACTTCGGTTTTAACGGACGCGCCAGCATAGGGAACTATAACTACAACGGTATAGCAGCCAATGCCGCTATCGGCACCAGCGCCATTTTCAGCAACAGCGCTTTGTCCAATCAACCGAAAGCCGCATTCAATACCAATTTCCAAGAAAGACAGCGCCAGTCGGATTATTACATCCAAAACGCTTCTTTTTTGAAGATAGATAATATCACATTGGGATATTCCTTTGAGAATTTCCTCCAAGGAGCTAAATACCACGGTTTGTCGGGACGTCTGTATGCCACTGTACAAAATCCCATTACCATCACTCCGTATGACGGCCTCGATCCTGAAGTAGACGGAGGTATGGACCGTCAGGTATATCCTCGTCCTATCAGTGTATTGTTCGGTGTTAATATCAACTTTTAATAAAGAAACAGTATGAAATTCAATCTTAACATAAAAAAATACGTTTTCGTAGGAGCAGCCATTCTCTGCCTGTCCACATCCTCCTGCATAAATGATCTGGATCAAAATCCAATCATAGACAAAGGCCAGTCCGAAATTATCAATGAGTCAGACTGCCAGTCTTTCCTCGCCAAAATTTATAGCGGTTTCGGCTTGTCCGGCAATGTAGGACCTTCGGGAGGTGTTCAAGACCTTCAGGGTCCGGATCAGGGTTCTTTATGTTTCCTGCGCGGACTGCTGTCCCTTGAGCTATACCCTACCGATGAAGCCCTTTGGAACTGGAAAGATGAAGGTATAGTGGAACTCTGTACCAATAATTGGGACTATACCCTGTTCTACGCTTATACATTTTATCAAAGAGCCATGCTGAACATCCGGTATTGCAAAGAATTTCTAGACAATTATCCGGAAGACTGCGGAATACCTAATATCAAACAATTCAGAGATGAAGTCCGTGCCCTGCGAGCCATGAACTATTACTATCTGATTGATGTATATAGAAACCCGGGATGGGTATGGGATGACAGCCCCACTAATGACAAGTCCTGGAAACCATCCCAATTGGGAGCTAAAGAAATATTCGACAAAGTGGTAACCGAATTGAAAGATCTTTCAGAAAACAGTTCTCTGCCGGAGAAAGGTACGATGGGCACTTACGGGCGTATGACCAAACCTGTAGTCAATACCCTTTTGGCCAAGATGTACCTCAATGCCGAAGTATATACAGGTACACCCATGTACGACCAAGCAGTCTCTTATGCCAATAAAGTCATTCATGAAGGGGGTTTCGGATTGGAAAAGAATTACAGGAATCTGTTCTGCGGCGAGAATCATCTTTCCCCGTTGCATGGCAATGAGATTATTTTCGCCATTCCTTGCGATGGTGAAAATGCCAAAAGCTATGGAAACAGCATTATGGTCACAGCGGCAGCCTACGGTGGTTTGCTTAATCCCAAATGGTTGGGTATGGACGCCTCATGGACTTGTTTAAAGCCCTGTTCACAACTAGTCAAACAATTCGATTATTCACCGGTGGCAGGATACGACCACCACGGAAGCACCTTAAAGAAGGACAGTCGTTTTATATTCTTTGATGTAAAGGAATATGTGGATGGTGAAAACGGAGACAACTGCACAGAGCAAGGAGTGAAAACCCGTAGAGATGTAGTTCCTGTACTGACCGATTGGAACAGCGGCTATCTCTGCCACAAATTCACCAATCTGGGCTGGGATCAGAATGAAGTCACCCCTTCCGCATGGCCCGACACAGACTTCCCTCTGTTCCGACTGGCTGACATCTATTTAATTTATGCGGAATGTGCCGCACGACAAGCAACCGGAGCCGATGTCTCTACCGCTGTAGGTTATATCAACTTATTGCGCGAAAGAGCCAACGGTGACAAATCGGGCAATATCTCCGGTCCCGATCTGACTCTGGATTTCATTTTAGCGGAACGCTCCCGTGAACTATATTGGGAAGGTCAGCGCCGCTCGGATCTGATACGCTTCGGCAAATTCACTAAAGAATATGCCTGGGACTACAAAGGCGGCCCTCAAGAAGGTATAGCCAATATTGACAGCAAGTTCAATATCTATCCCATCAGCGATAAAGACTTGACAGCCAATCCGAACTTGGTTCAGAATCCGGGCTATGCCACACTAAAATAACAGTTTAACCTTATAAATTTGAGAAACAATGAAAAAGATGATATACTTATTCATCCTCGTATTCAGTCTGAGCACACTTGTAGCGTGCTCGGACGATGAGGGCACTCCTGTCTTCACAGAGCCGACCGAGTTTGTGCTTAATGTTCCTAAATACGCATCGGGCATCTATGATTTAAAGAACACAGCCACCATACAACTGACCTGTTCACAGCCCGATTATGGTTTCACAGCTGCCACGCGCTATACTGTAGAAATCGCTCTGGACCAGGCTTTTGAAAAGAATGCGACTCTGGACACCAAGTATTCAACAGCCAAAATGGAAGTGGACGCACAAGAAGTTGCTGTCGCTATTTCCAATTTATTAGGAGTAAATGAAGACGAGTTTCCCAAAGCCCCCATACCTTTGTATGTTCGTCTGACGGCTTCCGCCCTGACCGACAACAAATCCGAGATAGCAGGCAGCACCATCACCTCGAACATCATAGAATTGCCACAAGTTCTCCCCTATTATGCTTTGCCCGCAGTGACTCTGCCCACCAATCTATATCTCATCGGCAGTGTGTGCGACTGGGATTGGAGCAAATGTTATTCCATGATTCCGGTTCATTCCAACGAAGGTATGTTCTGGTCCATGCAATATCTGGGAGCCGATGCAGACGGGAATAAAGCCGCATTCAAACTGAATACAGCTACATCGTGGGACAACAATCAAGTAGGAATCCAGGGAGTGACCATCAGTGAAGCATCTAAAAAACTGGTGGATGCAGGAGGCGAAGATAACATTGAGATTGGTAATCCGGGATGGTATATAGTAGTCGTGAAAGTCACTCTCGAAGGACGGAATTATAAATACGCAGTCGATTTCTACAAGCCCGAAGTGTATCTGACCGGTGATACTTCCGGTGGCTGGGACTCATTCACAGAGGCCAATATGTTTACCGTTCCCGAGGGCAAAGGAGAATTCGTATCCCCCGCCTTCGTTGCATCCGGCGAAGTACGCATGTGTATCAAGTTAGCAGACATTGACTGGTGGAAAAGCGAATTTATTATTCTGGGAGGTAAGATAGAATATCGCGGTACCGGTGAAGACCAGGAACGCGCCATGGGAAATGCAGGTCAAAAAGCCTATCTGAACTTTATTGACAATAAAGGCGCCATCAAGTAAATCATCCCTTAAATTACAAGATTATGAAAAAAATTAATTTATATATGTTATTGATATTCATTGCAGCCCTGACGGGCTGCGATGACAACGTCAACGATCATTTCGCATTGCCACAGACCAACCCGCAAGAACCTGTACAAAACGTAGAAGGGTTCACCCTGTCTTTAGGAAGTTCATGCACAGCCCCGATCCTTTTCAAGGACTTGGATGATGCAACCCTGCTGGAAGTTGCCAAACTGACCGACCATCCGGAACTGACAGAAGGAGACACCATCAATCTGGAAGTGGAAGTTTCGAAAGATGAAACCTTTACCCAAGCAGTCCCCTTGCCCTGTAGCGTTAAAAACGGAACAGCCTCCGTCACTGCAGGAGAGCTGGAAGAGGTTGTAAAAGAGATCTATGGCAAAGCTCCCTATGCACGGACAATCTATGCACGCGCGACAATCTATATCGTAAGCCACACCTCAGCAATAGCCCTTCCGGAAAAAATAACACTGGGAAAAATTGAAGCGACTCCCGAAGCTTTGTTCATCGACACCGCCTATTACTTGATAGGGGATGTAAATAAATGGAATTCCGAAGCATTGATAAAATTCGGTCATAGCGGAAAAGATGTATATGAAGATCCGGTTTTCAGCATGATTGTGGAAATGCCCAAGGATGAATGTTACTGGAAGATTATTCCACAAAGCAATGTAGATGGCGGAGATATTTGGGCACCGGGGGCACTGGGCGTAGCCACAAACGGTGACGACTCTGAGAGCGGCCTGTTAGTGACAGAAAACCCGCAAGCCGGAAAAATCCCTGCCAAAGGATGGGTGAAAATCACCTTGAATATGCTGGAATATACCTATAAGATAGAAGCATTGGGAAATATCAGCCCGTTCCTTTACGTTCCGGGCGGACACCAAGGATGGAAACCAGAGACGGCGCCTTATCTTTATTCTACGGATATGACTCATTATGACGGCTATATCTATATGGATGCGGATAACACATTTAAACTTACCTCACAGAAAGACTGGGACGGTACAAACTATGGCTATGCCAGTGATACCGAACTGAGCACCGATGGAGGAGCCGGAAACCTGAGTGTCACAGAAACCGGATTTTATCGTATAGAAGCCAACCTGTCCACCTTGACTTATAAATTCAGTAAAACCGAATGGGGAATAATAGGCGACGCGACCCAAGGAGGATGGGACAATTCAACCCCCATGACACTGAATGCGGAAACCGGTGAATGGAGTATAACAACCGAACTGGCAGCCGGAAACTATAAATTCCGCGCCAATAACAAATGGGATATTAATCTGGGTGGAGACTTGAACCATCTGACTTATGGAGGAGACAATATCACTACCGAAGCTGGTACTTATGTCATTACTCTAAAATTAGGAGACGCAAGCAACTATCATGCCACTGTAGTCAAACGCTAAATAATTGATCCGAAAAGACATCAAGCACCTACCGTTTATCCGATGGTGCCTGATGTCTTTTTTCATCTTACCCCTTAAATAACAAGATTATGAAAAAATATACTTTTCTTTTTTTCCTAGGACTCGTTGCGAGTTTATTCACTGCCTGTTCCGATGACGATAACTTGACCGATTCCATCACTCCAGCTCCTGAAAGTGAGAACTTCTTTGCCAATGGAATGACATTCGCCTCACAACCCGGAGTAAGAAGCATCACTTTTACAGCCGGCAGAGCCTGGCAGGCTGCACTGGATGAACCTGGAGCAAACAACTGGTGCATCGTAACTCCGACCCGGGGAGAAGCCGGAACTGTTACTGTCAGCATCACCGTCAATGAAAACGAAAGCGATGACACCCGGAATGTCCATCTGAACCTGATAGCGGGAAGCGCACAAAAATCGTTCACCATCTCCCAAACCCCCAAACCCATTGTCATACCCGAAGGACTCAGCTATTCTTTGGAAGAGCCTGATGCCGACCGACCGCTGACCATCTACTACAGAGCCGCCAGCTCTTCTCTCCTATATAACTATCAGGGAACAGTATATGCACATACAGGCATTATCAGTGAAGGCTCTTGGTCATACGTACAAAGTGAATGGAATGAAAACACGGACAAGTGTAAAATGTCCAAACTGGATAATAATGTATGGACGCTTACCTTATCTCCGTCCATCCGCCAATGGTACAGTTCAGAAAAGACCCCAGTCAAAAAATTAGGATTCGTACTCCGCAACGAAGATGGAAGTCTGCAAACCGAAGACCTCTTTATACCTGTCACAGACAATACTTACCAAGAATTTGTTCCGGCCTCTATCAAGAAAGGAACGTTGCCTGAAAATGTAGCAGAAGGCATCAACATTATAGACAACTCTACAGTCACCCTCGTCCTTTACGATAAAGACACGGACGGGAACCATAAAGATTTCGCCCATGTGGTAGGTGATTTCAATCATTGGCAACTTAGCAACGAAGACAATTGCCAGATGTATCGCGATGATGCCAGCGGTTGCTGGTGGATCACTCTCAGAAATCTGGATGTAAACAAAGAATATGCCTTCCAATATTATGTAGGTACCAGAAATGGTGAAACCATCCGTCTGGGAGACGCCTATTGCGAAAAGATACTCGATCCTGATAATGACTCCTATATATCCTCTTCCACTTATCCGGATAACAAAAGTTATCCCGAAGGAGGAAAAGGAATCGTATCCGTTTTCAAGATACAGCAGGATAACTACCGCTGGTCAGTATCTGACTTCAAGGTACCCAATCCGGAACAACTAGTCATTTATGAGATGCTTCTCCGTGATTTCACGGCAAGTAATGACCTCAATGGAGCCATGCAAAAACTGGATTATTTGAAATCACTGGGTGTTAATGCCATTGAATTAATGCCTGTCCAGGAATTTGACGGCAACGATAGCTGGGGATATAATCCATGCTTCTTCTTTGCTCTGGACAAAGCGTATGGAACAAAGAAAATGTACAAAGACTTCATTGATGCGTGCCACAAGGCAGGAATGGCAGTTATTTTTGATGTAGTTTACAATCATGCAACCGGAAGTATGCCGTTTGCCAAATTGTACTGGAACAGCGCAAACAATAAGACAGCCCCAAACAATCCCTACTTTAACGTAGACGCACCTCACCCTTACAGCGTATTCCACGACTTCAATCATGAAAGTCCTTTGGTACGTAAATTCGTGAAACGCAATCTGCAATTCTTATTGAATGAATACCATATAGACGGATTCCGTTTCGACCTGACTAAAGGTTTTACACAAGCCGCATCAACCGAAAGTAGCGCTTCCAATTACGACAAGAGCCGCATCGAGATTCTGAAAGATTACCACGCAGCCATCAAAGAAGTGAAACCCGAGGCATACGTTATCCTGGAACATTTCTGTGATAGCAAAGAAGAAAAAGAACTGGCCGAAGACGGTATGCACTTATGGCGGAACATGAATAACGCCTATTGCCAGACCGCCATGGGTTGGAACGATGACAGCGCATTTGACGGACTGTACGAAAGTATCCCCGCATGGATAGGATTTATGGAAAGCCATGACGAAGAACGAGCCGCCTACAAGCAAACCCAATGGGGAGATGAAGCATTGAAAACAGACTTAACCACCCGTATGCGGCAACTTGAAGTGAACGCATCCTTCTTCTTCACTGTACCCGGCCCTAAAATGATCTGGCAGTTCGGAGAGATGGGATACGATGTTTCCATCGAAGAGAACGGCCGGACAGGAAAGAAACCGCTACACTGGGAATATCTGGAGAACAAAGACCGCAAGGCTTTACACGATAGTTATTCACGGCTGATAAAATTACGCAATGATAATCCCGAATTATTTACCAGCACCAGCCAATTCTCATGGGAAGTCGGTACAAGCAACTGGGGACAAGGAAGATTCATCACTTTATCTTCCACAACCAAGCACATGTTAGTTGCCGGAAACTTCAGCAAGACCGATGGAGCATATACCGTTACTTTCCCCGTTACAGGCAAATGGTATGATTATCTCACCGGTGATGAGGTTGAAGTGAAAGATGCAACTCAGAAAATGGAAATTCCGGCACACAGTTACCGTATTCTGACAACTTTCCCATGCCTCAACTAATTGTTGATCTTGGCGAGGCTGTCTGATAAGTTTTTTCACTACCATCGTGTTCCCTGTAGGGGCGGAATGCTTCTGTCTGATACCACAAAGAAGGTGTATCCGGGCAAATTCAACCCGCCCCTACAGCCAACGATCCGACGGTTACTGCAAGCACTGCTCTTACGTTCTGTCTAAAAAGAGTATCCTAAAGACACCCAGAACGTATTTCGGGCAAGGTATTCATGCCCTGCAAACAGCCATGCAAAATCCAGACGCACACCGGCATATTCCACTCCCGCTCCAGCAGTAGCATAACTGGCATCTCCTTTCTTCTTATCACCGCAATGATAACCACCACGCAACATCACCAGTTCCCTCCATGCATATTCCGCGCCGGCACTTACACTTAACGCCTGTACGTCGGCAGGTGAAAGTCTGTAACCCAAATCGGCAGTCAAAGTCAATTTATGCATTTGTAAAAAAGGCAGGTCAGCAGCACCTCCCACTTTAACCGTTGCAGGAAGAGCATCTTTAGAAGTCAGATAGTTTATTTTCGGTCCAAGATTACTCACATGAAGCCCGACCGACCAGCCGGCACCCTCCCAATCATTTATCTCGCACTTATACAATACTCCTAAATCAAACGCCACAGAACTTGCGCCACGGCTATTGCCTATCCTGCCCATATCCGAAAACAAGTATTTGAAAGTAGCGGAAACAGAAAAATTCTTTATAACCTCGTATGCATAACCAGCCTCCACGGCTATTTCTTTGGGATGTATGCCCGAAGCACCCTCCCCTGTTCCATCCATCTCCGGATAGCCGAAATAACGGAGACCTAACAGAATGGCATTACGCTGATTGATTTTGTAAAAACTACCCAGGCTATGAAGAGAGTATCCGGACTCATAGTCACGCATCCATGGAGAATAAGTATAAGCAACCCCACCTCTGCGCGTCACATCCGATAAAGCTGCCGCACCATTATGAAAAACGGCATGATCTCCTCCCGGAGCCGCCACACCGACTCCCCCCATGGCCGCGCTGCGCGCATCGGCTGATATAGTCAGATAGTTTGCCGCTCCGGTATTGACAGGTCCGTAATCCTCCTGACCATAAGCCTTGGCAAAAGTTATGCCTATTATAAACAGACCTAATCCTATTCGTCTCATATTCTTTATTTTTTGGGATTAGTACTTGATAAATTTCTCTCTGATTTCCATCCCTTTAGCCTGATAGACTAAGGTATAATATCCGGCAGAGAGTTTGGTTATGTCCACAGCATGCAGGGATGCGGCTTCAAGTTTCAGATGAAGATCCAACACCTTGCTGCCGATGCCATTATACAAAATCAATTTCCCATTTCCGGACATACTACTGCTCACACTGAATATCAGCATATTATCAGTTATTTGATTGGATTTTAAGATAAAAGGATGAAGATTGGAGACATCGATCTCTAAAGCGGCGGCGGCATCCACACATCCGTGTCCTAACTGACCGGCATATCGCGGATTATATTCATCCAAGTCGTATGCACTCTGATAGAGAATCTCCTTCAAAGCCTCCGGTGTAAACCCTTTCTTGCCTACCCCATACTTCTCTATCACCAAGGCCGCTACACCACTGACCAGCGGGCACGCCATCGATGTACCAGCCAAGTATTCATAATTATTGGATCGTTCCGTAGTCGTGCTCCAAATCCGTCCGTCTCCATCCAACGATCCGCCGGGAGCAGAAATATCCGTATAAGTGCCATAATTGGAATAAGAAGCTTTCCTATAATCGGCCTCAATGGCTGCAACCGCAACAACCTTTTCATAATCAGCCGGTGCCGCTATCCTGGGATCGGACGTATTCGCATTACCTGATGCAAACAATACAATACCTCCCTTCATGGGACTTCCGTCAAGTTGCTCTCCTTTGTTATCACATCCGGCATATTTTATAAAGTAATCAATAGCTTCCTTATGTACAGGATTAATATACGAAGAAGCATTCCTTCCCGCCCTAGTGGCAGCGTATCCCCAGCTGTTCTGGCTGATGACAGCTCCATTATCAGCGCCATACTTAATCGCGGCGGCAATAAACGGATCAGAAGCTACTTCTCCTCCGATAGAGATAAGGCTTTTCAAAATCTGACAACTCATGAGTCTCACCCCACTGCCGGAAGTTCCGTCCCCCCCTGCAATGCTGCTGATACCTGTTCCATTATTATTTGTCGCACCGATAGTGCCCGCCACATGAGTCCCATGGCGGTGAGGAACCAAAGTCGCATTATCATCCACAAAATTATAACCATGTATGTCATCCACATATCCATTGCCATCATCGTCCATACCATTACCTGGTATCTCATCCGGATTCGTCCATAGATTATCCTGCAAATCAGGATGTTCCTGATTAATGCCTCCATCTACAACCGCTACAATGACAGCCGGATTCCCATTATATTGTTTCCACACATCAAACAAACGGATATCCGCACCCTTCTTCTGCCAAGACTCCGTACCGGGATTATCCAGATACCATTGTCTGGACAGATCCGGATCATTGAACAACCACTCTCCCGTCCGGACGCCATACAGGCTCCACGCTGTTTCCGGCGTTGCCCTGGATACAATCTTAGGAACAGGTACAGCCGTTTCAATACCATCCAGAAAAGCCACTTCGGTAGCAGCACGGGTGGCCGATGTCTCTTTAGAAAACCAGACATTATACCATAAATGAAGCCCCTCTTTACGGGTACGTTCTTCAAACTTGCCAGCATAAGGGAAAGTACGTTCCATTCTCTCGATTTTCAAAGAAGAAGCAGCCCGATCCAATACCTTGACTCCTGTCGTTACCGTGTTGCCTATGCTCCTTACCCGCACCTCTCCGGCTGGTTCTTCTTTCAATTTCACATAAATGCAACCCTGAAGCACCTCTTCTTCCGATAAATCAAAAACAGGCTGTTTCCCTTCCGGTTCATCTGGAACAGAAGAAAGTTCTTCTTGATGGCATGAGGCTATCAATATAGTCATCAGGAAAAAAAAGACGATCTTTTTCATTATACTATCTTGTGTTGTTAATTGAAGTATTTAATTATTTCACAAATATAGCGTATTTTCCCGATCTTACAATAAAAAAGAGGAAACCTCATCCTTAAGACTTTTCCTCCTATCAATTACTACGTTCTTCCACTGTGAGACGTACATCTTGCTATGGAAGGATGCAGTAGCTTTCTGTATAAAAGGTCTTGACCATACAGCAAAAACGCTTTAGCGTGCAGCATGAGGACAGTTGTGTGTATCAGAACACCGGAATAGAGTAAACCAACCCGATGGAGACGCGTTGGGTATCCGGACTCATGCCTCCCAAGGCCTGCGCACGCCAGGCCAAATGATGTCCTTTATATAAAAAATGGGCAAAGAGAAGCAGTTCGCTATTGCGCATCGGGAAATACTCCACACAAGCCTGCGCATTCCATGTCGTACGATAAAGCCCTTTCTCAAAATGCCCGTTTGTCTTATAAATACCAGCCCTCTCATAAGCGCCTTTCAGGTAAAGATTCCAATTAGGATGGATACGATAGTCAAAGTTCACCACGGTAGTAAAGTATTCCGCATGCTGCGCTGTAGACGGAGCCGACAGAACAGGGCCTTGCAAGTCACTGATAATTCCTTTGCTATCCAATCCTTCACGAGAATACATCAAATCAACATAAGCGATAACAGGACCTTTCTCATATATATTACCCGCCGTAAAACAATAAAGGTTTTTACCTTCCGCCAGCTGTCCGTATGACGCCGCATAACGCAATTGCACCGCATTATCAAAGAAGAGCCCGTTCCAGTTCACGGTTGACAGAACAGGGACTTTGGCCTTTTCCACCCCTTGCGGCAAACCGTAAAGATAAGTCTCATCATTCTCTCCGCTACGGTTGTTTACTACCTGAAGCACCAACTCATTGGCAGGCGACAAATTGAATCTTCCGGCTACCCCCGCCTGATAGCAACTGATATTATCATTAAACTCACTATACTCGCGTACCTTGATGGCATTGACATAATATTCATATCCTCCCAAGGCGATATCTTGTTTTCCGACATTCAAAGTGAACTTATCGGACATCTTCCAATTTACCAGAGCATACTCAATAGAAGAGGATAAATTATCCAGCGAGTGCGGATTACTGTATTTATTAAACGACTGACGGAAATGATAAGAAAATTGCTTGCTGAAAGAACCTAATATTTCCAGCTTCACACGATTCAGTTTGAAAGAGGCGTCTTCCAAATCGCCTTCAACAAAGTTGGCAACTCCCGAAGTAGAGAATTGCAGATTCATGTGCGCTGAGATATCCGGATTGCTGTTCGGGAACAGACGTCCCACCAAACTGCGGATAGAATCATCCGGACTGATTAAGGGCTGTTCTTGAGCCTGCATAGCCGAAACGACGCATAACAGGATACAGCATGACAAGAGTAATCTTTTCATGGGGGCTTTTCGTAGTATTAAATTTTGGTTAATATAATAAATCGGGAATGATCAAACCGGACAAGATTTACGTCATTCCTCTTCTCTGCAATTCCTCTGCCGCAATCTCCAGCTCCTTATACCATTCCTCGCCAAATTTCCGTACCAACGGTTCTTTTAAGAACTTATAAACAGGCAGATTCTCTTTTTGTCCCAGCAACACTGCGGCTTTACATACGTTCCAACGATGATAATTCACCGCTTTGTAAGGACCATAATCACCTATACGGATGGGATAAAGATGACAGGAGATTGGTTTATAGAAATCGGTCTTACCTGCCCGGAAAGCTTTCTCAATGGCACAATAACAGTACCCCTTCTCATCATAACAGGTAAATACACAGTCTTTATGATTGACGATGGAAGTTACCAAATCGCCTTCTTCATCTGTATAAACCACTCCCTGCTTATCAATCACCGCCCGTGCCTCGGGTGAAAGCTCGTCCCAAATAACAGGAAGCACCTCTTCCAGTTTTTCCACTTCATCCAATTCCACCGGTGCACCGGCATCTCCCTCTATGCAGCACTCACCTTTGCAGGCATCGAGATTACAAAGAAATTTCTCACGAAACACATCAAGGGAGATTACAACATCATTTATCTGTATCATCTCTTATTAAATTAAAATGTCATTCCGGACAAAGTGACGAATCCATGCTTCATTACAGATTCCTCACCTTGTTCAGAATGACAAATAAATATACTTTCTACATTATTTTATCAAATCCCGTCCGGTCATGTCGGCAGGCTGGGGCATGCCCAAAATGTGCAAGATAGAAGGAGCAACATCTGCCAATACACCATTTTCCACTTTAGCATTCTTGTTCTCTGTTACATATACAAATGGAACAGGGTTCAAAGAGTGAGCCGTATTAGGTGTACCATCTTCATTCAGTGCATGGTCGGCATTACCGTGGTCGGCAATAATGATTACTTCATAATCATTAGCCTTGGCAGCTTCCACTGTATCTTTCACGCACTCGTCAATAGCCTTCACTGCTTTTTCAATAGCGTCATAGATACCACCGTTAGCAGCCAGATATTCACCCAACGTATTTTGAACATTTTCCTTGTCGAACAGAATATGAACACCCTTGAAAGACGCATCATACGGAGTCATGCAATAAAACTGCAAGCCCGGAATAGTATGCATACCTTGTTCCGGCATATCCTGTTGAGTCAGCACAACAGTCAATTCCTTGGCACGGTCGTTACGGTAGTTGAAGAAGATAACCACATCACCTTCTTTGATGGTACCGTCTACGGTAGAATTATTGATCGGTTTGATGAATTCATCTGTAACACCTTCATCGTATGATTCCTGCATAGCCTGAACCATATCGGTGGCTTGCTTTCCTTTACCTTCAACCAACAGGTCGTATGCTTCTTTCACACGTTCCCAACGCTTGTCACGATCCATAGCATAGAAGCGACCAACTATAGAAGCGATTTTACCGGCTGATTTTTCACAGTGCGCAGTCAGTTGTTCGATAAAGCCTTTACCACTCTTCGGGTCTGTGTCACGACCATCCATAAAGCAGTGGATAAATGTATTTTCAATGCCATATTCTTTAGAGATATCGCAAAGTTTGAACAAATGATCGAATGAACTGTGTACACCACCGTTTGAAGTCAATCCCATAAAGTGGATGTTCTTGCCATTTTCCTTTGCGTAAGAGAAAGCGGAAACAATCTCGGGATTCTTCATTATGCTGTTGTCGGCACATGCACGGTTAATCTTTACCAAATCCTGATAAACGATACGTCCTGCACCGATATTCAAGTGTCCTACTTCGGAGTTACCCATCTGTCCGTCGGGCAAACCAACGTTCTCACCGCTAGCCTGCAATTCAGAGTGCGGATAGTTTGCCAACAGAGAATCCCAGTAAGGAGTGGGAGTGTTAAAGATTACATCGTCTTTACCTTGATCGCCGATACCCCAACCATCAAGAATCATTAAAAGGGCTTTTTTACTCATAATCTTATTTTGTTTAAAGTTTATCCTTGCTTTTTCCGGGTGCAAAGGTACAAAAAAGCCCTGTCAATGAATAATGTTTCACCTATTTTTTATAGAGGAAGTTCGATGATAAAATGCAGTCCGTCTTTAAATTCCATATCCCGAGTCAATTTTGCATTCATACGCCCGGCAATCATTTCACAAACCAGCAAAACAATATCCGGCGCACCGGCAAGACACGACTCCCCCCCTTTGTTCTGTAATGCGGTTAATATACTTCGGCAAATACTCTAATTATATTATTTGATTAGTACGTACTACACATTCTTCCGGAAATCGATATAGAAGCTTCGATTCTTGTGTTATAAAACATACCTTTTCATCTTGCTGTTTATGAATAAATTGCATTCCTTTGCATCGGGACAGTTCAGCACAGTTTGCATTGTCCGCGTAAAACCTTAAACAGTTCATGAAAGTTACCTTTGGACAGCAGACCACTAAAGTGAAACAACTGGCTGATTTACTCAGTCAGGAGATTTCCATGGGCAAATATAAATCGAACTGCACATTACCGTCCATCAACAAACTGAGCCGTGAGTATCAAGTGTCGCGGGATACGGTGTTCAAAGCATTCATTGATTTAAAAGACCGGGGAATAATAGACTCTACTCCGGGAAACTATCCCCCCATCTTTACAAAATAGATTCGTCTAAGTTGCTGCTGTTGGATTTCGGGAAGTTCGATAAAAAGGACTATTCATACGTATGTCAGGATTTTGACGATTCCTTTTATCATGCATTGGCCGCATTGAAAGAACATCTGAGAAAATATCAGAGACTAGTACTTTTATTTCCCGAAGACATCAAACACCCCCGTAGCAGTTGTCAGTATTTCAATTGTTTCTGTCAGGATTATCACATTGATTCAGCCATTGTGGAAAATACAGACCGGATACAAGTCCGTAAAGGAGAAGTATACATTGCAATCCGTCAGATAGAGGTAGTCAATATAATCAAGCAAAGCCGGACAACCGGGCTGAAATGCGGAGAAGATTTCGGACTGATAGCCTACAATGACACTCCTGCCTACGAGGTAATAGACCAAGGGATTACGGTACTCAGTATCAACTGGGAAGAGCTGGGGCGGAAAGCCGCAGAATTTGTACTAACCGGACAGGAAATAAGAACTTATCTCCCTACCGAAGTCCATTTAAGAAATTCAATTTAACAACTAAAACCTATGTATATCATGAAAAAGTATCCTAAAATCGGGATTCGTCCCACTATCGACGGCCGCCAGGGTGGTGTCCGCGAAAGCCTTGAAGACAAAACTATGAACCTGGCAAAAGCTGTTGCCGAACTGATTTCATCTAACTTGAAAAACGGTGACGGAAGCCCCGTGGAATGTGTAATAGCAGACAGCACCATCGGTCGTGTAGCCGAAAGCGCCGCTTGTGCCGAGAAATTCGAACGCGAAGGAGTAGGTGCCACCATTACCGTAACCAGTTGCTGGTGCTATGGCTCCGAAACAATGGATATGCACCCGCACTGGCCGAAAGCAGTCTGGGGATTCAACGGCACAGAGCGTCCGGGAGCCGTTTATCTGGCTGCCGTATTAGCCGGGAAACTGAGATCCTGCGCCGTATGGAAGAAGGAATCTATGACCATGAAGAATATGCCAAGGCAATGGCCTGGACTGAAAAATATTGCAAGCCCAACGAAGGGGAAGACTTTAAGAACCGTCCCGAAAAGCGCAAAACCCGTGAAGAGAAGGATGCCGACTGGGAATTTATTGTAAAAATGACTATCATCATGCGTGACTTGATGGTCGGCAACCCGAAATTGCTTGAAATGGGATTCAAAGAAGAAGCTATCGGCCATAATGCCATCGCAGCCGGCTTCCAGGGGCAACGCCAATGGACTGACTGGAAACCAAACGGTGACTTCAGTGAAGCACTGCTCAACACCACTTTCGACTGGAACGGCATTCGCGAAGCATACGTTCTGGCTACCGAAAATGATGCTTGCAATGGTGTTGCCATGTTATTCGGTCACCTGCTGAGTGGCTGTGGACAGATGTTCTCCGACATCCGTACTTACTGGAGTCCCGAAGCGGTAAAACGTGTCACCGGCAAAGAACTTACCGGAATGGCTAAAAACGGTATCATCCATCTTATCAACTCTGGTGCAACCACTCTGGACGCTACCGGTGAGAGCCATAATGAAGCGGGAGAGCCCTGCATGAAGCCCAACTGGGAAATGACTGAAGCCGATGTCGAAGCTTGTCTGAAAGCTACAACCTGGTATCCGGCAGATCGCGACTATTTCCGTGGAGGCGGTTTCTCTTCCAATTTCTTGTCTAAAGGCGGTATGCCTGTCACCATGATGCGTCTTAATCTGGTAAAAGGCTTAGGTCCAGTATTGCAACTGGCAGAAGGCTGGACAGTAGATATTGATCCGGAAATCCATCAGGTACTGAACATGCGTACAGATCCCACATGGCCTACTACTTGGTTTGTACCCCGCCTATGCGACAAACCTGCATTCCGTGATGTCTATTCGGTAATGAACAACTGGGGAGCCAACCACGGCGCCATCAGCTATGGACACATCGGACAGGATTTAATAACTCTGGCATCTATGCTACGTATTCCTGTTTGTATGCATAATGTAGAAGACGACAAGATTTTCCGCCCGGCATCATGGAATGCCTTCGGTATGGATAAGGAAGGTTCCGACTACAGAGCTTGCTCAACTTATGGACCTATTTACAAATAGTTAATAAATTGAGAATTGAAAATTAAAAATTGAGAAAGGGTCATATGCCTATCCTTTTTTTGTTTTCAATTCTCATTTCTTAATTTTTAATTCTCAATCTTTAATTTAAGAAATGAAAGATACAGATCAACCCATCCTGCACAAAGATGGAGTCAGTTACGTACTACCGTTTATATTAGTCACCTGCTGCTTCGCCCTCTGGGGATTCGCCAATGATATCACCAATCCGATGGTAAAAGCATTCTCTAAAATCTTCCGGATGAGTGTCACCGATGGCGCATTGGTGCAAGTTGCCTTCTATGGCGGATATTTCGCCATGGCTTTTCCGGCAGCTATGTTTATCCGTAAATACTCTTATAAAGCCGGTATCCTGCTGGGATTGGGACTTTATGCCGTAGGAGCCTTATTATTCTTTCCCGCTAAAATGACAGGCAGCTACTATCCGTTCTTATTAGCTTATTTTATTCTGACCTGCGGACTCTCCTTCCTCGAAACCAGTTCCAACCCTTACATCTTGTCCATGGGAACAGAAGCTACCGCTACCCGACGTCTCAATCTGGCACAATCGTTTAACCCTATGGGTTCTTTACTGGGAATGTATGTAGCCATGAACTTTATCCAGGCGAAACTAAATCCGATGGATACGGCAGAACGAGCCCAACTAAACCCGGCAGAATTTGCAATGGTAAGAGATGCGGATCTGTCCGTACTGATCGCTCCTTATCTCACTATCGGAATAGTCATATTAGTTATGCTTCTAGTGATACGTTTTACCCAAATGCCCAAAAATGGTGACCAGTCTCACAGTATCAATTTCGGTCCCACACTGAAGCGTATCTTCTCCATCCATCATTACCGCGAAGGAGTGGTGGCACAATTCTTCTATGTAGGTGCGCAGATTATGTGTTGGACCTTCATTATCCAATACGGCACACGCCTGTTCATGTCACAAGGTATGGAGGAGAAAGCTGCCGAAGTACTATCACAAGAATATAATATCATTGCGATGGTTATTTTCTGTATCAGCCGTTTTATCTGTACCTTCATCTTGCGCTACCTCAATCCAGGTAAATTATTGGCCATACTTGCCATTGCGGGTTGCTGCTTCACCGCCGGAGTCATCGTCTTCCAGGATATCTGGGGTATGTACTGCCTGGTAGCTGTTTCAGCCTGTATGTCATTAATGTTCCCCACGATCTATGGCATAGCGCTTACCGGATTGGGAGATGATGCAAAGTTTGGAGCAGCCGGCCTGATTATGGCTATTTTAGGAGGTTCCGTACTTCCTCCTTTACAAGCAAGTATTATTGATATGAATACCATTTGGAATATGCCAGCCGTAAATGTTTCATTTATCCTGCCATTTATCTGTTTTGTGGTAATCAC
>PPYF01304429.1_pt1 | contig 23303 bp, 24 predicted proteins | sample 1559871 | NCBI WGS metagenome assembly PPYF01 (sample SAMN08240021, study PRJNA423297) | Human gut metagenome, whole genome shotgun sequencing project.
CTACAATTAATGCCGTTAAAACTGGAATCTTGAATTTAAATGCAGAAATAATTAACTCAGCACAACCCAAATTCAATTTCGGCCAAATTGATGAGAAAGAATTGTCAGATAAAATTAAAACTGCGCATCGTAATACAGTAAGGATGATATTAAAGATCATAGCTTATCAACATCAATCAGAATTACTACCGGAAAAATGGGAGATTGAGCATATTCTTCCTCAAAAATGGCAATCAAGTTATTTCCCAACGAATTCCGAATCTGAAGTGAAAGAATTAGTTGAACATATTGGAAATAAAATTCCCTTTGAAAAGAAGCTCAATATTATCGCAAGCAACGGATACTTTGCTAAGAAAAAAGAAAGCTACAGGAAATCCAAAGTTGGTATATTACTCGATCTTACTCAAAATAACAACAATTGGGGACTTGATGAAATTAGAGAACGTGATATTCGTATTTCAGATGAATTAGTTGAAATACTGAAAGACTGGGGCCTGAACCAATCTGAAGCTAATATTGAAGAATTATTAACATTTATCCCGGAAGAACGACTTTCAGACTATCTTGATTTTATAAAGATTTTCAAAATGGAAGATACAAAAGAATCAAGAGAAAAATTTTTGAATATATAGAAATTTAACAAAACACTTTAGCTGATAACACATATTTTGTTACTACCAACTAAAGTGGTTTTTTCTGTTTAGTAACAATTATGGATACGTTTATCTATTTGTATCGTCCCCATCATTTAATAAGTTTCCGAAAAATAACTATTTTCTCGAAAGAAAGGTTTCTGTTACAATAAAAATGACGTATTTATTCTGTAACATATATTTGATAAAATGCAGTAAAGTAAGGAGGTAATTGAAATGAAGAAAATTACTAGTATCATACTATAACTGATCTCTACTATAACTTTAGTTTCTTGTACTTCCAAGTCACTTAATTCAATTGACGGTGACTATTATTGGATTTCAAGCGAGCGAAATGAATTAGCCTTTACAATAAAGGGAGATAAAGGTACTACAGAGCATGGTGAAGATGATAATTTTACAATCAACAAAGAAAATAGTACATTAGATCTCACAGGTAGCAATACTTCTGATTCAACAATCAAGTATAAATACAAAGATGGCATGTTTACTGTGAACGTGACAGGTGTTGAGCGTCAGTATTATCAAAAAGGTACCAAATCACATAAACAGGCCTTACAGAAAAATAGCTATAACAAGTAAATTCTGATTCATTTTATTGTTACTGAAAGTAAGTATTCAATATGAATTAATACATAATAAAAACGCTGATTTCAAGCGTTTTTTCTTTTTGTCAAATGCAGTATATTACACTGTATTTCAATTCAAACTCTACCTTTTTTGTAAAATCTGATCGGATAAGTGGAATTGAAACTGGAAAAATTCCTAAATAATCAGTTAACTCTTATTAGTTACTAATATAACTCTTTGAATATAGTTTAGAATAGAGAAAACGGAGGAAAACTATGAAAAAAGATACTGTACTATCGATGGACAGAAAATATCGCTATTTACTTTCCCATACTTAGGATGAGACAAAGCATACTATGTTATTTATTGCTTTAAATCTGTCTACGACTGACTAAGAAACTGATGATCCTACAATTCGCAAATGTACAAGTTATGCTAAATGCTAGGGGATATGAAAAAAACTAATTTTATAGATGCCTTATCGCTTTAGATTCATGCTCACTATCATTTAACCACTGTTCAATAATGAGCTGAAAATGGTCTAAATACAAAATGTTATCTGGGATATCATCAAAATCAAAGAGTGCATTATCTTCATGAGTTTTTATCACTATTCCAAGATCCAATTCTTTTTTCTGTATTGCTTTCTCTAATAGAGATATACTATCCATTAATGACTCTGACTCTTTTTGAATCTTGATTGGAATTGGCTTCCCACGAAAATGATTAGGTAAAAATCCGTCTATACCTTTATTCCTCTGTACTACCCTAGCTTTCAACGTCTTCAATAAAGTTTCTTCTTGATCAGTTTTATTGTTATATGCTTTAATTCCTTTTCGTAGTATATTCGAATTTGTTTTAATCAAATTATTCAATCGGCTTTTTGTAATTTCTACTGCTTCTGCAGAAGAATCAATTCCTATAAATCTTCTTCCAAGAAGTTTTGCTGCAACTAATGTTGTGCCACTACCGCAAAATGGATCCAAAACAATATCATTTTCATCAGTTACTATTTTTATTATTTGTTCTAATAATAAAATTGGTTTCTGTGTTGGATACCCTACACGTTCTTTGGCTTTTGGATTCAAAAAAGGAATATTCCATATATCCGATAAGGGTACTCCTTTTTTTTCTTTAGCAAGAACATAATTGCCACTTTCATCTACTTTATATATTGTTTTTGAATTTGAATTACGTTGGCGCTCAACCAATATCTGATCAATATTAGTTGTCGATGAATACTCTGTATAAATAGTATTAAACTTAAATTGCTTACTTTTAGAATAAAAATAGATATTTTGATGGTTATTTAATAATCCTTTTTTTGAATTCGACCATCTCTTGTAACTCCAGATTATTTCGCTCTGAAACATTTCATCACCAAATACTTCATCAAGTATTAATCTAATATGATGATTCGCACTTTTATCACAATGAACAAAAATACTTCCTGTTTTCTTTAATATACGTTTACATTCCCGTATTCTCTCTTTCAAAAATAACTTATAAGAATCTATTGAATCCCAATTATCTTCAAAGGAGTAAACTTTATTACTCTTGTTTGTCAATTTTTGCGTTTTCTGAGTAAAAAAAGGTGGATCCATATATATTAGATCAACACTTTCAGCATCTAGGTTCTTTAAAATTGCTAAATTATCACCTTGTATTACTTCCATTATTTCTTAGCCCCACTATTCTTTTCTGCAATTTCTTGTAAAATTGCTAATAAATCAATCCCTGTTTTATCTTTTAAATGTTCCCAAGCTGAGTCTCCATAATAGTACTGACCGCCGATTCCTTTATAAAGTGTTTCTAACGTCTGTTGAATCTTTATCGCTTGCTTTCTATTGGGGTAATAAAACATTAGTCGAACTGGAGTATACCCCTTGTCATTAACCACTTTGATTCGAGTATGCTCTTTTGTTATGTGGTCTCCATCAGTTGTAGCATCACGCCACTTTATCTCATATGCTTCTCTTTCTTCAATTAAACAATCTATTTCAAAAGTTTTCGGACGTTCTCCTCTAGTGTTTGGAATCTTAACTTTCTTTGCATTTTCCTCACCAAATTTTTCCACAAAACATAGTGTAGCAGCCTCTTCTAAAAACGATCCCGCATACTTATATAAAAAACGGCCTTTATTTTGATATAAATCAATATTTTCACCCTCTTCAAAAGAAATTCCCAAAACTCTATAAATCAGATAGTGACTCTTATCATCATCTTCCATCTCTTTAACTCTTTTTTGCACCTGTTTATCCAATTTACTGCTATATTGAGTTGCTAATTTTTCAATTTTTTCATTAATATCCATTGCAATCACCCCTATATAATTCATTGTTACATTATACCATGATTCAGTAAAACATATACCTAAAAATTTAGATAGATGATTATCAATCCTTTTTGGACACCTTTTCTCGGTTATATATTCTATAACCCGTAACTATTAAATACGTAAACTTCCTAAAAGAATTAGGATGACTAGTTGTTACCTCAAAATAAAAATAATGATCCTTCATTTTTGGCATTCTCTTTATTCAGTTTGAAATCATTCTTCTGGTTAATAACCATTGTTCGAAGTGTGTCATCAATTAAAAACGTCAATGGAACATCCATTGCTGAGATCTTTTGGAAGTCTTCTTCGAATCAGATATAGTCATCAGAAAAATAGTCTATCTGCAACTTATTTTCATAGAGTTCTTTTCTACTCATATGCTACTTCCTCTAAGAGGTGAATTGTAGAATATCATCAACTTGAACTAATCTATATCCGTCACTTGTTTTGACGGATATTTCTTTTCTTGATAACTCTCTGACTTCACCTATAACCGTGATTTTTTGAGCGTTATGTTTGACGGTGAATCGTCTTTTTAGCTGTCTAACATAGAGTTGATAAATTAACAAAAGTTTTTGAACTTTTCTTAAGTCGGTTGATAAGTCAACTCGATTACGTTCTTCACTCAGTGATGTCGTATGCTCATACAAGACAAATCCCATCCATTTTTACATACCAAGATCTTGATATTCTCTTGCTGATTAAAATGGTAGATATGAACGGTCAATCATTTTAATCCATCCAATCCTCCATTTGAATGACCTACTATCAGTTTACTTCTAGCGATACTTCTTGATGCACTATCAAGTGCATTCACTTTTAGTAACGAGGTGAAACCAAACTGATCTCTAATAGAGTCAATCACTGTCTGGAGCCTTTCTTCTTTTTCTACTTTGTCAACATCATCAAAGAGTGAAATTAATCCATAAGATTACACTTCGGATAGCTCCCGAAGTGTATTTGTTGTGAAATAACTTCAATACGTAGTTTATGACTACATCTGTATTATTAGTCGGCTCTAACTTCATCTGAGTCTGGATAGGTCGTTTCATTTCATTCCTTGAAAAGCCTATGGAGATGGAAACCGTACAACACTTCTTATGAGTTCTTCTCAATCGAATGGCTACCTACTCTGCTATTTCTCTTAAAATCAATTCAATTTCAACTTGTTTGGCATAATCCCTAGGCAAGATTTGAGAAATTCCTAGTATAAATATAAAAGGGTAAACCATGGCTTCGCCCTACGTTCGATTTTCCAAAGACTTTCTTGAAAATTGGAGAGGAAGCTAAGATAAGTCTGTTTGAATTATCTGCTCTACTCATCACACAAAACGAGGTCCTTAATTGAAATAAACAATGTCATAGTTTCGATCATCATAAACTGACGCCCCAATATCGGCAGACATCTTTTCGTAAACATGATATTCATAGAAATTTTCTGAAACTGATATTACTTGTTGAGTTTTCTCTTTTTGCACCAAGTCACGTGCATATTCTACTACTTGATTTTTACCTTTATTCGACAATGTATTATACAGACGAACAATCTCAATTTCTGTAAAATAACCTTTTGTTACTTTGAGTATTTGTTCTAGTTGTTTTACTTTCTCTTTGGATGGTTCTTTTATCCCTCGTTCCCATGCAGAATAGGCTTGATAGCTGATTCCTAATTGATCCGCAATATCTTTTTGAGTCATTTTTAGCTCTTTTCTACGAGCTTTTAGTTTTTCTGGTTGATACATAGTTCACCTCACATTAATAGTAACTGTATTTCTGCCTTTTTTCTTGCCTCTTCATCTGAGAATTTTTCTTTATCCCAAACATACGCAATCGACTTCCCTTTATTATAAATAAGCCATGTTTTTAAATTAATATTTTCTTCCTTGATTGCTTTCCAGTTATCTTGATTCAATAAATCTGGGTATTCTAGACTCGTTGTAAAGCCTACTTTTTTAACTCTCTGCTTAATCTGATTAATAAGGGAAGGTTGAAACTGATTGAACTCCTCGATAATTTGTTCTCTAATATCATGAAACAAACGAAAAATAGAAGCATTCTTCCCTTCAATATAGGTCTCAACTGCTTGTTTGATTTCATTATCTTTACTAGGATAATATCCTCGGAGAAAGTCCAAGAGGCGAAAGAATAATGCCTGCTTCGAAACATCCAAGCTATTTTGAGTGTGTTGAAAGGTGTCGCAATTATAATAGACCTTAGACAACAAAACAATGTCAGGCATTAATACGATAGCAGAAAAAATATTTGCTTCTCGTTCTAGCAAGTTCTCTTGGTTGTCAATCGATTCTGCAAAATAACTTCCATCATGTTTAAGAATGAAATGACCTAGTTCATGGCAAAGTGTGAAATTTTGTTTTACTTTTGGGTTATCTTTTTCATAAGAAAAACTAATACCTAATTCATCAATAACAGTTAATCCTTCAATCTTGTGATTTGAGAAGTGATGACTAATTACTTGAATTTGATATTTTTGAATACAATGTTGAAAGAAGTAATTGAAATTATAATTTAATAATGAAATATCGTTATCCTTCATGTACTGGTATAACACATGTTTTGCAGACTTACTTACTCTTGTATAAAATTCATCCAATGAATAGAACCTCCTTTAAGTATAAATTACAATCAACTAAACTTATTTGGTTGAGTTTGCTGTATGAAAAAAGTGGACGATTGTCCACTAAGATCTGGGTTTAGGGGGATATAATATTTCATTTAAATTACTAAATTTTTCTAAAATCGGATTAAGAATATCTGATAAATCAATTGTTTGTCCCGATGAATTAAATGCAGTCAAAATGTACCCTTGTCTATAAATTTTTAAGTATTTTAAAAATTCTAATATATCCTTTTCATTCATTTTTTCATATATCTTGTTCAGATAAACTTCTGATTCTTTTACATTTTCATAATCTCCCCCAACCAAAAAGTATGCTACATCAGCTGGATAATCAATTTTCCCATTATCATTTTGAATACAGGAATCTATATAATTTTTTGCTTGTTTTTTTAAATTATCATAAAAATGAGCAAACACATTGACTTTTCTATATATATGACATTTTTTCCCAACAGAATAATCTTTTAGTTTTTCCTCCCAAAAATCAAATGTCCGTTGTTTAAACGTGTCAATTGGTCCATTTTTAAGTGCCACTGAATTAGTTACACAAGTGTATAGTCCTTTATTTAATTCAAAATATTCATCTTTATCTATTGTATTTAAAATTATGTTTACTATGCTGTCTTGATCTGATTCTTCAATGTTCTTATTTTTCAGATACAATAAAAATTCACCCTCTTTATCAGCGTTAGATAGGTAACTATCTGGATTATCTAGTAATTCTTTATATATAGTGTCAGCTTCTTCGTCGGATAAGTTTCTTATATTATCATGTATAAAATAGGATATTGGATTATCTGAAAAATTCTGAGGGAAAGTATCCTTATATTTGTTAAACAATAAATCTTTAATAAAGTGTTGATTTGTGTCAGAGTCATCCGTAGTATCATCAAATGTTGTTATATTTTTAGATATCTTATAATTTTTTATTAATTGACTATATAAATGGTGTTCAAATACATATAAGTATAAAACAATTATAAATTGATGTTCCTGTACACTTCCTTTTTTTTCTTTCAATTCATCATTTAAAAACTCAATAAAATTGTGAAGTTCTCTCAAAGAATAACGATCACTAATAAAACATTTATTTAAAAATATCTCAAATTGCTCTCGTTTTAAAGGATCTAACCCTCCATAAGTATCTAAAATTTCTTTAGAGTATGATTTTGACAAATCATACGAACTAAGAGATACGGGTAGCTCGATTTTCCTATCAACAAATTTACTCAAATATCTATCAGTTAGCATATTATCTTTGCTATCTGATAATTTATCCCAATCCCCAATAAAAACAATGGGAATATTACCATGTATTACATTAAATAACTTATATGACTCAAGTTGATTTTCTTTTGATACCCTATCAAAATCATCTATTACTAGAATCCTCTTTACCCATTTTGTAAGAAATCCTAACATTCTCATATATATATAATCTGTTTTTAAATTCAATGCCTTATAAACTGCAACGAATAAACCAATAATGACAAAAAATATCTTAAAAGTCGAAGAAAGACTACTTTCCAGTCCAAGATTAATTACTGGTGTGAGTAGTATAGAAATAATAATAGAAGAAATAGCCAATGTATTTACAAATATATTTAACCATGGATACAACCCTTTTAAAGCTAATTCAAAAACTGATCTTTCATCTCTAATTTCCCACAGTTTTAGGTACCTTACTTTCCATCCTTTTTTAAGATATTCTTCACTTTTCTTTAAAAAAGAAGTCTTTCCACTACCCCAAGCCCCATTAAAAAAATAAGTTTTGTAAGTAGCTTTTCTTCTTACTGTTTTAGAAAATTTCTTTTCAGCCTCAGAAGTATCATTAGTAGCCTTTCTTATTACTGTTTCACAAAATTTCTTTTCAGCCTCAGAAGTATTAATAATTATCTTTGGAATATTTTTCATTTTTATCTAACTTTCCACGTTGGCTTTTTTCCCCTTTGAATGCCTTCTTCCTCTCCTCCATAAACTCAATCAATTCTTTTTTGAAAATTTCTTTCTCTTCTTTAGTCAGACCTTTGGAGTTCATACGGAAAAGAAATTCAATATTATCTAGTTCATCAGCTTTTTCTTCTGAATTACCTACTAAATAGTCAACTGACACATTTAAAATTTGTGCAATCTTGACTAGATTTTCTTGTGTAGGTTTTTTGACTCCACGTTCCCATGAAGCATAAGCTGGTTGCGAAATTCCTAGTTCTTCTGCCACATCCACTTGGGTCAATCCTGCTTGTTTTCTAAGGCTTTTTAAGCGTTCCGAAAATTCCATGTTAAACCTCTAAAAAATATTTTCCATTTTTTCAAATTATCCCTTGACATATATAACCGTTGGTTATATAATTTAAATATAGCTGATGGTTATATCGGTTTTAAAAATAATAACGCCTAACTTTCAGCATTATGATCATTGACAACTAAATAAAAAGTGCGTCTGACAACCAGAGGACTGACTATCAAACAACACATAAACTTCGTACCTTTATTGTAATTGTTTTGATAAGTAAAGTCAAGTCCGTTTTATGGTTGAAGTGAAGATAAAAACAAGTATTTTGTGGGCTTCCACGCATTTCGGACCATTAGCACTTTTGCCGAATAGTAAAGTGAACTGGTTACGCAAGAATGCGTAAGAGAATCCCTTGGGTGTGACAATGACTACCTAAAGAGATTGGCCGGGCAAGCGATGGTAATTGACGCAAAGCACCTTGCTAAACGTTGCCACCGTGGAAAGAGGGATCTTTCCAACCAAACAACTTTTCTTTACTGCTGTCTATCTTTTGAGATAGACTTACTCTCAAGCTACTAAGTCTTCTTTATATCTTAGTAGCTTTTTTACGCTTACAATAAAGGAGAACACTATGACAAACTTTTTTCGCATTACAATGTAAACGCCTATACGATAACTATGAATTCACCCATGGTATGTTTAGCTACTCACCTAAACTACAAGCTAAACTCTATGCACAAGCTCTTCTTGACTTCGATCATTTAGTCCAAGAAGCTCGTAAGAATAACTATCCTAGTGGTGATATTCAGTTCTATAGTCGACAGTTTAAACGCAAACTATTTACCCACTATTATTCAAGAGTGAAGCAATTGGCTTAACTCTTTTTCTTTTGCTTAAATTTAGAAAGGAAAATGCTATGATTCCAGAAACACTTGTTATGAAACCAGATTTTATCGGCCCTGCTTACTATGAAAAATTAGGGAATGCCCCTCGCTTTATCTTTGGCAAAGAGGGTAAATACCAACGTCATATCCTTAATAGTGAAAAACATGGGGCTTTCCACGTTATCACCCCTGCTTCGACAATGGTCTTCCCTGAAGATGCTCTTGTAGAAGTGGTTAACCCGATTTTTCTCTCAGACACGGCTCTAAACGGTAACTCAGTTGCCCCAGCTCTTAATGTCTTTGCGGAAAAATTGGTCCTAAAAAAATAAGAAAGTAAAGGAGAAATAAACATGGCTAAAATTGGATTAAACTACGGAGAAAGACTACAAATCGCGGACAAGACCTATCGTGTCATTACAGATGGTCTAAACGTGCCAGAAGTCCTCGGAAAGCTATCTTTCCGTGGCATTGAAGGCCCTGATATCATCTATGAAGAAGACCGTACCCAACGAAACCCTGACGGCTCTTTCGTCCAAATCAATACAGGTGAAATCCGTGGGATTGTGGTGGCGATTCATTCTTCTGTCCAACATGAAACCCTCTTTTTCACCATTGCTGACATGGCACAGTCTGAAATTGAAGACCTAGGCATTAAATACCGGGAAGAGGTAGAATTGGAAGATATTGTGATCACCCACACTCACGTTAACCGTAATGATATTTACAAGCTCTTTGCTTCTAAAATCAAGAAAAAGAATGGAGGAACACCCCTTAAGGAAAACAAACCTCTAGACAACAAGAAAGAAAATTAGGAGGTGATGCACTATGAAACTCTTTACCTATCGTGGGATAAGAGTTAGGGCCTTTTATCGTCATATTAGGGGAATCACCTGGTTTATCTGGTGGTTCCCTTCTTTGTTAACTATTGGAAATTATTGCTATCTTAATCAAGAAGTGCTGAAAGATCATCCCTTGCCACAAGTTTACTTTATTGGGGATGTTTTTGTTGCTTCTTGCTTGGTAACTTACCTTCTGAATCGCATGTGCTACGAGAAAATTGTCTTCTTCCAAAAGCTCAATAGCCTACGGATTTTGTCTCGCTTCCTGATAGAAAATAACCTCTATTTGATTAAAAACATCAGGCGTGAAAACAAAACGATTGAAAAGATTGTCCTTCCTCAGGTCTACTTAAAACAGTCTCGTTACAAGATTGAAGTCCGTTTCATCCTAGAAGGCAATAAATTTCAAGACCGTTTTCTCAATCTTGGGTCAACTCTTGAAGTCATGTTTAACGGGGATTTTCGTAATAAAACCTTTGATAAACGTTTCATCACCTATGACATTGCCATCAACCGCATTGATAGCCGTATCACTATTAATGAGGTCGAGGTCAAGGGTTCTAAGCTTCAACTTATGAAAGATGTCACTTGGGACTATATCGAAGAGCCGCATCTACTCATTGGTGGGGGAACAGGAGGAGGAAAAACCGTCGTCCTTATGACCATTATCTATGCACTCGCTAAAATTGGCTTTGTGGATATCTGTGATCCAAAGAACTCTGACCTGGCTGGTCTCAAAAAGATTCCGGTCTTTCATGGTCGTGTCTATACAAGTAAAGAAGATATTATCCAGTGTTTTAAAGAAAATGTGACATTCATGGAAAAACGTTATGAACTCATGTCCACCTCACCCAATTTTCAAGCTGGGAAAAACTTTACACACTACGGCATGACACCCAAATTCATCCTTGTAGACGAGTGGGCAGCCCTTATGGCTAAGATTGACCGTGACTATAGCTTACAGTCAGAACTCATGGAATACCTCTCTCAACTCGTCCTAGAGGGCCGTCAAGCTGGTGTCTTTATCATCTTTGCCATGCAACGTCCTGATGGAGAATTCATCAAAACAGCTCTCCGAGATAACTTTATGAAACGTCTCTCAGTTGGACACTTGGAATCAACGGGTTACGACATGATGTTTGGAGATGCTAATAAAACCAAAGAGTTTAAAAAGCTTGATGAAATCAATGGGGTCAAGATTAAAGGACGAGGCTATATCGCTAATAACGGGGACTTGGCTGGAGAATTTTTCTCCCCTTACGTACCACTCGACCAAGGCTTCTCTTTCTATGATGCCTACGCAAAAATCCCTATTATGGAATACAATGGCGAAGAATTTGAAGTCTTTGGAGAAATCCACCAACAAACAGAATCGATTGAACCAATAGAGAAGGAAGAAGCTCTAAACAATGGAACCAATGGACGGACGCTCAAGGAATTTGCGGAGGAACAAGACCTCAAAATGGCAACGCTTCGAAAGATCATCTATCTCTTGCAAGAACAAGGCATTGTTTGTGAACGGACGGAATCCGCCATTCTAGTCACTCCTTTTCAAGAAGAACTCCTTCTTGAAAGTCTTATCCACTTTGAGGAGGGGGGACGCAAATCTTATCCAAAAGCCGTTGAAGCGACGCTTAGTCATCATGGGCTAGGACAAGGGCAAGGGCAAGCCTGACCACAGGTCAGGCGCAGACCGTAGCCCGAAGTTCCTAGGCCATGATGAGACTTCAACCCCCGATTTCTAATAGGGGGGTTACATTTGGCCAAAGTGCCACGTCCACCCCTCCTCATTCCTTGTGGGAGTTGGGATTTCAAGATTTAGAAAGTGTGTCACTTTGGTCCAAAAAGTGTGTCACTTAGTCAAAAGGAGGTGTTCCCATGAATGACTAAAATGAGTCCCCTTCAGATCAAAAACTTCAGAAAACAAACAGGCCTTAGCCAAAAATCCTTTGCACAAGCAGTTAACTTACCCATAAGAACTTATCGCTCCTATGAATCAGGGGAAAGAGGTCTCACCATTGACAAGTTTCGAAAACTCAAAGAAAAGCTCGGTTATTATCAAGAGTGTCACAAAAACAATCTCAGGGCTCACATTGACTACTTGCGATTAACTTTCCCTAGTCTACGAGATTTAGAAACTTTCTGTGAGAACTTTCTTTTTTGTCACTTAAGCGAATTTACTGACCAAGAAACACGGCTTATGAATTATACCCACTTGTGGCAACGGGGAAACATTTGGATTTTCGATTTCTTTGATAAGTCTGCGACTAATAACTACCAAACGTGTCTCCAACTATCGGGTCAGGGCTGTCGGGAGATGGAACTCCTCCTAGAACACAAGGGGATTTCTTGGCAGATATTTCTTCAGAATATTCTCTATGCCTACCAAGATGTCAGAGTAAAACGCCTTGATATCGCCCTAGACGAGCTCTATAAAGGCTATGGGCACGAGGAGGAACACATCCAGATCCCCAAGCTCATTGATAAGCTCTACGCCAAAGAAATTGTCCTAGATACCATTCGAAAATGGAACATCACAGGTGGGGGCTCCTTCACCGATAACGACGATATGGAAGCCAATCACGGTCTTTCCCTTTACTTTGGGAGCCGTCAAAGTCAGCTCTACTTTAACTTTTATGAAAAGCGATACGAAATCGCCCGTATGGAAAATATCTCCTTGGAAGAATCCTTGGAGATTTTTGGTATCTGGAACCGCTACGAACTACGCTTTTCAGACCAGAAAGCCCAAGGCGTTGTGGAAGAATACATCAACGGTGTGGACCTCGGAGAAATCGCAAGAGGTATAGTGAATAAAGAAATCCAAGTTTATGATGGTGTCACCCGGTTTGGAGCCTATAAGCCCGATGAAAAGTGGCAAAGGCTCTTTGGAGGAGTTGAACCCCTAAAACTCTCAACCAGTCCACAGCCCTACAGTATCGAACGGACCATTCGCTGGTTGACCTATCAAGTCGCAAACTCTCTTGCACTCGTTTCTGAAGCAGACAAAATCATGCAAACAGAATACATGAAAATGATTCAAAATAGCGGTGAAATCACTGATCGTGGGGAGGCTATCTTAAGACTCCTCAAAACCAACAAACACTATGAACACTAGAAAGGAAATCCCTTATGGAATACAAAGTCGAAATCAATTCATTAAACAACTTTAAAGCCTGGTCTGGTGGCCTTAGTACCTTAAACACTGTCCGTGAACGTGGTGGGATAGATACCCTAACCACCATCTGTGAAGATCTCTTTTCTGGGAATACCCCTACTGACACTCAAATCAATGATTGGCTTTGGTTTGATACAGACTTTATTTACCAAGCGCTAGGCTACGAGGACCTCCTAGAGGGCTAATTCATGCTCAAAAAAATCTATCAAGTAGACTTCCTCCTTCTTCCCGATCAAGAGTTTTGGAACATGTATATCCTCCTTAGGAAAGGGAAGGACTTCTACTATGAATGTGCTGGAAGATGTACCGAAAAACCTCCAGATGATAGGGGCTTCTACGACTATGAACATGCCTGTTTCACCCTAGACGGTCAAGTTTTGAGTCTCAATAAACGGATGCGTCCCTCTCTCATTGCCTATATTCAACAGACCATCAAAAACAATCACGAAACATTTAGAAAGGAAATTGATATGGCCACTAAAACGATTTTTGAAACCAAAGTTGGACAAGTTACCAACGAACTTGGAGAATTGCTCAAAAAGAAAGACCACAAACAGGCTTGGACCAAGGCTGGAGAACTCAACGCTCTTCTCAAAAAAGAAGAATCCAAGGACCTAAAGCCTGAATTAGTCGAACAACTCCACAATGAGTTACGAGGCTACTACTACATCAACAGTGAGATTGAAAAAGCCAATAAGCGCCTCTATGCCAAAGGTTCCAAACTCATTGAACTTGCTAGTCTCTAAAAGGAGGACCTATGACGAAAGCTAAACGATACTTACTAAAAGCAAGAGAATACCTCTCAAACTTTAAAAAGGTGGAGAAGAAAGGAGGCCCACCAAAGCTAAAAGTTACTACGAAAAAGACCGTCAATCTAGCTGTTATCGGAGGAATTTCGTTCCTCCTTTTTGTTGGTCTTATGGGATCCGTCCGTGCCATCACACTCTCAAATAAAGTGGGAACACTACAAGCTCAAGTGGAAGCGACTCAAAAACAAAAAGCACAGCCTATAGACGATAATCGCAAGTATGACTACAAGCTCCAGTATTACCTCAATGACTATGTCTACGCCTACTTCACCCTCCCACAAGAAGGGGATAAACAACAAGCACAAGTCGAACACCTCAACAGTTTCTATAACTTCGTTCCAGACGTCAAAGCACAAGGTCAAGTACGTAACCCTAGCACCCTACTCTACTCACAATTAGTCACGGTAGAAGGTAAGGTAGCTACCTACAAGGTCAAATACAAGGAAATGATCCAACATGACAAAGACACCGAGGAAAAAGAACTGGTAACGGGGTTTAATATTCCCTTTGATGAAAAAGAGGGAAAATACTACGTTTCTGGACTTCCTTGGTTCTCAGCGATTGACTCTTCACAAGCTGGACACTTTAGCGAAGACGACCAACTCCAACTCACAGCCAACGACCACGTCTCAGACAGTCAACACAAGAAGGTTGAAAAGTTCCTCAAGGTTTTCTTTACCAACTATACCACTAACCAAGATAACCTCAACCTCATTGCCAAGAATGTTGCTATTGTAGCCAATACCACCTTTAAAACGATTGACTACACCTATCTTAAGAAAGATGGGGCTGGGCTCATCGCCTATGTACAAGCAACCTTTGAGGTGGGAGGAACGACTCACTCTGAAAACTTCACCTTCACGCTCACAGAAAAAGACAAGAGCTACTATGTCACAAAACTAGAACACACCATTCCTCTCAACTACGCAAACGATAAAGATTAGGAGAACTCTATGAATACAGACAATCTACGCACCTTCCTCCAAGGCGATGGGATTTGGATTCTCACCGCTATCGCTGTTTTGTTGGCTATTAAAGCTTGGCGAAACAGTTCATGGCTTCAACTCTTCTCAGTCGTTGGTTTCTATGCCGTCATTGTCTCTATCGCAAAAGGACAAGATATCCTAAAAGTGGTCGGCTGGTTCCTACGACTCTTTGGTATTGATTCAGGACTTTAAATATGACTGACGAAAGACTCTATGACTACGGTAAGGGCTTGAACGCCCCCTATTGGATCCAGGAAATCAAGACAAAAAAGGGGACTCGCCTTTGGTACTTTGCGACACCAATGCAATTGTCCTTTTTTATTGTCTTTACCTTCGTTTTTGTGGCCATGTTGCTCTTTGGAGGATTCATCCTGGTTCCCCTCGCAAAAGTCACACACTCTATTTCACTACTGCTCTACTGGTACCTCCCCTATAAACTGGCTAAATTCTACACCGAATACGAGCCACACGGTAAGAAGATGCACGTTTTCATTGGGGACTACCTGATTTTCTTCTGGGATTTCAAGCTCAATCAAAAAGCGATCTACCATGAAGACCGAATAGAGCCTGTAGAAGAAATTGTCTTTGAAAAAACAAAACTATAGAAAAGGAGGTCCTATGAGTATTACCTTAACCTATCCTATTAGGGAAACCCATGAAAATCTAGCTCTCAAAAAAGATCGAACGGTGGTGGCTTATTACCGTATCCCCAATACTCCCATCACCATTACAGATGAAGGGAAAAAGGACAAACACAAAATCACAGTTGCTCAAATGATGAAGAAGCTCCAGAAAAACAAGTCCTTTGAGATTTCACTCATTCCCAAAGACTATCTCTTAGAAGAGAAAATGAGGGACTTTTCAGAAGCATTGGCAGATGATAGCCGTGAGCTGGGAGAAGAGCTCCTTCTTTACACGATTGACCGTCTCACGGATGAAATGGAAATTCCTTATCAGTTTGATTGGGTTGTGGGAGTGACCTTACGCAAACAAAATCACGGGGCAACGGTGAAAGACTTGGCCTATGAGAGTTTTAATGAATTCTCAGAGAAAATCGCAAAAGGTCTTGGCTACGAATACGCATTGAGTCCCACCTGGTATGACGATTACAGAAGTGACGAATTCACTATTTTCCAAGCTTTTTCCGTCCTACGTGCTAAACGTCTGACCAATGAAGAACTCTTCTACTACCAGCGGATGCAATACCTCCGCTACATTCCCCACTACAAGAAGGAGGTCCTCGCTAATCGCTCCCAATTTAATATCACAGACACCCTGATTAAAGTCCTAAAAGGAGGCTTCCTCAAGCTCGAAAGTCCTTATGGTTCCTCTTTTGTGACTATTCTTCCTGTTGGAAAGTTTCCCGTGCAATTCAACGGCTTTCACCTAGGCGAATTTGTCCAACGCTTGAACTTTCCCGTAGAACTACGAATTAAGGCAGAATTTATTGATACCAACAAAATCAAGGGGAGAATGGGACGATCTAATACCCGTTATCGAAACATCATGGAAGAAGCTGAAAATACAGACACCGTCCAACAAGATGAAATCATCATGGGATCTATCTCCTTAAAAGACTTGATGAAGAAAGTCGGAAACAAGGAAGATATCATCGAATATGGAGCCTATCTCATTGTTTCGGCTTCTAGTGTCAATCAGCTTCGTCAAAGACGACAAGTAGTTCTCAACTATTTTGATGATATGGGCGTTGAAATCAGTGAAGCCTCTCAAGATGGCCCATACCTCTTTCAAGCCTTACTCTATGGTGAAAACCTCCAAAAGAAAACATGCACCTGGACACATATGGTCACAGCTCGTGGGTTTTCAGAACTCATGCCCTTTACCAATACGTCCTCAGGAAACCGTATCGGTTGGTATATCGGCCGAGTGGACAACTGGACAGGTCGTTGGGACACTATCGCTAAAGCCATTGATTCGTCTAAAAATATCGTCCTCTACAATGCCACAGTCGGAAACAAAGAAGATATCGCTGGAAAGATTACCAAGAACCCACATATCATTATTACGGGTGCGACAGGACAAGGGAAATCTTTCCTCGCTCAGATTATCTTTTTAAGTGTGGCTTTACAAAATGTCAAAACCCTCTATATTGACCCCAAACGAGAACTCAGAAATCACTATCAGGAAGTAATCAACTCCCCTGAATTTGCACGACGCTACCCTGAACGAAAAAAACAGATTGAACACTTTAACTTTGTGACACTAGATAGCTCACTGCCATCAAACCACGGAGTTCTAGACCCCATTGTGGTCCTTGATAAGGAACAAGCCGTAGAGGTCGCAAAGAACATGCTTGAGTTTCTCCTACAAGCTGTCGATGACGTGACGATGGACCAAAAAACAGCCATCACAGAAGCCATCAATACTATCGTGGAGCGTCGAGTGTCTGGTGAAAACGTCGGGTTTAAACATGTCCTAGAAGCCTTAAAACAGGCTTCCTCAACTGAGATTGCCTCCGTTGGTCGATATCTGACGTCCATTGTGACAAACTCCATCTTGGAACTCGCTTTCTCAGATGGCACAACCCAAGGACTTAACTATGAGTCCCGAGTCACTATCCTAGAAGTCAATAACCTCAAGCTCCCAAAGGATGACTCCACAAAGATTTCAGACCACGAACGAAACTCTATTGCCCTCATGTTTGCACTTGGGGCCTTCTGTACCCACTTTGGTGAACGCAATGAAAATGAAGATACCATTGAGTTCTTTGACGAAGCTTGGATTCTTATGAAGTCCGCAGAAGGAAAGGCCGTAATCAAAAATATGAGACGTATTGGACGCTCTAAGAACAATACCTTAGCACTGATTACACAATCTGTGCATGATGCGGAAAATGACGATGACACGACTGGATTTGGGACTATCTTTGCCTTCTATGAAAAATCTGAACGTGAAGATATTCTCAGACACGTCAATCTCGAAGTCACTGAAAGTAACCTCGAATGGATTGATAATATGATTTCTGGTCAGTGCCTTTACTACGATGTCTACGGTAATCTCAATATGATTTCCGTCCACAATCTCTTTGAAGATATTGATATGCTTCTAAAACCTATGAAAGCAACAGTGTCTTCAAGTCTCGAAAATAAATACGCTAGTTAGGAGGTGAACCGATGCAAGAAGCTTTTGCCAAGCTAAAGGGAGTGGATATCTTCTCCCTAAAGTCCTACATGGAACCAACCAACTTTGGCTCTTTTAATGGAGCCTGGGTTCTGATTAATGAACTCTTCGTTAACCTCTTCTTTTTCATTCTCAATGCCGTCGTTGGCTTCTTTTCCCTCCTCATTCGCATCTTAGAAAAGATTGATCTCTATACCACCTATAAAACCTATGTCTTTAATGGGGCAAGCAGTATTTGGCACGGATTTACTGGCTCTAATACTGGCAACATTACCAACAAATCACTTGTAGGCACCTTGCTTTTGGTTTTAGCTTTCTACCTGTTCTATCAGTATTTCTTTTCAAAAGGCTCCTTTTCAAGAACACTCCTCCATGTCTGTCTAGTACTCCTATTAGCTCTGGGGTACTTTGGGACAGTTGCTGGAACTTCTGGTGGTCTCTATCTCCTTGATACCGTTAATAACGTCTCTAAAGACGTTACCAAAAAGATTGCAGGGATTAAGGTGGACTATGCCAAAGACAAGTCAATTAAAATTGGAAAATCGATGTCGGATAGCTACATTGCAGAAACGTCCTATAAAGCCTATGTCTTTGTCAATACTGGCCAAGAAAATGGAAAATACAAGAATAGCCAAGATGGGAAAGAAGAAGCCTTTGACGACAGTAAAGTTCTTGGAACGAGTGATAAGAATGGAAACTTTAAGGCAGTCAAAGCGAAAGACCGTTCCAAGTATTTAGATGATTTAGGAGATGGCGCCAACGATGATGGTGAAAAGAACCGTTGGGTGTCAGCCATGCCAGACTTCATCTTTACTCGGATGTTCTATGTGATTTTTAAAATTGTAGAAGCCTTTGTATTAGCCGTCCCCATTATCCTTATCCAGCTCTTAAATGTAGTGGCTCAAATCCTTGTCCTCACCATGATTCTACTTTTTCCAGTAGTCCTTCTCATGTCATTCGTTCCAAGGATGCAAGAATTGGTCTTTGGGGTGCTTAAAGTTATGTTTGGGGGCTTGATTTTTCCAGCGATTACAACTCTCTTAACACTCCTTATTTTCTATATTGAAAAAATGATAGAAAACATTGTCACAAATGGGTTTGATGGTGTTCTAAAAACCTTACCGTCACTTCTTTTATTTGGTCTTGTCTTCAAACTCTTAGTATCGGTGGTTTCTAAAGGTGTCATCTATTTCCTCATCTGGAGATTTAAAGGCCAACTCATCCAATTCATTCTTGGCTCCAAAGCTCGAATGGTTGCGACAGATATTGGGACTAAAGTTGAACATGGCGCCACAAAAACCAAAGAGGTCGCTTCACAAGTTCCAACACGAAGCCTTGCGACAGCTCAACATCTCGGAAACTTTGCATTGGCTGGTGCTGGTTTTGGGACTGGGGTGATGATGAATGCCAAGAGCCACTTCCTAAATGCTGGCTCCTTCTTTACCCGTAAAGAACCAAGCCAACCAGAAACAGTCATACCATCTGGACCTACAGAAGCTCCAATAACCCCAGAATCTCCAGAACCAATTATTCCTCCAACACAGACACCACCTGATACTTTTAAGCCGATTGAAGAAGAGGACATAACACCTCCAAGTGACTCACCAATCATGTCAGAAGGAACATCTAGTTCAGAGGATGAATTCCAAACGCTCAGAGAAGAGTGGATTTCACCATTCAAGCAATACCGTATTAATACCCTAGAACGTAGATTGGATGCTTACAAGGACCCTCAAGCTATGTACAAAGCTCAAGGATCTAATGCCTTCACCCGTGCTTATCGTCAGACTATGACACGAGACGATAAAATAAGAGCCAATATCGAGCGACGAGATCGTTTAACTCAACGCCTAAACCAATTGAGAGGAGAATAGAATGAATACTAAAATACGGTCAAGAACAGCCTTTCCAAGAATGCTTGAAGAAACACTTTTTAAGGCTTACCAAGAAGGAAAACGCTCCGTCGATTTCCTTCTTTTATTTCCAGTATCAGAAAAAGATAAAGACCAGATCATTGCACAAACAAAAGCTCATTCCGTCGTCTTAGATGCCAAATGGCGCTTTGGGACTGTTCTATTTACAGCTTATATCAGACATTGAGTAGAAAGGAGAGCCGATGAAAAAACTAAAATGGTATTTATTGTCTAGCCTCATTCCGCTTTTCTTTCCTGTTTTTATCATTATCATCATTATAGGAGCAGTTGGAGGAGGTAGCACTGGGGGCTCATCTCAAGCACCAAATGGGGCAACCTACACAGACCACTGGTCAAATGGAGACCCTTATACCCATAATTTACTCGTCCATCGCTATGGTATTAAAGCAGAGCAATTGGACGGTTTTTTAGATACTTTAGGAATCTCCTATGACAAGAAGCGCATCAATGGGAAAAAGCTCCTAGATTGGGAGGCTAAGTCTAATCTAGATGTTCGTGCCATTGTTGCGATTGCCTTAAATGAAAGCTCACTTGGAACAGCTGGAGTCGCTACAAATCCAGGCTCTAATATGTTTGGTTTTGGGGCATTTGACTCTAATCCAGAAAATGCCAATAATTTTAACGATGAAGTGGCAGTTGTTGGACTCACCAATCAGACCATCATTGGCAATAAAAATGAAACCTTCAAGGTCCAAGATGACAAAGCACAAAAATTTGCGAGTGGGTCTCTCAATACCTCAACAGATGGTGGAGTCTACTTCACCGATACCTCTGGCTCAGGAAAAAGGCGTGCTGAAACCATGCAAAAACTCGATACTTATATTGATGAGCATGGAGGCACACCCAAGGCCCCTGAACAAACGACAGGAAAAACCAGAGACAGAGGTGGTGTCACAACTGGGGACGTACCACAAGGCTACAGCCTCACCAAAGAAATCAATACCTCAAGCTATACAGGGCTGTCTTATCCCTGGGGACAATGTACCTGGTATGTCTACAACCGAGGAAAAGAAGTCGGTGTTAGCTTCGGGGAATATATGGGAAATGGGGGTCAATGGATGAATGCCCCTGGTTACCAAACAACTCATACCCCTACCGAACACTCCGCACTATCTTTTAGCTCGGGACAAGCTGGTGCAGATTCAACCTATGGACACGTTGCCTTTGTGGAACAAGTCAAATCAGATGGCTCCATCCTTATCTCTGAATCAAACGTCAAGGGGTTAGGAGTCGTTAGCTACCGCACTTTTGATGCAGAAACAGCAAAACAATTTACTTATGTTATTGGAAAATAGAAAGGATAATCATATGGATACACTGCAACAAGTAAAACTAGAAAAAATTGAAGGTCTACTACAAGTTTTAGTAAATCTTCTTGATAAAAAGACTGATACAAGTCATCTCGAAATTATGACTCAAAAACAAGTTCTCAAAGAACTTAATATTTCTCCAAATACACTCAAAAGTTGGGAACGCAAAGGATTACCACGCCTTGAACCTCCTATTGAAGGAACACGAACTGTATATTATAAACGTGGTGACATCTTAAAATTCTTGACCATTTAAGGAAAAAACATGCAGATAGAAACTATAGAAAGAAACAATAAAAAAGTTCTCAAGAAAACAAAAAAAGATGGCACAATAACTTACTCTATGAAGGGGGCCTACCTAGGAACTGACAAAAAAACAGGAAAGCAAGTTACAACAACCATAACAGCCCCAACTCTAAAGGCACTAGATCGTAAATATTTAGAGGCTAAAAGAAAATTTGAAGAGAATGATTCTACTCGAAAAAACACTGTAGCTATCGGAACTATACAAGAACTGTCTGAAATTTGGTATAACAGTTATAAATCATGGGTTTCTTCAGATAATACACGAAATAAAGTGAGGGGATATTTAGATACCTATATCATCCCAAAATTTGGTGATTATAAGATGGATGCTATAGAGTCTACGGAAGTACAGAAATGGGTTGATCAATTAGCAGAACAAGCACGTATTGAAGTCAACAAAGGTAAACGTAAGGCGGATAAAGGAAAAGCTTCTGATTATGGAGCTATCATTCATAAACTAATAGATATTCTTGACTTTGGAATGGTACACTTCAACTTAAAGAAAAATCCTGCGAAACAAGTTAGAATACCACCAAAACCAAAGCCAACTCAAAAACGAATTCATGTTCTTCATGAACAAGATATAGCCATATGGCTGAATTATTTAGATACACTGCCTAATACGAGAGCAAACAGACGATTTAAAATCATCTGTAACACTCTTCTTGCCTCAGCTTTGAGAATCAATGAACTATTAGCACTAGAAATTGATGATTTACTTTTTGATACTTTAGAAATAAACGTCAGTAAGACTCTCATGTGGAAGAAAGGGGATAAAAAATTAGGCACTAAAGGAAAGGTTGTTTGTAAAAATTCTGCGAAAACTGATTCAGGAAATCGTAAAGTTTCAGTCCCAATTAGCATCCTTCAAGACCTTAGAGACTTCAATAATGAAATGAATATCTATTTTGAAAAACACGGGCTACCAAAATCTAAACTGATATTTCCGACAATCTATGGAAATTACATGACTGATCGTAATGAACGAGCTACACTTACCAGACGTTTACATGAAATAGGTTTACCCAATTACGGCTTTCACTTATTCCGTCACACCCACGCTTCCTTAATGCTCAATTCTGGAGCAGATTGGAAAGAATTACAAGAACGAATGGGACACAAATCTATTTCAACTACGATGGACATATACGCTGAATTAGATCCTAACCGCAAGAATGAAGCAGTCGATATTTTGATGAAACGTCTTGCAAAAATAAAAGGTGATAATTAACAGTAATTTAAACTCTACCTTTTTCTCTACCTTTTCATTACCAAAAAATAAAATATTATTCAGAACATGATGATATCAAGGTTTACAGGTACATGAGAAGGATATTACTTAATACTTACTGAGGTAAAATAATTGAATTAAAAACCATGAAAATAAGATTTTCATGGTTTTTCTATTACGGCTCTTTGTCAACTGTAGTGGGTGACGAAAAGCTAACATCTAGAGAGGACCTGATAGGTCTTCTCTTTTTTTATGT
>PPYF01525426.1_pt1 | contig 23302 bp, 15 predicted proteins | sample 1559871 | NCBI WGS metagenome assembly PPYF01 (sample SAMN08240021, study PRJNA423297) | Human gut metagenome, whole genome shotgun sequencing project.
GGAGCTATTACCCGTCAAAATGCACACTTGCCGGAAGGACGTAAATTCCACGGCAGCGAACTGAAAAAGCCGGAAGTGAAGGCAGCTTGGGAAGCGGTGGATACTTTGGCGAAGAAAAGTATTTATTTGCGAAGAACGTTTTTGCTGGACGATGCAGAGAAAACGAAGATTCACAAGTCTCGGAATGAGTCTCGGAATGAGTTCCGGAATCAGTCCGGCAAGAAAATAGCCGAAGCGACTGCATACGTCTGCGGTTTGGGATTCTACGAATTTTCTCTGAATGGAAAGAAAATCGGTAATAGTGAATTCGCTCCACTTTGGAGTGATTATGATAAAAGTGTTTATTATAACACATATGATGTAACGGAACAATTGCGGTATGGTGAGAATGCCGTTGGAATCTTATTGGGGAATGGATTCTACAATGTGCAGGGGGGACGTTATCGCAAATTGCAGATAAGTTTCGGCCCCCCCACACTTTTATTTGAACTGGTAATCAATTATGAGGATGGAACACGTACAATCGTCCGTTCTGATAATGAATGGAAATATGATTTGAGTCCGGTAACGTTCAACTGTATTTATGGTGGAGAAGATTATGATGCCCGCCGCGAACAGAAAGGATGGAATCAGGCAGGTTTCGACGATAGCCATTGGCGTCCGGTGGTAATGCAGAAAGCCCCCAAAGGAGTACTCCGTCCACAGATGGCGCCACCTGTGAAGATAATGGAACGATATGATATCCAAAAGGTGACCAAACTGAATGCTGACCAAGTGGCGGCTGCTTCCAAATCTACCAAACGGACAGTAGACCCTTCCGCTTTCGTACTGGATATGGGACAGAATTTAGCAGGTTTCCCCGAAATAACAGTACGTGGAAAACGCGGACAGAAAATAACTCTACTGGTAGCCGAGGCATTGACAGATGAAGGCGCTTGTAACCAGCGTCAAACGGGACGTCAACATTATTATGAATATACATTGAAAGGTGATGGTGATGAAACCTGGCATCCTCGTTTCTCCTATTATGGTTTCAGATATATCCAAGTGGAAGGTGCTGTATTGAAAGGACAGAAGAATCCGCAGAAGTTGCCTGTACTGAAGAATATCCAATCCTGTTTTGTCTATAATTCGGCAAAGAAGGTATCTACATTCGAATCATCCAACGGTATCTTTAATGCCGCCCATCGTTTGATAGAGAAAGCAGTCCGCAGCAATATGCAATCAGTATTTACAGACTGTCCGCACCGCGAAAAGCTAGGATGGCTGGAACAGGTACATCTGAACGGGCCGGGACTATTGTACAATTATGATTTGACAGCCTACGCTCCACAGATTATGCAGAATATGGCGGACGCGCAACACTTCAATGGAGCAATGCCGACGACAGCCCCGGAATACGTGGTTTTTGAAGGCCCGGGAATGGATGCTTTCGCGGAATCTCCCGAGTGGGGCGGTTCTTTGGTTATTTTCCCGTTTATGTATTATGAAACGTATGGGGATGATTCGTTGATAAGGAAGTATTATCCAAATATGCGTCGTTATGTTGACTATCTGAAGACGCGTGCGGATAACGGTATCCTTTCTTTCGGATTGGGAGATTGGTATGATTATGGGGATTTCCGTGCAGGATTTTCACGGAATACACCTGTGCCACTGGTAGCTACCGCACATTATTATATGACTGTCATGTATTTGATAGAAGCTGCAAAAATGGTGGGCAATGATTTTGATATTCGTTATTACAGCTCTTTGGCAGGTGATATCCGAATTGCATTTGACAAGCGTTTCCTAAACAATGATACGGCACAGTATGGTACAGGAAGCCAGTGCAGCAATGCACTTCCTTTGTTCCTTCATATGACGCAGGATAAGAAAGTGTTTATGAATCTGCTTAAGGATGTGGAAGCACACGGCAACCGGCTGACTACCGGAGATGTAGGTAATCGTTATCTGATTCAGACATTAGCCCGTAACGGTCAGCATGAATTGATATATAAAATGTTCAACCACGAAGAAGCGCCCGGATATGGTTTCCAACTGAAATTTGGCGCAACAACCCTGACTGAGCAATGGGACCCGCGTCAAGGCTCTTCCTGGAATCACTTTATGATGGGGCAGATTGACGAATGGTTCTTCAATTCATTGGTCGGCATCCGTCCTTACGTCGCATCTGAATTCGGAAATCAGCAAAACGACTCAAAACAAGGTTATCGGAAATTTGTCATTGCTCCGGAACCTGTGAGGGATTTGAAGTTTGTCAAGTCATCATATGAAACTTTATATGGCACTATCGTTGTGAATTGGACTCGTCAGAACGGAACTTTCACCTTGAATGTATCTGTTCCGGTGAATACTACTGCTGTTGTTTATCTTCCGGGAGAGAAAGAACCGAAAGAGGTACAAAGTGGTACATATAAATTTGTATGTGCAGAATAAGGAAATCTTTGCATATATTTGTAGCATAAAAAAACAATGTGTTGCTTCTGTAAAACATGCAACATGATTGAAAAAAAACATGTAGCATGCTTAAAAAAATCATGCTGCATCTTTGAAAAAATCATTGGGAAGAAAAAATAAATCTATTAGCATGATTTTTTTGAAGGTAACGGAGAATTTATACTTAATAATATAGACTATGAATTTACGAATAACTCTTATTTCTTTTCTTTGCTTCTGTGCAGCAACAGTCCTTCGTGCCGAACGGGTAGACATGTTGAAAGCCGGTGCAAAAGCAAATGGAAAGACCCTTAATACAAAGTTAATCAATTCCACAATCGACCGCATCAATCGTGGTGGCGGTGGCACGCTGTTCTTCCCTGCCGGAACTTATCTGACAGGAAGTATCCACATGAAAAGTAATATCACACTGGAACTGGAAGCCGGAGCAACTCTACTCTTTTCCGACAACTTTGATGATTATCTTCCCTTTGTGGAAGTCCGTCACGAAGGAGTGATGATGAAAAGTTTCCAACCTTTGATTTATGCGGTAGATGCCGAGAATATAACCATCAAAGGAGAGGGTACATTGGACGGGCAAGGCAAAAAATGGTGGATGGAGTTTTTCCGTGTCATGATTGACTTGAAAGATAACGGTATGCGTGATATAAACAAATACCAACCCATGTGGGATGCCCAAAACGATACAACTGCTATTTATGCCGAAACGAATAAAGATTATGTGAATACTTTGCAACGTCGTTTTTTCCGTCCGCCCTTTATACAGCCGGTTCGCTGTAAGAGAGTGAAGATTGAAGGAGTGAAAATAGTCAATTCCCCTTTCTGGACGGTGAATCCCGAATTTTGCGAAAACGTGACTATAAAAGGTATTACCATCAATAATGTCCCTTCTCCCAACACGGACGGCATTAATCCCGAATCATGCCGGAATGTACATATCAGCGACTGCCATATTTCCGTCGGTGATGATTGCATTACAATCAAATCGGGAAGAGATGCACAAGCCCGCCGTTTGGGAGTACCTTGTGAGAATATTACGATAACGAACTGTACAATGCTTTCCGGACACGGTGGCGTTGTAATAGGCAGCGAGATGAGCGGAAGTGTACGTAAAGTTACTATTTCCAACTGTGTGTTTGACGGAACAGACCGTGGCATACGCATCAAGTCGACCCGTGGAAGGGGCGGAGTAGTTGAGGATATTCGTGTCAGCAATATCGTGATGAGTAATATCAAGCAGGAAGCTGTTGTATTGAATTTGAAATACAGCAAAATGTCGGCAGAACCAAAGAGCGAACGTACCCCTATATTCCGCAACGTACATATCAGTGGAATGACTGTGACAGATGTGAAGACACCTATCAAAATCGTAGGACTGGAAGAAGCTCCTATCTCTGATATCGTATTGCGTGACATTCATATTCAGGGCGGAAAGCAGAAATGTATCTTTGAGAATTGCGAACGTATCACGATGGATGATGTAATCGTCGATGGTAAAGAAATCAAACTAGATTAAGACAGAATCAAATCAATTAGAATATGAAACGAATCCTTTTCACGATGCTTCTTGCCGTGTCTCTTTCGGCAGAAGCGCAAACACAAACATATGAGACGGAATTTGCCCGTCCTTTGAATGAAGTGCTGACGGATATTCAAAACCGTTTTGGAATCCGCTTGAAGTATGATATTGATACGGTAGGTAAAGTATTGCCTTATGCTGATTTCCGTATCCGCCCTTACTCGGTGGAAGAGTCGCTGACAAATGTATTGGCTCCTTTTGATTATAAGTTTGTCAAACAGAAAGGGAATATGTATAAGCTGAAAGCCTATGAGTATCCACGTCGGACAGATGCGGACGGAGAAAAGATGCTGGCTTATCTCAATACGCTATATGCGGACAAACAAGCTTTCCAGCTTCGTGCCGATTCTCTAAAAAAGGAAGTCCGCCAACGTTTGGGGATGGATGCTTTACTGGCTCAATGTGTGCAATCAAAGCCTATCCTTTCAAAGATACGTAAGTTTGACGGTTATACCGTACAGAATTTTGCACTTGAAACACTTCCCGGATTATATGTCTGCGGTTCTATATATACTCCCCAATCAAAAGGAAAACATGCACTGATTATCTGTCCGAACGGACATTTCGGTGGTGGTCGTTATCGTGAAGATCAGCAGCAGCGTATGGGTACTTTGGCACGTATGGGAGCTATTTGTGTAGATTATGACTTGTTCGGATGGGGTGAATCTATTCTGCAAGTTGGAAGTGCGGCACATCGCAGCAGTGCGGCTCATACTATCCAGGCAATGAATGGTTTGCTGATTCTTGACTATATGCTTGCTTCCCGCAAAAATATTGATACCAGCCGCATCGGAGCGAATGGCGGTTCGGGTGGCGGCACGCATACAGTTTTACTAAGCGTATTAGACGACCGTTTTACTGCCTCTGCCCCGGTGGTAAGTCTGGCTTCCCATTTCGACGGCGGATGTCCTTGTGAAAGCGGAATGCCTATCCAACTTTCGGCAGGTGGAACTTGCAATGCGGAGTTGGCGGCTGCTTTTGCTCCCCGTCCGCAATTGATTGTTTCGGATGGTGGAGACTGGACAGCAAGTGTTCCTGCTTTGGAATTTCCCTATTTGCAGCGAATATACGGGTTCTATAATGCAAAAGATAAAGTAACCAATGTACATCTTCCGAAAGAAAAGCATGACTTCGGCCCTAATAAGCGGAATGCAGTCTATGACTTTTTCGCGGACGTATTTAATTTGAATAAGAAGATGTTGGATGAAAGTAAAGTTACCATTGAACCGGAATCTGCCATGTATAGCTTCGGAGAAAACGGTGAATTACTTCCTGAAGGTGCCATTCGCTCATTTGACAAGGTAGCGGCTTACTTTGATAAAAAAGCGTTTGCCAAACTAAAATCGGATGCTTCTCTTGAGAAAAAGGCGATGGACTGGGTAGCTTCGTTAAATCTGGAAGATGATAAGAAAGCCGGATTTGCCGTGACAACTATTTATAATCATCTGCGTCAAGTACGTGATTGGCATAATGACCATCCTTATACAACAATTCCTGCCGGTATCAATCCACTAACAGGTAAGCCATTAAGCAAGCTCGACCGTGAAATGATTGCCGATTCCGCCATGCCGAAAGAAGTACACGAAAGACTGATGAAAGGTTTGCGCAGAGTGCTGACAGAAGAACAGATAGAGCAGATACTTGATAAATATACAGTTGGCAAGGTGGCATTTACATTGAAAGGCTATCAGGCTATTGTCCCCAATATGACAGAAGAAGAAACTGCGTTTGTCCTGGAGCAATTGAAACTGGCGCGTGAACAGGCTATTGACTATAAGAATATGAAGCAGATTTCTGCTATCTTTGAAATCTATAAAACCAAATGTGAACAGTATTTCAATGAACATGGCCGCAACTGGCGCCAGATGTTCAAAGATTATGTGAATAAGAGAAACGCGGAAAAGAAGGCTCAGGGAAAGAAGAAATAAAATGAGGGTAAGCCCTTAGCCGTCATATATATCGGAGTATAATCCGGGATAATTAAGAAGAATATAATAGAGCTATGCTTTGCGACTGACAAAGCATAGCTTTATCGTATCTAAAGCTATGCTTTAGCCCTCAAAAAACGCTGCTATAATTTATTTCTTTGCGATTACTAAGCATCTTTTTCCACAAAAATGTGTTATCTTGTAAACGACTAACAGAATAGTATATTATATGAGTAAGCAAAAAGTAGCATTGGTGCTTTCTATGGGTGGAGCACGTGGAATAGCACATATTGGAGTAATTGAGGAATTACTGCGGTATGATTTTGAGATAACCTCTATTTCCGGAAGCTCGATGGGAGCAATGGTAGGAGCGATGTACGCTTCGGGAAAAATGGAAGAGTGCAAAGAATGGTTATACCATTGGGATAAACGTAAGATGTGGGAATTGGCAGACCTCACATTGAGCAGGGACGGACTTGTGAAAGGCGACCGCTTTATCAAGGAATTAAAGCAGATTATTCCCGATATGAATATTGAGGATTTGCCGATACCTTATGTGGCGATGGCAACGGATATTGTCCGTGACCAGGAAGTACGATTCGACCGGGGAAGTCTGCATGAAGCGATTCGTGCTTCTATATCCATACCCATGGTTTTCCGTCCTTTACGAAAGGACGGTATGGTTTTAATTGATGGTGGCATTTTGAATCCTCTCCCGCTAAGCCATGTGCAGCGTACGGAAGGGGATATTCTGATAGCAGTAGATGTGAATGCTCCGGTCGATTGTGGCAAGAAAAAGAAGATGAGCCCATACAATCTGTTGACGGAATCTTCGAGGATGATGATGCAGCAAATCACCCGTTACCAGGTAGACCGTTGTCAGCCCGACCTGTTAATTCAAATGTCCGGCAATGCTTATGATATGATGGAATTCCATCATGCGGCCGCTATTGTGGAAACTGGAGTCAAAGTCGCCCGACAGGCATTACAGGACTTTACTCAACATAAATCATCTTTTTAGTCATTCCACCGTCAATGGTCATATTCTCTCCATTGATAAAGTCATTTTCTTCCTGGCAGAGGAATAAACACATACGGGCAATGTCTTCCGGTTTTCCTACTCGTCGGGAAGGATGTTGTGAATGGTCTTCCGGACGAAGTTGGTCGTAATCATGGTTCTGTATCCATCCCGGCGCGATGGAGTTTACCGTAATGTTATATTCGGAGAGGGATAAGGCCAAAGCGTGGGTTAACGAATGGATTCCACCTTTGGAAGCAGCATAACCTTCACTTCCCGGCTCGCTCATCAGATAGCGTGTAGAGCAGATATTGATAATTCTTCCATATGGGTTGGGAGAGGATTGTGCTTTACGATGAATGGCAAGCAATCGTGAGGTGATAAATGCAGCCCGCAGATTCACAGAAAGAATCTTATCGAAGTCCTCTACATTTGTCTCCGTGATAGGCGAGAACTTGCTGATTCCTACATTGTTGATGATGATGTCAATGTCTCCCCAATCTTTCAGAATTTGCTGCATACAGTTTTCAAGCGCATCTTTATCACTGGCATCTACCTGATAGAATATAGCTCCGGTTTCTTTAGCAGTCTGTTGACCCGTTACTTCGTTTATATCACAAAAAGCTACTTGATTTCCAGCCTGACAGAAAGCTTCTACTATTGATTTACCTATACCTTCCGCACCACCGGTGACGAATACCCTTCTTTGCGGATTCTCCGCCTTTGATTTGGTTTCGGTTGCCTGTTCTGATTTTACTACCGTGTGAGTTGTTGCAGATTTCTTTTTGCCATACTTTTGCGCCTGTTTCCAAGCAGCTTTTCTGGCTTCGTATTGCTCTCTCTGTTTTTCTAAATAATTATCTGCCATTGTTATTATCTATTTATTGGCAAATGTAAAATATAAAAAGGATATATGCAAAGAATCGACCGCTCGTTTCTGTTAAAACGGGCGGTCGATTTTATTCAAATGACAGTTCGAGTCTTAAAAGCTCTTTGGATCTATTTCTGCATATTTGATTCGTTGGCGACGCCAAGTGTAAACAGCATGCAATTTTCCGTCCTTGCCTTGTATAATACTAGGATAAGAATATTGGCTGATTGGACTGTCTTCCAATGCGAGAACAGGCTTCCAACTGATTCCATCTTCTGATACAGCTATGCAGAGCGGAGTACGAGGTCCTTTCGGAGTTCCGGGTAGCGTAGAGAAGTTGTTATAGATAAGCACATGTCTGCCATCTTTCATCGTCACTGCATCCGTGCCGGAATTATTATTCGGAACATCATGCAATGTAACTTTGCCCCATGTATTTCCGTTATCGTTACTCCAGGCAGTCGCAATCTGTGCGTTACGTGTACGGCAAAGTACTTGCAGTCTTCCGTCCTTATGTTTCAGGATACTGGGTTGTATGGCATAAATAGGTTTTGCACCTTCTCCCTTGATGGCTTCTCCACCTTCCTGGTCATCTACGTTCATTCCCCCTTTTTTACGGTTTTGAGTAGGTACGGATAATTCTGCATCCAACGGGTCTACCATTTTCCAGGTCTTTCCTTTATCATCGGAAATCTCGAAGTGAACACGCCAGCCATTACTACCTTCCGTACTGGAAGGACAAATAATACGTCCGTTTACATATTCCGGCTTATTCTTAATAGGCCCTAGAAAGCCTTTCGGAAGGGGCTCGCGTTTACTCCATGTCTTTCCACCGTCACGTGAACGAACCAACCATCCTGTCCAGTCGCTTACCTTCAGACCGATTTTGTAGAAAAGAATCAAATCACCACCGGGAATCTGAAAAAGTACCGGATTCCAACAGGCTTTCCGGCGGGCAATAAGTTTTCCTTTTGCGTCTTTTACAGGTGTACAGGTAGAATCAATTCCTGCTAAAGCTGCTTGTGGGTCTTTGAGTGAAAATACCCCGTCGGCGGCAAGTTGGGGAGCAGTCCACTCTTTAGCGCCTTTCGGCTTGCGGCATACCCAGATACAACAGTCGGGATTACGTTCTTTTGTCCCGCCAAAGAAAGAGGCTACAAGGTCACCGTTCTTCATCTCTACAATGGTAGCTCCATGACATTCGGGAAAAGAAGCCTTTTCGTATAGAAATTCATCACTTAGGATAGCTGTATTCTTAGTCGGTATATCTACACTGAAATGATACTTTCCCGAACCGATTTTCTCTTTTCGCCCATCCGGTAGATGTACTTCGCCCGTTGTATTGGCGGGAAGTTCAATGTCCCATTCGAGATGTGTGGGTGTTTTGCTCCATCGGCTGATTATCTTTCCGTAGATGCTCATATAGGATGCGTCTACATAGCTTAGCTCCTGGACTTCAAAAGCCGGCTGGAAGACAATATGCTTATAACCGGATTTCCAACGGTCGGCACGGATACCTGCCAGATTATTAAAGCACCAAGGCAATAAGTCGCCTAAGAGCATCACATGGTTTCCACTGTTCATTTCGGGATTTGCCGTATCACCGTTCCATAACTCCCAAATGGTAGTAGCACCTTTTTCAACCATATATCCCCAGGAAGGATAGGTCTTGTTGGTGGCAAGCAAGTAAGCCACATCGGCATGACCGCGACGGCTTAATTCACGCAACAGCCATTGTACGCCGATTACTCCGGTACTGATATGTCCTTTGTTGGTTGTAATAATGGAAGTTACGGCATTTTTAGCTACCTCTTTGATATAGTTTTTAGGAACCAGACCGAAAGCAAGCGGCAGGATATTGGCAGTGACCGTATTATTGCCGTAGTAGATGCTGTCCGGGTATAACGTATGTCCCGGCACAAGGGAAGTTCCTTCTTTTATATGCAGGAAGCGGGCGTTGAACGCGTCTTTCATGCGATGTTCCAAGTCTTCCCATTCTTCTGCATCATTCTTTAGTCCTTGCAGGCTTGCAAAACGATGCATCAGTTGCAACACTTTCAGATAATAGGCAGTGGCGATTAGTGAACCGTCCGTTTTGCGCGAAGGGTCTTTGCTGTGGATGAGTTCCAATGATTCGGGCGGAACACACCAGTCACCATATTTGTCTTTGGTGATAATGTAATCCTCTGTCATGTAGTATTCACGGATATGAGACAGCCATTTCTTGATAGCCGGATAATTCTCTTCTATCGGGCGTTTGTCTCCGAAATTGGTGAAAAGCATATCGCAAGCCATAGGCAGGGCAGTAGGCCAGGTTACATTATCCGAGTAATAATTCCAATAGGCAGGAGCTACGTCGGGGATACAACCATCCTCACGTTGTGCTTCGCAAATGTCACGTGCCCATTTGGTGTACATGGCATGATTATCGAACAGCATACTTTCTCCCCAGCATCCCATGGTGCGGTCACCTAGCCAGGGCTGGCGCTCATTGCGTTGGGGGCAATCTACCGGCATGCCTTTATAATTGCTCCGGATACCCCAAAACGCATTACGGACAATCTTGTTCAAAGTCTCGTCGGAACAACTGAAGGAACCTGTATGTTCCATTTCATCTTCCACTACTTCGGCTACAAAATCCTCAGCTTTCGCACCCGGATAACCGCCAACTTCTACATAACGGAAACCATGATAAATAAAACGGGGTGCCCAGGTGGCATCTTTTGCTTCGTGTCCGCTTATGATATATACGTCTGTGGAACGGGCATCACGCAGATTTCTGGTAAATAGTTCACCATTAGCTTGCAAAGTTTCTGCGAAACGGAGACGGATGCTGTCACCCGCCTGTCCCTTAATGCGGAAACGTACCCAACCTGCCATATTCTGACCAAAATCCAGAATGTATTTATCGCCGAGCTTTTTGATAGAAGCGGGTTTCAATGTATCCATGACTTTCATCCCCGGCATCATCTGGGCACGCAATGTTCCCGAAGGAATACTTACGCGCTGGGCAGACATCCAGTTCTTGTCATCGTATCCGTTTTGCGTCCAGTTTCCCAATTCCTTGCGGGCGTCATATTCTTCACCGTCATATTCGTTGTTGCTGCGAATGGGGCCTTCGGTAGTCAGTTTCCACGAAGTGTTTGTGGAAACCGTTTCTTTGCTGCCGTCCGTATATTCCACAATCAGGTTTAGCCGAAGTTTGGGATAACCGAATGTCGGTATCTTGTACGGTTTATAATTCTGACGCATGGTATAGAAGCGCCCATTACCCAAGGTAACGCCTATTGCGTTCTCTTTCTGAAGTTGTGAAGTGACGTCATAGGTATTATAAAGGAGTGTTTTCCGGTAGTCGGTAGGAGCGGGCGCCAATACCTGTTCTCCGATACGCTGTCCGTTGATAAACAATTCATAAAGTCCCATTCCGGCAATGTGTATCGTTGCGCGTTTCACTTCCTTGTTCAAAACAAATTCTTTGCGAAGGTAACGGGCTGCCAAGCGGCTCCATTGGGTTTCACTATCACCCGGAGCGGCACGGTCCAATCCAATCCACTGACCTTGCCAGTCTGCTTCGTTGAGTAATCCCATAGTCCAAAAAGCCGGAGTGCTCCAGTCTGCTTCACCTTTGTTGGTATATACTTTCACTTTCCAGTAGTAGGGGGCATTGCGTTTTAATGACTTTCCCTGATAAGTGACCCATTGGGATGCGTCGGACTCTATTTTTCCCGAGTCCCAAATATCCCCTTTCCCTTGTACCAATAGCTCTGGAGAAGATGCAACAAGAATGTGATACGCTGTTTGCATCACATTCTGTTCGCTCGATTCGATACGCCAACCCAGACGGGGTTGGCGTACATCGATACCTGTCGGATTCTTTAGCTGCTCTACTCGCAGGTCGGTTATGCCTATAGCTGCACGTAGCGAACCTGCAAAGAACAGAAGAGAAAATATAGATAATATAAATATTCTTTTATTCATTAGCATTGATTATATCAAAAAGAGTAACTACTCACTTTATGTAGCAAATTGTGCCGAATGGAAACTAGGAACCGGCACCTTGCCGGGCGGGAAGTTCCGTCCAGTCCTTATTCAGATAATCTTTACTGCTGTCTACAACAATCAGCACATGATCGTTTCCGCTACAATAACCGCTATCGTGCTGGAATTTGTGCACACCATTATCAAACTCGCCGATATATTCCAGTTTGCCGTCTTTCGTTGTGTACCACCAGGCATTCTTCTTTGCGCCGCTGATTTTGGTGAAATCAACTTCCATCGGACGTCCGGTATAGTTATATACCATCAGATAATCATTACCGCGTGTAGCGATGGCACGGTCGTAACGTTCACCGTTCTGACCTGCGATAATGGACTGATCCGGCACGCGTTCAAAGAACGGGAAAGTCAGCATCAAGTTTTTCAGATATTTCATTTGGTTAAAGCCCGGGTCGTTCAAAGCATCGTACCAGGGTTTCTTGGCTCCATAGGCACCGCCTACACCCGGTTTAATAAACTGCATGATGGAGTTATGACCGTATGTATGTCCGAAAGAACCTGCAAATACAGACCAATAAGCATAGCGGCGTACATCATAATCTTTCCATAACAGTTCATTTTCGTCATGCAGGCCGTGAGGGATTTCTTCGTAAATGGGTTCTCCGTCAATCACGGGTTTCATCGGTTTCATAGCCATGCTGCGTTCAACGAAACGCCAGTTGTCCTCTTCCGTATTTTCTTCGATAGGATAATCACCGTCACCGAAACGTTGTCCGTAACGGCGGTGTCCGCTTTGGAACATATTGAAATCCAGCCACGGAGCGTTGTTGAACCAGGTTGCCGAGGTCGTTCTGCCACGCGGGTGGAAAGTCATCAGGTGATTTTTGTCGATAGCCTTGATTGTGGTTGCCAATGCTTCCCATTCGGCTGTTTTCACGTCGCCGCGAATATCCCCACCGATAAACCAGATAATGTTCGGTTCATCTTTATAACGTTCAGCCAGGAACTTGCCATAGGCTTTCGCTTGTTCTACTGTCATTTCACCACGGTTCACAGGGCTTCCCCATATACAGACCATACCGATGTACTGTCCCTTTCTGGCTGCTGTACGAATAATATAATCCATGTGATCCCAGTAACCATATACGCCTTTCTGATTGATATTCTTGAAGTTGTATCCGTCTATCATGGAATATTGTCCGTAGATATTCATGGATGGCACATTATTTAAAGTCTGAACCTGGATCACGTTGTATCCGCGACGCTTACATTGTTCCAGATAATATTCGGCTTCGTCACGGTTCAATCGTTCGGGGAGCAGCCATCCTGTTTCTCCGAGCCAGAAAAAAGGAGTGCCGTTTTCGTGTTTCAGGTAGCGTCCCTCTTCGGAAACGACGAGTTTGCCATTGTCCCAAGGGATATACGTCTTTTGTGTTTTCTTCTGTGCTGCGGTCGTAGTAGCCAGTGTCAATAGCAGCAACAAAAGAGGAAGAATCTTGAATTTTCTCATTGTATTTTATCGTTTTTAGTTTATTGTACTAATGATTCCGTATTTAGGCACGGATTACACGGATTTCACGGTTTTTAGAAATATGATTGCATATAGCAACAGCGTAATCCGTGTAATCCGTGCCTGAATATTATTGTTTATCTATCATTTTCTCATACTCGATAGCAGCCAAAATGAATGAGCCTACCGATTTAGGATCGTTTTCGATAATCGGTTCACTGATATAATATTCGAATGAGCCGTCACGGTATCTTTTAGAGTCTCCACCCAATCCGGCGACTGCGCAGCAGTTGGTGATTGTATAGCTGCCGTCTTCTTCAAGACGGGTGAATGTATTGACCATACCATCGAAGGCTTTTTGTGTGGGTTCAATATATTCTTTGCCGATATATCCTTTATTGATAGCTTTGGCAAGTGTATAAATAAATAAGGCCGTTGCCGAAGATTCCAGATAATTTCCTTCGCGTGCTCCCTGGTCGGTCACTTGATACCAAGTGCCCGATTGAGGATCTTGATATTTCACCAGTGTCTTGGCTAGTCCCTGAAGAATCAGCATCACACTGTCGCGTCCTGCAGTTTCCTGTGGAAGATAATCGAGCACATCAACAATGGCGGCTCCGTACCATCCGATACTGCGGCTCCAAAAGTTAGGAGAGCAGCCTGTTTCGGGATTTGCCCATTTCTGGTCGCGGCTCTCGTCCCAACCATGATAATAAAGTCCGGTTGCGGAATCATAAGTCTTGCGGTTTATGAGAAGAATCTGCTTCACGGCTTCGTCAAATAAACCCGGCTCATCAAAAGTAGCGCCGTATTGAACCAAGTATGGGGAAGCCATAAAGATTCCGTCCAGCCACATTTGGTGCGGGTATCTCAGTTTGTGCCAGAATCCGCCTTCACTCGTGCGGGGTTGTTCCGCCATTTGTTTGCGTAAGGTATCCATGGCAACCTTGTAACGTTCGTCTCCAGTCTGTGCGTAAAGGTCAAAAAGAATCTTGCCACCGTTGACATTGTCAATGTTGAATGAAAGATATTTCATGGTTTTGATATGTCCGTCGGCATCAATCAGGCTGTCAGCATAGATTTTGGCATAATCATAGTAGGCGCTGTCGCCCGTATGTTTCCATTCTTCGAGCATGGACTTAACCACAAGACCGTGGGTATATCCCCAGCGTGGTTTCTTGGCTTTCTCAATCATCCAGGGTTCGGGAAAACGTTTCATTTCGGAGCGCGCCATACGTTCACTCCACTTTTCAGTCTCTGCTTTCTGAGGTGTCGTACATGCGATAAAACAAGCAGCTCCGCAAGCGACAATCAGTTTTAATAAGTTTCTGTTCATATCGGTTGAGTTATTATTTTCCGGTCAATATATATTCCTGTCCTGCTTTGGTGGGCAGGTCATATAAATAGGTATCTGTAACAATCACTTTATTCAGGTTGGCTTTTTCGTTGATTAATGGTTCGGGAATGGCAGGAACAGCGTAGAGAGGATTCGTGTTTTCTCCTTTGGCACGTTTCAGTCCTTTGCCTGTCAACGGGTTGAGCGAGCGCAGGCGACAGTTGCCGCCTTTATGGGATTTTATGACCAGGCGACCTACTTTCCCGTTTTTCCAACTCAAGTCGAGTTCAAAACCACCACGGGCAATAATTCCTTTGACAGAACCCTCTTTCCAAAGGGTAGGAAGCGCAGGAAGCAGATAAATAAAACCATCGTAGCTTTGCATCAGCATTTCAGCGATTCCTGCAGCACAGCCGAAGTTTCCGTCAATTTGGAAAGGCGGGTGCGCATCGAACAGGTTAGGGTAGGTGCCGCCTTTTTTCTTTTCGTTGCGTACAAGGGTTAGCTGGTCTGTAATTAGTTTGTAGGCATGGTCACCATCAAGCAGACGTGCCCAAAGACATACTTTCCATCCCATGCTCCAACCGGTCGAAGGATCTCCGCGATGAATGAGCGAAGTGCGTGCGGCATCGAATAATTCGGGAGTACGGTAAGGAGAAATCTGGTTGCTGGGGAATAGCCCGTAAAGATGGGATACATGACGGTGTACATCATTCGGATCGTCCCAGTCGAACATCCATTCTTGTAACTGGCCCCAATGTCCCACTTGCATGGGAGCCATTTCCTTGAGGCGTTGTGACAGGTGAGTGGCAAATTCTTTATCGGTATCCAGTATTTGGGATGCCGAAACAATAGCAGCCCAAAGGTCGAAAATCAATTGATTGTCCATTGTGCATCCGGCGGCTGTCGTTGCTTTGCCATTACTGCCGGAATGTACATTCTCCGGTGAGTTACTTGGACAGACTACCAGCCAACCGTGTACAGGCTCTTTTACCATGATTTCATCAAAGAAACGTCCCGATTCTTTTAGTATGGGATAAACAGAACGCAGGAAATCGACATCTCCCGTATATAGATAACGTTCCCAAAGATGGCGGCAAAGCCATGCTCCGCCGCTCGGCCACATACCTGAAGGTGCTTTGTCGATTGCACCTGTGACACGCCAAATATCCGTGTTATGGTGTAATACCCAGCCGTCGGCTCCATACATGATTTTAGCTGTTTCCTTTCCTGTTTCGCTCACTTCCTTTATCAGCCGGAAAAGAGGTTCGTTCAGTTCGCTCAGGTTCGTAACTTCCGAGGGCCAGTAATTCATCTCCAAATTGATATTGCAGGTGTATTTGCTATCCCATGAAGGGAATAGTTTATCGTTCCAGATACCTTGCAGATTAGCCGGTTGCCCGCCCGGTTGGGAAGAGCAGATCAGCAAGTAGCGTCCGAACTGGAAATAAGTGGCAACCAAATGAGCATCATTCGTTTCTTTGAAATTCTCTACCCGTTTGTCGGTCGTCACATCTTTGTATTGGTCTTCTCCTAAATCTAAAGTTACTCTGGTTAAGTATTTGCGGTAGAAATCAATATGATTTTTCTTGGCTTCCGCGAATGGGCGTGCCATTGATTTAGACAAGTAATCTTTGGCACGTTCTATCTGATTTGCAGTAATGTCGAGATAATTGTTGAAGTTGGTGGCAATGGATACATATACCGTAGCTTCATCAGCTCCTTCAACAGAAAGGACACCGTCGGCACATGCTATTTTACCGCCTTTGTTTTTTGCCGTTAGTCTCCCTTGAAACTCAACTTTCCCTTTGAGCCCCTCATGCCAGGAAGATACTCCGGAAAGTATCACACAATTTCCCTCTTCGGACGCAATCATTACATCTTGGTGCGGCGAAGTAAGTTGTGCGTTGAAAGTAATTTGTCCGGGACGGTTGGCAGTTAGCCTGACCATTACTACCTGGTCGGTAAATGAAGTGAACGTTTCACGTTGATACTGCACTCCGTCTACTTCATAACGGACGATGGCACGCGCCGAGTCCAAACTTAATTCCCGGTAATAATTGGAATAACGTGTATGTCCGGGAAAGGCGATTCGCAGGTCGCCGAAGCTTTGATATGGCATACCCGAATTGGTCTTTGCCATTACTTTTTCTGTTGCAAGGGCCTGCGCTTCCAGATACTTTCCGGCAAACACCAGTTCGCGCACTTTCGGGATATACTCCAGTGCGTTCGGATTGGCATTATTGTTGGGACGCCCTGCCCAAATGGTTTCTTCGTTTAATTGTATTTGTTCTGTGCCTGGTGTTCCATATACCATAGCTCCCAGGCGACCGTTCCCCAAGGGTAAAGCTTCCGTCCATACCTGTGCGGGATGGTCGTACCATAACTTGTATTCCTGCGTGGCTACTTTCTTTTCCTGTGCATGAATACAACTTACAGACACCATAACAAACAGATATCCGATTAATCTCTTTTTATTCATTTCTGTCCAATTGCTTTTATACTTTTATAAAAGGACGATTGGAGAAGATTTTTGTACCCATTGTACAGGCAATAACAAGTAGGAATAATTAAAAGTTATCGGGCATAAAAAAAACGAACTTTAATATCTGCTCAAAAAGGGCTTACTTTGCATAAGTAAAAACATCTTAAAAGAATGAATGTTACTTTTAAATTCATCTGTTTAATATAAATAACTAACCGAAAATGTATAACTTAATTATTAGACCGCTATTATTCCGCATTGATCCGGAAAAAGTCCATCGGATGCTTTTGGACTGGCTCAAACTCTATCGCTATTTGCTTCCGGTTCGAGCCTGTGTACGAAGTTGCTACAAAGTTTCCGAACCATTCTCATACGGGAATCTACGTTTTAAGAATCGGGTAGGTCTATCTGCCGGATTCGACAAGAATGCAGAGACTTTTGATGAATTGGCCGATTTTGGCTTTGGCTTTTTGGAACTGGGTACGGTGACTCCTGACAGCCAACCGGGAAACCCTTCTCCCCGTATCTTCAGACTGGTTGAAGATGAATCGCTGATTTCGCGTACAGGTTTCAATAATTGTGGAATTGATGCCGTTTTGGAGCATATCAGGAAATATAGAAAACACTCTTATGTGTTAGGAGTAAATATCAATAAGAATCCGCTTTCCACAGGAGAGCAGGTAATCAAAGATTTTGAACGGGTATTTACCTCTTTATATGATAGCGTAGATTATTTTACATTGAATTGGGGTAGCATAGATAACGATTTATTTATTAAAGTTTTAGAAAATCTGACTGCATTCCGCCAAGTGGCAAACAAACGATGCAGCATTTTCATTAAACTTCCGGCAGATATAGATGAAAAGGCAATGGATATGGTAATTTCACTTGCGTATAAATATTCCATAGAAGGATTTATCGCCACAGGACCTACAATGGATCGTGTTGGATTGCATCGGACAGATGCAAAACAATTGGAGAAGATTGGTAATGGCGGTGTCAGCGGTCGGGGTATCGGCAAGAAATCGCAGAAAGTAGTACGCTATCTATCCGAACATACCGACCGGCATTTTCTCATTATCGGTGCAGGTGGGATAATGACGGAAGAAGATGCATCTGAAATGATTTCCCAAGGAGCTGACATGGTACAGATTTATTCGTCATTCATCTATTCCGGTCCGTCTATTGTTCATAAGATAGGAAAGAAACTTAAAAATAAATCCATATGAAGAAGTTAATTTGTATAAGTCTGTATGATGATTTATCCATGAAGACCTATGATTTGTCGGAAGTGGATGGTGAAGAACTGATTGGGATAGTAGAAAACTCCCCCGAAAGCACTTTATTTGTTTTTACCAGTGAGAAGCCATGCGGAAAAAGTGTTATAATGTGTCCCGGCGGTGGTTTTTTAAAGATTAATCTGGAACAGGAAGGCATTGATTTTGCCGAATGGTTCACAAAACAGGGAATTACTTACATTGTCTTTAAATATAGGATGCCTCATGGAAACCCTGATATTCCCAAGCGGAATATTCAGCTGGCACTGAAAACCGTTCGGGAGAAATTTCCGGAACTTTGTAATCAGATAGGAGTGATGGGGGCTTCTATCGGCGGATATTTGGCTACTTGCTCTGCCACACTTTTACCTAATGATGAGAAACCGGACTTTCAGATTCTGATGTATCCGGTAGTCAGTGTCGATGATCGTCTGACGCATCTTCCTTGCCGTGAACGGATGTTCGGTAATTCTTATTCTTCGGAGAAGACGAAGCAATATTCACCGATTGAACATGTAGCTTCGGACACACCTGCCGCTTTTATTGTAGCTGCTGCGGACGACGCTGTGGTAAGTCCTCTGAACGGGATTCTCTACGCTGCTAAATTGCAGAAAGCAGATGTTCCTATTTCCGTACATATCTATCCGACAGGCGGACATGGATTTGGTTATAATGATAGTTTTGTGTATAAGCAGGAGTGGCTTCAAGAACTTGAAGAGTGGTTGGCAAAGTTATAGTAACTCTTTTCTTGTAATTTGAAATATACTTCTTATATTTGTCATTAGAATATCTAACGAAAATAAATTATGAAAAGTTTAAAGGTTACATCTATGTTGGCGATGCTTACGTTCTTGCTCATTACAGGAATACAGGCACAGACCGTAACTCCCAGTAAGAAGTATATTACGAAGGAGCTGAATAACGTCAGCAATTTCAGTTCAATCAAGGTAGTAGGCAGTACTGACATTGAGTACCGTCAGAGTAATGGTTCCAAAACGACGATTTCCATATATGGTTCGGATAATCTGGTCGATTTACTGGAAGTGTCTACTGCAAATGGAGTGTTACAGGTGAATATCAAGAAAGGCGTCAAGATTCTTAGCGGAGAACGACGGTTGAAAGTGATAGCTTCGTCTCCTTCATTGAATGAGGTAGATATTAAGGGTTCGGCAGATGTATATCTGAAAGGTACCATCAAAGGTGCTGATTTAAACCTGAACATAACCGGTAGCGGAGATATTGAAGCGGAGAATCTCCAATATACCAATCTTTCTGCCTTTGTAAAGGGAAGTGGAGACATTGATGTGAAAAACACGAAGGCAGTTACTGTAAGAACAATAGTCAGTGGTTCAGGTGACGTGAATATTAAGGGCTCTGCCCAATCGGCTATGCTGACTGTAAACGGCTCCGGTGATATCAGTGCTGATAAATTGGTGGCTACTAATGTGACTGCCACTGTTTCAGGTTCCGGCGATATTTCTTGTTATGCTTCTAAGCAATTGGATGCAAAAGTTAGCGGTAGCGGAGATATTGAGTATAAGGGAAGTCCGTCTGTTGTAAATAAACAGGGCAAGAAAGATTCGATTTCCGGTAAATAAGAAATCTCAATTATAATAAGATGCGGGTAAATGTGCGTGATATATTGCATGTTTGCCCGCTTTTGTTTTGTAATAAACTGATGTCAAATTAGAAATATAATATTTGATAGGATGGATAATATATAATACTTTGATTAAGTATTATACGCTTTCTGCAACTTGTCACTAACTATCTCACGGACAGCTATTCGTATTCCATTCATAAAAGTCTCCTTAATATATATACTATCCGAGGGACAGTTTTCCGCACATTTCTGGCATTGAATACAATTGCTGTCTCCAATTGGTAAAACAGTTTTGGAGTTATCATAGGCTATCACCTCAAACACATACATCGGGCACGATTTGACACATTTCATACAATGGATACAAGCCGTGATATTCAATAAGGCGGTTCTGCCGGCTATTTTATCAGAATTGAATGAAGTTTGATAGATAGGCATACCTTCTATCTTATCAATGATTCGCTTTTCTGTTTTTGCAAATACGGCTAAAGGATGTACATTCCGCCTGATTTTCCGGACAAATAATTTTGCTTTGAATAAGTCTTTCTCATTAGGATGTGCTTTATTATATCCATTCATCGCTACCCATGGTCCTGTTCTGTCAAAACCTTTGCAGGAGAACTCTCCGACGAGATTACTGCCTTTTTCTAGTAATAATCTTTTGAGCGCTTGATGATATTTTCCTAAAAATGGACGGCAACGCGTTGAGAAGATGAAAACATTACGATTCTGTAAGTCGTGTGATTCTGCAAATTCGAGAAGTTCCCTATGATGTTGGGCAAAGTTTATCGCTGAACCAAGTCCGATTAAGTCATAATCCGATAAGTCGATATTTTCTGCTTCTTTAGTTGTGATTAAGGTAGCGGATAATTCGTTAGCCATAGCTTGAGCCACTTTCAGAGTATTACCTTGATAAGTAGAAACATATATAATAATTGCTTTCATTTGGATTTAATAATTGTTTCAGGAGTGCCGGGAGCACCATTCACTCCCTTATAACCTATAAATTGATGATTTGTTGTATTGAAATAATAAAGGCAACTCCAAAAGTGAGATAAGATTCCTGTAAGTCTTACTTTAACTTCCTGTGCCCTTTGATTATTGAATAATACTGAGTCCTTTTTTCGCTCCGCCTGCATGACATATAGTTCCAAATTATCCGGACGAAAACATTCATATTTTAGATTTTTCTTATTTATAAGTAGTTGCCCGGCAGAATAAGCAATATTCTGATGCCATGGATACCCTTTACTTTTTACCGTTTTATTGCAAGGTTGGTGGTTGAGTGTACCTTTAAAGTAATATATACTATTATATAAAGATATAGTAAGATTGGTCTGTTTGGCAGGGTCAGTCAATTGCCAGGATAATGTAGTAAGAGAAGGAGAAAAGCGGTAATGATGTGTTTCCGAACTTTGAGAGGTAGTAGTGAGCAGAATAATGTCATTCTCCATTTTTTCCTTCCATACTATTGCGCTTTTCTCCTTTCCACATATGCTTTCAAAAGTTTTAGGCTGTGCCCGTATGCTGCCGCATATAAAACTGCATATAACGAAACAGCACAAGAAAATCAGATAATGAACTTGTTTCATTTCAGTATATTTTCAAAAAGTACATGAATATATTTGCTGATAGCTTCTTTACACAATTCCCATGCTTCCGGTTCGCTAAAATCAATGCCATTGAAAAGACGATATTGACGAGTAGCCAATACAAGATAATTAATAGAAGCAACCAATAAAGTAATGTACATACGGGCAACCTTGGAATCTGTTCCCAGTTTCTTTTCCAGTTCCTCTTGAAGCCTGAATCCATTCTTTTCCCGTTCATCCTGAATACTTCTGAAAGAAGAATTGCCGGATAACTCCCATGCTAATAGCTCCTGCATCAATTTGTTGGTACGCAGAAAATCCAGTTGCTCCAATAAGACATTTTGAGTTAATCGGATGATGTCATTAGCAGTCTCTATCGAAGCGATTTTTTCAGAATAAGTCTGATAGGCTAACGTATAGAAATCGTTTTCTTTCGCCCATGCAGCCAATAAACCGTCCAGCCCGCCGAAATACCGGTAGATTAGCACTTTATCGCATTTCGCCTGTTTGGCTACTCTGTTTACACCGATTTTAATGAATCCATCATTCTCTATAATCAGGCTGACAGCGGCTAATAGTCGCTTTTCCGAATCCCTTAATTCCATAACTAAATATTTTTGTCACTATTCGGTGACAAAGGTAAACCTCAAAGTGGTGACATGTTCTTTTCAAAAGAAAAAAATAAGTTAGTGAAATAAAATACGTTTTTAAAGGCATTAAAACATATGAGTTTCTTCAAACAAACCTCTTTATGGATTGTTACAATCTAAATATTTATTCACCTATAGAAATTTACCGACTATGGCAAAGAATTCTTCTGATAAAGGAAAAGTTACGAAAGTGCTGGATCAACAGACGGTGGAAGCTCCTTCTGTAAATCTCAAAGAGTACCAGGAAAAAAGGCATTTCAATGAAACTCCTGAACCGACAGGCAAGGTTGCGGAGAAACCAAGCCGTGTACCAATCTTTGTCGTCCAAAAGCATGAAGCAAGCCATTTCCACTTCGATTTTCGTTTGGAAATAGACGGGGTATTGAAAAGTTGGGTTGTGCCCAAAGGGCCTTCAATGAATCCGGTGGATAAAAGGCTGGCTATACAAGTGGAAGACCATCCATTGAGTTACGCACATTTTGAGGGAGTGATACCCACAGGCAACTATGGAGCTGGAATGGTGGAAATCTGGGATAGCGGAACATACGCATGCCTTGATGAACACTATGACATATCCGCTGCCCTTGAACGTGGCGTCTTTGAATTTAAGCTGCATGGTCATAAACTTAAAGGCTGGTTTACTCTTGTGCATGCTAATATGGATGACAAAGGCAATGATTGGCTGCTGATAAAACAAGATGATGTCTTTGCTATTACTCATGTCTACGATGCAAAAGATATTCCTTCTTACGATGAGGTATTCCTGTAATTGCCGCTTTTTTATGCCCCGATAGTACCCGGCCGAAATCTGTAGTTTTCTAAGTTCATACAAGACTGTATAAATTAAAATGTATTATTATTTCATCTTATTTATAGTCCTGTACTGTATTTCAATGCCTCTATTTAATAGTAAAAAATAATATTGTTTACATACCGAATGGATAAAAATGAGGTTTTGTGCCTACCTCTGTCAATATTGGGGTAACAAAAGATAATG
>PPYF01525427.1_pt1 | contig 23296 bp, 24 predicted proteins | sample 1559871 | NCBI WGS metagenome assembly PPYF01 (sample SAMN08240021, study PRJNA423297) | Human gut metagenome, whole genome shotgun sequencing project.
GATTTCCAATGTACAAATTCATAAAATACAAATATAAAAAATTAATAATTCAATAAGAAAGTTTTGGGAAGATCTAAATTAGAGATGGATATGCTCAAATAAATGAGAAGATTCATGTAAAATAATCAAATCGCAATAAACCTCTTTATTGTTGTTGGTTGCAAAGGAAAGCATTATTTATAGATATTGCACTATATTCTCTCCTTTTTCTTTTCGTAAAACATCTTTTTTAAGAAAATAGCCCAATACTTAACGTTCGCATCTCCTATTGCCAGGGATTTTCCAAGCTAGTCGCCGGAATTATTCTTTCGGCAGATTCTTCATCACAAATTCGTCAAAAAAGAGTTTTTTATAACTTCCGCCTATAGCTATCTCATAAGACTTGATAAAAATATCATTCGTATCGAAAGAGTCAATCCGGGAGATATTGACAATATAAGATTTGTTCACCCGAAGAAACTGCTTGCCGGGGAGTTGTTCGTGGATATTCTTTAAATTCATCTTTGTTACTACACGCTGATCTTCCAATTGAAGAATCGAATAGTCCTTCAGTCCCTCAATAAAAAGAATATCACCGAAGTTTATCTTGAAATAACGTCGTTCCGACTTGATGAAGATGTATTCCTCTTGAATCTCCTCTACCCTTTCAGGCGTTTCCGACAATAATAATTTATGATATGCAATGGCTTTGTTGACCGCTTTCAGGAAACGGTTCATCTCTATGGGTTTTACCAGATAATCAATGGCACTCACATCGTAGCTGTCGAGTGCGTATTTCGCATAGGCTGTTGTAAAGATAACCAATGTATCTTTAGGAATACTCTGCGCAAACTCTAATCCGGTAATTCCCGGCATCTGAATATCGAGAAAGACCAAATCGACCGTATGTTCGTTCATAAAAGCGGACGCGGCAATGGCATTATTAAAGCTACCGGTCAATACCAATTGAGGAATCTGCTCCACCAATGATTTCATTCCTTTGCGAGCTACCGGCTCGTCATCGACAATAATACAATTCATAGGCTCAAATGTAAGTTGACATTATAAGTTGTTTCCTTATCTTCTATTTTTAGCACATATCGTGTTCCATAAAGTAAATCCAGCCTGCGCCGTATATTGACCAGTCCGATTCCGCCGTCTTTCTTTATCGGAACAGGCGGTTTGGAGTTCTCGCAACGAAACAGCAGTTCGTTATCACAGACCTTAAAGTAGAGATGTACATAGGATAGATTATTACTATCCGGATTGTGTTTCACTGCATTCTCCACAAAAGGGATGAAAAGCAATGGGGAGACGCAAATCTCGTCAAGTTCACCTTCCGTTGTTACGTGATACTCAAAACAATCCCGTCGTACTTTCTCCAGTTCGAGATAATCGACTAGAAACTGAATATCCGCTTGTAAAAGCACTTCTTTCTGCGCACTGTCATTGAATTGATAGCGTAACAAATCATCCAGTTTCGCTAATATCTGCGACGCTTCCTCTGCATCTTCTTTCACTAAGATATTGGCATTGTTCAGCATATTGAAAAGGAAGTGAGGATTAATCTGATTCTTCAATTGCTGCAATTCCGCCTGTTTGGTGGCTTTCTCCAATTCCATAATTTCCCTGCCGGAGATTATCCAACGCCGGAAAAGCTCGAAACTGGTACACCCACTCGCTATCAGCATTAATGTGACGACAGAATGTATAAGGCTCAAAAAAGAAAAAGATCGTCCATCCTGTAAATGGAAGTCATCAATCCCATATTGTTGATGGAGAGGATATAAAAAGGCAAGCCCTATCAATGCACTCAAAAGAATGATTGCGGAAAACCAAAGCCAGTAATGTGTTAGCTGGTGTTTATTCAGAAAGCGGGGAACCAGCCAGTAAATACTCAAATAAATAGGAAAAGCAAATACGAGTGTGCTCACGACAAACGCGTACAGGAAACCGTCGCTATTAAAACTTCCATGTATATTCTGGAAACCGAGAAAGAGTATCAAAAGTAACAATAGCAGATGCCCCAACAGTCTGAACCGATGATCGACCAGACTCTTTCCCCAATTATATATATTCCGGGAATCTTTCATAATTTAATCTTTAAATCTGTAATACACTGCGATTGGTTATCACAACGATCCTCTAACAGATAGCCTCCTTTCGGATACAACAGTTTCAACCGATGCCGAAGTTTCTCAAAAGCAGGAAGTGACTTTCGCGGTACGCTTTCTTTTAAACGGTAAGTACAAGTGAAAAGAAGCATCTCCTTTTCTGCCTTTAACTCAATCGTGATATACTTTTCCTCTTCTATACTTTCCTGAATTGCATATTCTATAATTGGCATAAATAATAAAGGCGGAATTTGCATATAAGCGACCTTGCTTTCCATTCGGATTTCAGATTTGAAGGTCGGATTACAGATTTTCTCCAATTCCAGATAGTCGGTCATAAAACGCATATCGTCTCCTAATAATACTTTCTTATGTCCACTTTCATAAAGTTGGTACCGAAGCAGCCGACTCAATTTAAAGATAAGCGCAGACGCTCTATCGGTATCTTCCAAAGAGAGTGTCCGGGCTTTATTCAACATTTTGGAAAGAAAATCAGGTTGCAGTTGTTCTTTCAAATGATTCAGTTCGGTTTGAAGACCGTTATTCTCCAATTCATCCAGCCGTTGATGATAAGATACCCATCGACGCAAGAAAATAGTGAAAGAGAAAGCAAAAAAGTAAAGAATAAGAGCAAGAGCATTCAATAACAGAAAAAAGAAAAATCTCGAATTGATTGTTTTGATATTATCGGGCATGGGATAATACTGTCCCATGATATAAGCACCGATGAATAATAACAGCAGCATGCATAGGACAAGGCTAATTGTAAAGCCGATATAGGCTTTATATCGTCTTTGAAACAGGTATTCAGGAATCACCCGATAGGTATGCAGGTTTATTATTCCCCAGAGTATAAGCGAAAGCACTAAGTTGACACCTGTCACCGGATTCAGTCCTACACTGTTATCTTCGACAAATGTACCTCTGAATACTAAAAAGGTAACTAATAAAAATATACCTATTTGTTTCAGCAATCTATATAAAGGTATCCTAACTGGCATCAGGCGATAAAGTTACTACTTTTTTAGAATTGATACTTCATTCCCAGCGAAACATATGCTGCCGGTTTGAAATAAGGGTCTGCATCCTTCGACATATCTTTAAAAAAGGCTTTTAGAGTACGAGTGGTGTAATAGGCTATCCGGCTGCATGACACCCCGGCAGTAGCAGTCACGGAAAAGGAATTTCCAATATTGAATTCCGGCTGTAAACCTGCAATAATGAATTGTTGGGAAAACACGACGTCCTTCCCTTCTCTTTCCAATAATGCCAGCGAACCGTTCATTTCCGCGACCACTTTCAGGTTCAGGTATTTATTCATTCTCATTCCTGCCGAGACTTCCATAGCATTGAGCATGGATACTTTTATCTGATAACGCCCTTCAGTACTCCAATCAAAATAAATTGCCGGAAATAACATCGGATAACCAAAAGTGTTATTAATGGCCAGTCCCGCCCCTAAAGCCAGGTTTGGCTTAAACTGCCGGATAAAAACAAGTCCCCCTTGCCCAAGGATATTTTTCAGTCTAACATCGGAATTGGTATAAACTCCCGCGCCGATTGTAGTCAGCAACAACCATCTCTTGCTAATCGGACGAATGTTGGTCACACTCAACTGCGCATTTATGATTTGATCTACATCTATATAGGATTGGAGATTTTTATTATTCAAAGCTGTATAACTTGCTCCAGTCGAAATCATCCAGACCGTAGGCTGGTTTCTTTCATTCATTTTCTGCGAGACAGGGATATTGACATTTCCTTCAACAAACCGCATATCCCCTTTCCCGCCAGTTTTCTGCCCTTCTTCATCTTTATATTGCGAAGAAGAGATATACCCAGTTTTAATAGTTACCTGTGCCTGTACATTTTCTGATAGTAATAAGAGCAAGGCGAACACACTTAATAAAATAGCTTTCATTCTTTTATCTGTTTTTGAATTTGAATGAGACAAAAATAAGGCTTTGCCAATCTATGTTGGGAAATTGTAGACCAAACCCAATATCCAGTAGACAAAACGAATCATTTTTTCCTTCATGGGCTGTTTTTTACTTTTTTCTTTTAACTTTGCCCGCCAGATAAGTATATTCATAGAACCAACGGAATAATAATTAAATGGAGAATTTGAAGTTCATTAAAAGAATTGTCCTTGCAACTACATTTACGGTCGGTTCAGGTCTGACCATCGCAGGCGGTATGGGAATTTTCGTCGTACATGAAAGATTTCTATATGCTATCCTAATGATTGCGGGAATTATCTTTTTAGTTATAGGCTGGCTGGTAATACCTGGGATTTTCAGAAGACTGGAATAAAATAGTATTTAAAGGCATGAAAAATTTTAATCATTATGCAGGACGCGAAGAGTTCTCCGCATTTAAGGACTTCTTTTTGACACATGGGCAATGTAAAGACATGAAGAAGAAAGAGTATTTCACTCAGCAGGGAGCTTTAGCAACGCATGGGGCTTACATAGAGGAAGGATTATTCCGATATATCTGTACAGACGACAGAGGATGCGAGCATATCGTCGGCTATTCTTTTGCCGGAGAATATGTAGGTGACTATCCTTCATGCCTGAAAAAAGAGAAAGCTATGGTAAGTATCCAGGCTGCAAGTGATGCTAGAATCTATTATGCTTCTGCCGAAGACATGAGAAAATTCTTCTCTACAAACGAAACGACACAGAACTTGGAACGGATTCTTGCAGAAGAACTTTTTGTGCAAACCTACATGCGTTTATTAGATATTTATTGCAAAACTCCTGCCGAACTCTATTTAGACTTAGTGAGACGTTATCCTGATTTTCTGAATTATATTACCCTGAAAGAGGTAGCCTCTTTTCTCCGGGTTACTCCGGAAACGATTAGTCATATACGCAAGAAGTATGAATAATAACTACTAATAATGAAATAATCAAATAATCAAATAATCAAACGATGAACGTAACAAAACTGCCTTTTAATGATTTTATCGGACTGGAATTCTCCGATAATCCGCATTACATCTTAATGCTCAACGATAAATCAGAATATCATAATCACCTGGATACTGTACACGCCAGTGCTATGTTTGCCGTGGCGGAAGCTACAAGCGGGCATTATCTCCTTGAACAATTCAGTGAATTATCGGATATTATCCCGGTTGTCAGAAAAGTAGAGGTGAAATATCGCAAACCGGCAATTGGAACAGTATATTCAACGGCAAAACTTCGTGATATTGAGAAGTGTGATGTGATTGAAGCTATCAATCAAAAGGGACGGATTTTATTAAATGTGGAAGTCTCTTTATTTAATAATGAAGATATGCTTGTGATGCAGGCTGTTTTCGAATGGTTTATTTCCAAGAAATAAAATATGAACTAAATAACAATTAAACTCATGCCGATAATCAATGTAAAATTAGCAAAAGAAACATTGATTTATCATTAGCAATCAAAGACATATTCAGAGCGTCCAACACATTTTACCAATAAACCATCGTCAGCTTTTGATGATAAAAATAAGACTACTGACTTAGATTCGTAATCGCCCGAAACATCAAAAATAAAATCCGGACAGCCATCCATATCCACGTCTCCCATCCAAAGTATAGCTACATAAGTATCGTGGAATTCAGGCATAGCAATGAGTAACTGTTCTTTATCCATACCAGCTTTCGACAGATAGAGTTTATAGTTCCTTACGTTATCCCAGTTCCCGTTGTTCTCTATATCATTCCTTAATACTCCTTCGGCACGTAATCGATATTTCTGATTATGAAATTCAAATTCATATTGCTCCCCCATATAAATACTATCTTGTATAGGCTTAGTCTCTATCAAACTGTCTTGGGGCTCAATACCTTTTATCAACAGGATACTGTTATCTCTATCAGAAAAGACAGAAGCAACAGAATCTTCGATACAATCATCATAAAAGTTTTCCAATTTTACGTTTGCCCTATTCATACAAAAACCAGCAGTTACGTCCTGATAAAAGTCATACCACGGCTCCGAATACATATGATAGAAATCAGAAAGCAGACTGCCTCTATACCCTGCCGGTATGAGAATATCTATCTCCGTATCTTCATCCACAGGCAATAGAGTCGTGTCCGATTCATCATCAAATGCCGCCTTGATATCGCCCGATTGTTTTTGTCTACCGCCACACGCATAAACGATAAGACATAAAAATAGAATTATTACTGTTCTCATAACCTGTTATTACGTATATTTTTATTTCTGTTTCTCTAATTGTGTGTTTTTCGTTAAACAAAAGCCTATCTTACCATGGAAAGACAGGCTTTTATTTATATATCAGTTATACCACATTATCCGCAGTGGAAATACTTATGAACCAAATCAAGCATCTCCTGCGGTTTTCCGTCCAAGTCCGCACGCAGTGTCTTATCTTCATAGCTACGAAGTTTACGGATAATACCGTCAATCATTGCCGGACTAAATACATTGTATTGTTCGAAAATAGCCCGTTGTTGTTCCAGGCAATCGGCAGACGCAGCGCAGCTATCCGGTAACTGAGCCAATGTCTGCAACTTATCTTCGTTTTCTTTCTGGTGAATATTCACATTCACATACGTTTTTTCAGCCAGTTCCAGAGCATTCTCTATTTCAAAACCATGACGGCAGGCAACAGCCAGTCCGGCAAGCAGTTGATACAAATCTGCCGAACCGTCCGGCGAACGCATTTCCACCGTCTGCTTCTGAGTGGTATCAAAATGGCTTTCCGTTTCTAACGGGTTCGCTAATGTACACATATCCTTCTTAGCAGCCCATCCCAAAGGTACACGTACTAATACGGAACGGTTACGGTCGCCCCAACAAACATTCGTAGGCGCTTCCTGATGCGGAACAAGACGGAAGTATGAAGTGGGATTCGTGTTTCCGAAGGCTGTGATTGAAGGTGCAAGCTCCATCATTCCGGCAATAGCCTTCCGGGCTGTTTCCGACAAAATGCCGTCTTTCAACATCTGATTCTTTCCGTCCTGCATGATACGCATATGGACGTGCAAACCGGAACCCGCTTTACCTGCTGTTATCTTAGGAGCAAACGTGACATTATATCCATATTTGAATCCCAAGTTACGGATTACCCATTTGGCAATCATCAACTGGTCGGCAGCCTGTTCAACAGGAACCGGCAAAAACTCTATCTCATTCTGCTCATAGATATAGCCTTCCAAGGTAAAGTTACCCACTTCAGAGTGTCCGTACTTAATTTGTCCGCCAGTCTGTGAGATATAAGACATACATTGGGTACGGAACTCATTGAATTTGGCATAAGGCCCCGATTCATGATAACCACGCTGGTCGGTTGCCTCAAACATACCCGTATCCGGTGCTATCACATAATATTCCAACTCACCCATTGCCTGAAACTCCATTCCCGTCACGTCCGTAAATGCTTTGCTAGCTTTATGAAGCGTATATTCCGGCGAGCTTTCCAATGGTTCTCCGTCCTTATTGAAGAAAGAACAAAGGATAGACAGCGTAGGTATTTCAGCAAACGGATCGACAAATGCCGTACGGAACCGAGGAATAACATAAAGGTCGCTACTTCCCGCTTCGATGAAAGAGAAAAGGCTGGAACCGTCTACCCGTTCTCCACAGGTAAGGATAGCTTCCAGATAAGCTTGATTGTTGATGACAAAATTTAAAGTTTTCAGACGACCGTCTCCCGCGGGATACATGAAATTGACCATGCGGATGTCGTTTTGTTGGATAAATGAAATGATGTCGGCTTTGGTAAATTCAGAAGTCGGCTTCTTAAGAAATGCCACCAATTTATTGGCATTCATTGATAACTCTTGATTCATGATCGGTTGTTTTTCGTTGTTGTATGATTAAAAAACGGTTTGTTAATCGCCAAAGATAACGAAAAGATAGAAAACCAAATAAAAAAGATTTAATTATTTCCTTACTACCTTTCATTTAAATCCGTTCGCCTACTTCATCTGTTTGCTTATTTTGCCTATTCGCTTATTTAGCCTGTTCTCCTACTTAAAGCGTTTTAAGTCTTTCTTCTCAAAAATCCATTCCGGCGTATATAGTTTTCCGCTATCGGTTTCCGTCAGTTCATACCAGGGAGAAAGGCTGCGGCTGACAGGATTTATAAGAATGTGAATCTGTTGTGCAGGCATATAGCTTTGTGCCAATAGGAATACTTTCTTTTTCGTAACCGGATGAACTGCGACATCTATTACAATAACAGCATGACCGGGAGAACCACCTTTTATAAAAACATCACCGGGTTGCAAAGAAGTATAAGCCACAGTCTGGAGTTCTTTGGATAAAGAAGCCGTTCCGGCATACATAAAAACCATATCGAGATAATTGCGGAAAGTTTTATAGGAATAATCCGTCCCTTTGCCCGAAGCATACCACAGCACTTGATTACCGTTGACTTTTATACGGCTTCCTTCCGCCCATTTTTTATATTCGGCAGGAAAGCCGTTTGTGAAGTTGAATTTTATTTCTCCATACCTCTTTTGCCCCCACAGATGCTCCGCACGCAAACGCATCACAGCATCAGCACATTGCTGTAAGTCACGGTTGCCAATCTCCATATCTACTACGGCATAGGCAGCAGACTGGTTCGACTTTTCTTTTCCGTTGTAGAGCATCACTTTGCTGCCTTTCGGCAGCAAAGGCAAATTACGTAAATAGCCCGTAAACGAATTATCGGTACAAGATTCCCTGACATACCCTGCCGGTGGAATGATTCTTGAAGCAACCCTTTCTTGTCCCTGTAATTGCAGGATTGCGCAGAACAATCCTATATATATTAGCAAATGCTTCATTTATAATATGTTTTATAGTTGTATCAAGACAAATATACACTTCTTGCCGATAACTGGCAAATTTATTCTTTTATTCCCCACAAACTTTTGAAATATTAATCCTAAACTTCTTTTGCAGTATGAAATTTATTGCTAGTGCATCTATTGTGTTGTAATCAATTTTACCGATAATAAGTTGCAGCTTACAGCCATTTAAGGCAATCGAGGTGCGTGTTAGTCACATTTTATTCTTTAGTTTCAAATTCATAACAATCTGATAAATGGTAACGAGCCAAAAACATTGTTTCCCAAGCATCATAGTCTTTTGGAATTGTCGCATACTCAGGATGCGTGTGCCAATAATTATTTCCATATAGAATAATCATAGCCCAATGAAAACTTCTTTCATGAGAAAAATATACAACACCAGTGAAACAGTTAATGTCCCGGAATATAAAGAATGAAGCTCTTTTGACAAGTAGTTCTGCTTGTTCCATGTGTATGTTTCCGTATTTTGCGATACATTCTTTTAGCAGTTCACAAAAAATAGCAAAATGGAAAACAACCTTTTCTTTCTCATCCTCTACTATGATAATATCTCTATTCATTATTTTATTCTATTTCATATGACTAGCGTTATGCTAACAGCGGTCATTTAATGTATCGCTGTTATTTTCTCTAAGTATTTTATCAAATTCCTCTACAATCGACAAATCCATGCCTTGTTCTATCTCTTCCATTCATCCAGTTTGCAAAGCGGATTCTTCTGAAACTCTTCCCAATCTTTCCTCAACTGTTCTTCACAGGCAATAATCAATTGATGATGCTCATTCGTATTTGTCGGGTCTTTCTTTATATCTTCGATATATTCAAGCAGATTCCAGCAAATAGTATATTGTCCCGCAGCAATCAACGCATCGGGCATACCGGTTTCTTTCTCCTGCTGTGTGAACCAGAGGGTAGTTCCCATTCCTGCCGCCTTCTTTGAGTTCTGTTGGATTGCATCACTCGGTTTCAGATATTCGGGAAGTTGTCCGTATTTCAATTTGGATACCCACGTTTCATTGGGGCGAAGCTCATAAACGCCATTCATCATTGTACGATTATACCACGTTTCATCCTGATAAACACTGCGGTACCCCATACGGCGCAGATGCTTCATAAACACAGAAGAAACTAACAACAACACCGAATTAACCCGATTGGCAACCAATGTGGCAATATCCTTGAAACGCAAGTTCAGAACAGACGGCACACTGTCTTGAATCACGGTTGTCTTTGCTATCCGAACCAGCTTCTTTTTCAGAATGGCATATACGATAAAGACTCCTACCAACAACACCCACAAAGCCGTAAGGAAACCGGACAAGAAAGAGACAGAGGTAAACACATAAGAAGCCGCCACAACGCCCGTAGCCACAATGCCCGTTATCCAAAGACGCCCGGAAAGTTTTTTCAGACTCAATTTCCCAATCGAATCAGGCAAACAGAAACAAGAAGGAGAATAAGGCTCCATATACGGACTGGCTACGTCCGATATTATCACCAAATCCAGGCACTTTTCTTCCGGACTGCCGGCACACCTTGCCATTCGTTCTTCCGCTAATATAATAGGCTCAATACCTTGATTATCGACAACACCACCATCCATTATACCGAATGGTTCAATCTTTTCCACATAATTTCTCACTTCTTCCGAATCACCCAATACAAAATCCTTCGGGAAGACAAGCGGCTCAAACCCACTGGGGAAACAGGAAGAACACGCCAGTATTTCGGAAAGCCGGATATGCTTTGCCACCTCACGGGGAATCCTTATCTTGTTATTTCCGACAATTCCGTAACCTGCTGTATTTCCCGGTTTGACTCCAGTATTTTCGGTCGCCTGAAAACGGAAAGCCAGACCATTTGTAAAGTCCGTTGCATTGGCGGCAAAATGTCCGATATGAATATCGTCAATCTTATCCATCAAGTCGCCCAATACAGCACCTTTGAATAACTCTTTATTATAGATTTCCGCCATTGTGCGAATCAGTGAGGCACATTGACCTTCTTCATAGGACGAAAGATTATCCATTGCTATGGTAGCCAAATCTATTTCGGTGAAAAAATGATATAAATCCTTGAATACCTCGTCAACAGATTCACCACGGGTCAGTCCGAGCATATAGCGCAGTCCCGTTATAGTTCCGCCCGATATAGTGGACATGGCAACCACCTGTTCCAATAATGTAGATTCTCCTATTTTTACTGTATGCAGATAAGACAAAGCTCCTAAATGAAAAGTTGCGGCGCGATAACCTCCTCCTGAAAAAGTCAAAGCTATTTTGAGTTTGTTTTCCATCATGATGTGTTTTAAAGTTTGTAGTAGGGCAAATATAAGTAATTATTCTTCAAAACAGAGGTGAAAAAGATATTATTTAAAAATGAAATGCTACTTTTGTAAAAGACATCACCTTATATATATAACGTTATGCAATACATTTACAAATATCAATCCCCTATCGGCGGAATAACAATCGCAAGTGACGGTAATTCCTTGACAGGTTTGTGGTTTGACGGGCAGAAATATTTTGCCGCTTCGTTGTCTCCTGAACACGAAGAAAAAGCATTGCCCGTATTCGAGCAAACCAAAGAATGGCTCGATTGCTATTTCAGCGGAAAGAATCCCGGCTTCATGCCTGAGATACACTTGGAAGGTACTCCTTTCCGTCTCTCCGTATGGAAAATATTAAAGGAAATCCCTTACGGCAAAATCATTACGTACAAGGATATTGCCAAAGAAATAGCCCGCCGGAACGGACTGCCGTCCATGTCGACGCAAGCGGTAGGCAATGCGGTGGGACACAATCCGGTTAGCATTATCATACCCTGCCACCGGGTTGTAAGTTGCAATGGCAGCCTGACAGGATATGCAGGCGGTATTTCTAAAAAGATTGAGTTGCTCACTCTCGAACAGGCGGATATGACAAACCTGTTCGTACCGAAGAAAGGAACGGCACTATAAATCCGAAAAATGTCCTTTGCCCGAAAAACTAATTGATTGCCCCGGCTGTTTTATTTTCAGTAGAAACATTCAAATTACAAATCCATGAAAAAGGACATTTTAAAAGACCTGCTTGCCAAACCCGGAAAACAACATTCCGTTTCCGATTTCGACCCGTCACTCACCGGCGAAGTATCCAAACAGGATGCCAAAGACCAACTGGCACAGGACGTTGAGAAACTTTCCGAACTGCAAAGCATGCTCTACGCACAGGATCGCTACTCGATTCTTATTATCTTTCAGGCTATGGACGCGGCCGGAAAAGACGGAACAATCAAACATGTCATGTCCGGCATCAATCCGCAAGGATGCCAAGTGTTTTCGTTCAAACAGCCTTCTGCCGAGGAACTGGATCACGATTATCTCTGGCGTATCAACCGTTGCCTGCCCGAAAGAGGGCGAATCGGAATTTTCAACCGTTCCCACTATGAAGACGTGCTTATCGCCAAAGTGCATCCCGAAATTATACTGTCCGGCAAATTGCCGGGTATAGAAACCGTAAAAGACATTGACCCTGACTTCTGGAAACGCCGTTACCGGCAAATCAATGATTTCGAACGTTATCTGACGGAAAACGGAACCGTCGTCCTGAAATTCTTCCTGAACGTATCAAAAGCCGAACAGAAAAAGCGCTTTATGGAAAGATTGGATGACAAAGCCAAAAACTGGAAATTCTCTTCCGCAGATGTCAAGGAACGCCAGTTTTGGGATGAGTATATGAAAGCCTATGCAGATGTACTGACCGAAACATCTACAGAACTGGCTCCGTGGTACGTAATCCCCGCCGACAATAAATGGTTCATGCGCTACGCAGTAGGGCGGATTATCTGCGACCGGATGAAACAACTGGACTTGCATTACCCCAAACTATCCGAAGAAGGATTAAGGAAGCTGGAAGAATGTAAGAAAAGTGTATCCGATATTAACTTCTGATTCACTTGCACTTATCCTTTTTTATTCTAACTTTGTAGAGCAACTACGTATGAACAAAAATTGATAAGTTATGGACATTCAAACATTTATTCTAAACTTCAGAGAGGCGTTCGGAGAAAAAGCCGAATTGCCTCTTGTATTCTGGTACTCGGACACACAAGTGGGGACAGCGGAAAAAATAAACGGCTGTTTCTTCAAAGGTATGAAAGCGGTAAGAGAAGGCAGCATCATCAGCCTGAATGCCGAAACAATCGGCTGTGGTGGTGGCAAGTTCTATACCGGCTTTACTGAAATGCCCGAGCGTGTACCGACTTTTGTCTCATTAAAAGAGCGATATAAACAGACTCCGCAAATGGTCATCGACTTCATACAGCAAATCGGAGTGCTCAAAGCCGAAAAGAAATACCTTCATTTTGCGCGTATAGACAAGATGGAAAGTCTGGAAGAAGTAGAAGGCGTCGTATTTATTGCCAATCCTGACATGCTTTCCGGACTCACCACACGCCTTGAAACACTTTGTTTCACACCGAGAAACCATTCGTTTCACACCGGGAAACAAAGTGTTTCACACCGAGAAACAAAGTGTTTCAAATGGGTCTGAAACTTTTCTGTCCTATTTTTAAGAAAATAAGCAAATAGTTCTTTTCCCGGATTAAACCTTTTTAATAGAGGAAAGTCTAATTTTTAAGATATTATCGTTCTATTAAATACAAAAGTTATCAACGAAAATGGAAACATCTGCCAAGCTCTACTCGCTGAATTACAGCAATGTAAAAACTTACTTGTTCGCTCTGCTGTTTATTGCAGGCAACATTGCACTTCCACAACTATGTCATCTTACACCTTACGGTGGTCCTACCCTGCTGCCTATCTATTTTTTCACATTGGTTGCAGGCTATAAGTATGGATTCCGCGTAGGATTATTGACTGCGATTCTTTCTCCCGTCATTAACCATCTGTTGTTTGCCATGCCTTCGGAAGCGGCGCTTCCGGTTATACTGATAAAATCCACTTTGCTCGCCGGAGCTTCCGCTCTCGCCGCACGAACACTGAAATCTGTCTCTTTATTGGGCGTTCTTGGTGTCGTACTCTCCTATCAGATCATAGGAACTGCTTTTGAATGGGCGATTCTCGGTAATTTCCATGCAGCGGTACAAGATTTCCGTATCGGTATTCCGGGAATGTTGATCCAGTGGTTTGGTGGCTATGCCCTGTTAAAAGCGATTGCAAAACTCTAAACTAAAATAGAAATAATGGATAGAAGGGACTTTTTAAAAACAGTAGCCATAACCGGAGCAGCTTTGACTATACAGCGGTCGGAAGCTATGGAGATATTAACTCAGACTATCAATAAAGCAAGCGGAGCCAATCCTGACTTGGTAGCCGTCATGGGTGGAGAGCCGGAAGCCATGTTTCGTCGTGCCATAAGCGAACTGGGTGGTATGAAGCAATTCGTCAAACCGGGACAGAAAGTGGTCGTAAAGCCTAATATCGGTTGGGATAAAGTGCCGGAGCTGGCAGGAAATACAAATCCCAAATTAGTGGCGGAAATCGTGAAGCAATGTTTTGCCGCCGGAGCAAAAGAAGTGACCGTATTCGACCATACTTGCGACGACTGGCAGAAATGTTACAAAAACAGTGGCATCGAAGCAGCCGCCAAAAGTGCCGGAGCAAAAGTGATGCCTGCACATCTGGAGTCTTATTACAAACCGGTAGACCTGCCAAATGGTAAAAAAATGAAGAAGGCAAAAGTACATGAAGCGATTCTGAATTGTGACGTGTGGATCAATGTCCCTATCCTGAAGAATCATGGCGGAGCCAATCTGACAATCTCAATGAAAAATCATATGGGAATTGTATGGGATCGTGGTTTCTTCCATCAGAATGATTTGCAACAGTGCATAGCGGATATCTGTACCTTGCAAAAGAAAGCCGTACTGAACGTTGTAGACGCTTATCGGATTATGAAAACCAATGGCCCGCGGGGACGTTCGGCGTCAGATGTTGTCCTGGCAAAAGGATTGTTTATTTCACCGGATATTGTAGCCGTAGATACGGCTGCCGCCAAGTTCTTCAACCAGGTACGTGAGATGCCGTTGGATACCGTAGGACATCTCTCCAAAGGAGAAGCTTTGAAAGTAGGTACCATGAATCTTGACAAACTGAATGTCAAGCGAATTAAGATGTAAATTATAATGTTAAGAAAGATACGTATCGTACTATCAGCCCTGCTTTTTGCGCTGATTACTTTTTATTTTATAGATTTCGCAGGGGTATTACCGAATAGTTTTCATAGGTTAGCACATATTCAATTTATACCTGCGCTGATATCATTCAGCGTAGGTATATTACTTTTTCTTATTGTACTGACTTTGCTGTTCGGACGCGTTTATTGCTCAACGATTTGCCCGATGGGTATTCTGCAAGATGTCGTTGCACGCATTTCCAAATCAACAGAAAAGAAAAAGAAAAGGTACAAATACAGCCCTGCCAAAAATATATTGCGATGGAGCATCGTCGGAGTGCTGGTAATTGCTTTTATTGGCAAATTCACTGCTGCAATAGGAATATTAGATCCGTATAGTGCTTACGGGCGTATTGCGGTGCACGTATTCAAGCCTGTCTATATGTTAGGGAATAACTTGCTGGAATCTGTCTTTTCAAAATTTGAGAATTATACATTCTATCAGGTAGATATGTCTATGCTTAGTCTTTCTTCCCTGCTTATCTCAATACTCACATTCGGAATCATTATTATATTGGCATGGAAACATGGAAGAACCTGGTGCAACACAATTTGCCCCGTCGGGACTGTACTCGGATTTTTAAGCCGCTTTTCTTTATTCAAGGTTCGCATTGACGCTACGAAATGCAATGGTTGCGGGCTTTGCGCTACCAAATGTAAAGCTGCCTGCATCAACAGTAAGGAACATATAATTGACCATAGTCGCTGTGTAGATTGTTTCAATTGTTTAGGGGCTTGCAAACAGAAGGCTTTGGTATATAGTCCGGCAGCAAAAAAGCAACAATCGCTTTCGGAAGGAGCTGCCACATTGACAACTACTGATTCTTCCAAACGACGTTTCCTTGTTGCCGGCCTTGTTACAGCCGGAGCAGCATCTAAGGTTCTCTCACAAGTCCAGGAATCTGTGGCAACCATGCAAGGAAAAAAGGCTTATAAAAAGGAAAATCCGATTACTCCACCGGGGTCTGTCAACCAGGAGCACTTCCAACAGAAATGCACGTCGTGTCATCTTTGTGTAAGCAAATGTCCGTCACATGTTCTGAAGCCGGCTTTCATGGAATATGGGCTGGCCGGCATGATGCAGCCTACTGTCAATTTCGATAAAGGATTCTGTAATTTCGACTGTACGGTTTGCGGAGATGTATGCCCCAACGGTGCTATTCTCCCCCTGACTGTCGAGCAGAAGCACCTCACCCAAATGGGAACCGTGGTATTTATCGAAGAAAACTGTATTGTCTACACAGACGGAACCAGTTGCGGAGCTTGTTCGGAGCACTGCCCCACTCAAGCCATCGCCATGGTACCTTACAGGGACGGGCTGACTATCCCTCATGTGAATACAGAAATATGTGTAGGTTGCGGTGGTTGTGAATATGTCTGCCCTGCACGTCCGTTCCGAGCTGTATATATTGAAGGAAATCCTGTACAAAAAGAAGCAAAACCATTTAAAGAAAGCGAAGAACATAAAGTTGAAATTGATGGCTTCGGATTCTAACTTCCAAAAAAACTATTCATTATATTCCGCCTACTTTCAATAATTTCACTAAATTCGTGGCGTACTAAAGAAAATAGGATTTCATGGAGGTATATACAAACAACTGGAATAGCCGGAAATATCAGATTGGCTATGCTCTGAGCGGAGGATTTATTAAAGGATTTGCCCATTTGGGGGTAATGCAAGCTCTCTTGGAGCATGACATCAAACCGGACATTATCTCCGGAGTAAGTGCGGGAGCACTCGCAGGAGTTTTCTATGCGGACGGCAACGAACCTCACAAAGTGCTTGATTATTTCTCCGGACATAAATTCCAGGACTTGACTAAATTGGTTATCCCCAAGAAAGGGTTATTCGACCTCTGTGAATTTATTGATTTTCTCCGGACGAACGTAAGGGCTAAGAATCTGGAAGATTTACAGATTCCTCTGATTATTACGGCAACCGACCTCGACCACGGGCGTATGGTTCATTTTCATCGTGGCACCATAGCGGAGCGGGTGGCTGCTTCCTGCTGTATGCCTGTCATGTTTGCTCCCGTTAATATAGAAGGAACTAATTATGTAGATGGCGGATTGATGATGAATCTTCCGGTTTCCACTCTTCGCCGGGTTTGTGACAAGGTGGTGGCTGTCAATGTAAGTCCCATCATGGCGCAAGATTATAAGATGAATATTGTAAGCATCGCCATGCGTTCATTCCACTTTATGTTCCGTGCCAATACGTTTCCCGAAAGAGAAAAATGTGATTTGCTGATTGAGCCTTATAACTTATATGGGTATAGCAACACAGAACTGGAAAAAGCAGAAGAAATCTTTGAACATGGATATAATACAGCCAACGAAGTGTTGAATCAATTGTTGGCAGAAAAAGGGAAAATATGGAAATAACCCATATTCTCCAAAAAGAACAATGAATATGAATCATAAAAATCTACTCGATATGAATGACGAAAAGAAAATAATCATCTATCAGGTGTTCACCCGCCTGTTTGGTAATAATAACAACCACTGTGTCTACAATGGTGACATAAGTGCCAACGGCTGTGGGAAAATGGCCGATTTCACCCTAAAAGCACTTGGAGAAATCAAGAAACTGGGTAGTACGCATATTTGGTATACAGGTATTATCGAACATGCTACGCAGACAGATTATCGCCGATACAATATCAGTCCTGACCATCCCGCTATCGTGAAAGGAAAAGCCGGCTCGCCTTATGCCATCAAGGATTATTACGATGTTGACCCGGATCTGGCAAACGATGTGCCGGGACGTATGAAGGAATTCGAGAATCTGGTACACCGTACCCATCGTGCCGGATTGAAAGTTATCATTGATTTTGTTCCCAATCATGTGGCCCGCCAATATCATTCGGATGCACAGCCGGACGGCACTACGGAATTGGGAGCCAATGATGATTCAAGCCTGTCTTTCAGTCCTTACAATAATTTCTATTATATTCCACAGGCAGAACTTCATGCCCAGTTTGACATGAAAGACGGTGCCGCAGAACCTTATCGGGAATTTCCGGCGAAGGCAACAGGCAATAATCGTTTTGACGCTACTCCCAATATCACCGACTGGTACGAAACAGTCAAACTGAACTATGGAGTGGACTATCAGAATGGTGGTACATGTCACTTTTCCCCGACTCCGGACACATGGATCAAGATGCTGGACATCCTTCTCTTTTGGGCATCCAAGGATATTGACGGTTTCCGCTGCGATATGGCTGAAATGGTTCCCGTTGAGTTTTGGGAATGGGCTATTCCACAGGTCAAAGAGGCTTATCCTGAAATTCTTTTCATCGCAGAAGTCTATAATCCGAATGAATACCGCAACTATCTGATGCGTGGCAAATTTGATTATTTATATGATAAAGTAGGCTTGTATGATACATTACGCAATGTAGCATGTGGATATGAATCTGCTGCTGCCATCACGCATTGCTGGCAAAGCCTGAACGGAATTGAGAAAAGGATGCTCAACTTCCTCGAAAATCACGATGAGCAACGCATCGCTTCTAATTTCTTTGCCGGCAATCCACGTAAAGGGATTCCTGCGCTCATTGTTTCAGCCTGCATGAACACAAATCCTATGATGATTTACTTCGGCCAGGAATTTGGAGAAATGGGAATGGACAGTGAAGGATTCAGTGGAAGGGACGGAAGGACTACTATATTTGATTATTGGAGTGTAGACACGATTCGACGCTGGCGCAACGGAGGAAAATTCGACGGTAAGATGCTTACCGAAGATCATAAACGACTTTATGACATTTATCAGAAAGTGCTGACGCTTTGCAACGAGGAAAAGGCAATCACCCAAGGTGTATTCTTTGATTTAATGTATGCCAATATAAATGGCTGGCGCTTCAACGAACGCAAGCAATATACTTTTATGAGGAAATATAAAAATGAGTTGCTGTTCTTCGTTATTAATTTCGACAGCCAGTTGGTAGATGTGGCAATCAATATACCTTCACACGCTTTCGACTTCTTGCAGATTCCTCAAATGGAGTCTTACCAGGCAGTAGACCTGATGACGGGCGCTAAAGAAGAAATCAGTTTATTGCCTTATAAACCGACAGACGTTTCAGTCGGAGCCTATAATGGAAAGATACTGAAGATTACTTTTTAAGTAAAAGCTAAGATTTATATACTCATTGTAACCCGGTCATTACGAATGATCGGGTTATTTTATGCATATCACTCAAACAAATATTCTCAAAGGCTGTTTTAGGTAGATAAATAATACTCTAAACTCAAGGCTTATGAAAAAGATTAATATCGGGGCGTTCGTATTGATTTTGTTAATGTCCATATCAGCTTTTGCGGACACCCCTCCCAGTAATGTACAGGGCACTTTCAAAAAAATGTATCCGAAGGCCACTGGTATAGCCTGGTCACAGGATGGCGGATATTATTGCGCGAATTTTGTAAAGAATGGATTTACTAAAAATGTATGGTTCAATACACAGGGGCAATGGGCTATGACGCAGACTGACCTTGTCAGTCTTGACCGCTTGTCACCCACTATTTACAATGCATTTGTATCCGGTCCTTATGCGAGCTGGGTAGTGGATGATGTGACTATGGTAGAATTTCCGAAATGGCAGGCTATTATAGTAGTTAAGGTAGGACAAGACAATGTAGACATCAAATATCAATTATTCTATACTCCACAGGGGATGCTACTGAAGACACGGAACGTCAGTTATATGTATGACATTCTTGGTCCAGATACATTTTTATCCAATTAAAAGAGACTGTTATATATAAAAAGAAGCCCTCGCAAATCATTGAATATTTGCGAGGACTCTTTATTTAAAAACAAAAAATTACTTTTTCTTTCTAAGTACTACGGCAGTGCGTGCAGGAATATAAAGTTTCAACCACTCTTTCTTTTCCTTCTTATACAGTGGATCGGCTATTGTAAAATGAACGACAGAATCATCTGCCAAACCGTTTCCGCCGAATGCTACATTATCCGTATTCAGTATTACTTCATAGGCGCCCGGAGCTACCAAGAATCCATAATCAGCGAATGACTGTTTCGGATTGAAGTTAAAGACGAATATCAAATCCTTACGTCCATAAGCCAATACCTGGTCGCCGTCATTATGCCAGATTTCCTGAATCGGTGTTTCCTGGAAGTCTTTTACACTCTTGATTACTTTCAGCATTTCCGCGTCAAAGTCACCCATATAGTGATAAGTCAGATTCTTATTGTCTACCAAGTCCCATTGGCGACGGGCATATTTGCATGACCATCCGTTACCCTCACGTGGAAAGTCAATCCATTCAGGATGACCGAATTCATTTCCCATGAAATTCAGATAACCACCGTTAATGGTAGAAGATGTCAATAAACGAATCATTTTGTGCAGGGCAATACCCCGATTGACTACATAATTTTCATCTCCTTTTTGCATATGCCAATACATATCAGCATCAATCAGACGGAAGATGATTGTCTTATCTCCTACCAATGCCTGGTCGTGACTTTCTGCATAAGATATGGTCTTTTCATCCTGACGGCGATTGGTCACTTCCCAGAACATACTGGAAGGTTTCCAGTCCTCATCAATCTTTTCTTTGATTGTCTTAATCCAGTAATCAGGAATGTTCATAGCCATACGATAATCGAATCCGTAGCCACCGTCTTCTACCTTCGCAGCCAATCCCGGCATGCCGGAAACTTCTTCCGCTATTGTGATTGCTTTCGGATTGACCTGATGAATCACTTCATTAGCCAATGTCAGGTAGCCAATTGCATTATCATCCTGATGACCGTTGAAATAATCTCCATAATTACAGAAAGCTTCACCTAATCCATGACTATAATATAGCATAGATGTTACTCCATCAAAACGGAATCCGTCAAACTTATATTCTTCCAACCAATATTTGCAGTTGGACAGCAGGAAATGAATTACTTCATTCTTGCCATAGTCAAAGCAAAGAGAATCCCAAGCTGGATGTTCGCGGCGACCGCCCGGATAAAAGTACTGGTTCGGATCACCGGCAAAATTCCCTAATCCTTCCACTTCGTTCTTTACGGCATGTGAATGAACGATGTCCATAATCACAGCAATTCCCATTTCATGGGCAGCATCAATCAATGCTTTCAATTCGTCGGGAGTTCCGAAACGTGAAGAGGCGGCGAAGAAACTGGATACATGATACCCGAAACTTCCATAATAGGGATGTTCCTGGATTGCCATAATCTGAATACAGTTGTATCCTTCCTTAGCAATGCGTGGAAGCGTTTTTTCACGGAATTCGTTATAGGTTCCGACCTTTTCTTCCTGTTGCGCCATTCCGATATGACACTCATAAATCAGCAAAGGATTGGTGGTGGGCTTAAAGGTTTTCTTCTTGAATTTATAGGGTTTCTCCGGTGCCCATACTTGTGCACTGAATATCTTGGTCTGTTCATCCTGAACAACACGTGTAGCCCAAGCAGGTATACGCTCACCTTGGCCACCATCCCAATATATATTCAGCTTATATAAGTCGCCATGATGAATGGCATCTGCCGGCAGATTAATCTCCCAAATCCCATTCTTTAGCTTTTTCAACTTGTAGGCATCCTTTTCTTCCCAGTTGTTAAACGTGCCTACCATATATATATGTGTAGCATTCGGTGCCCATTCGCGGAAAGTCCATCCTTTATCAGTGCGGTGCAATCCGAAATAAAGATAACCCGATGCAAAGTCTGAAAGAGTCTGTTTTCCCTTATTGGTCAGTTCGGCTTCCTTGTCCAACACAAACTGATGACGACCTGCAATAGCATCGGCAAAAGGTTCCAGCCAAGGATCATTTTTTATAAGATTAAGTGTCTTTTCCATATCAGAATTGAATTTAGATTATGCTTTTACTTTTACGATTACTTTCTTCACACCGTCCGGGGTAATGCCGGGAGCGTGTCCGTCCTGTGGAAAGAAGATAGCAAACATTCCCGGTTTCACGGCAACGTATGTTTCAGCTAATCCTTCAAAGAAAGTTATGTCCTTTTCTGCGTTATAAGGAGCATCTGCAGGAACACAGTCCTTAGCAGCAGTATAACCCATAATTTCTGTTCCTGACAATGGAATCTGAATATCTATAAATTCGTTATGTGTTTCCAGTTTGGCCTCTTCCTTGGTCTTTGGCTTAGTTTGTGCGATATTCACCAGCAGATCTTTTCCTTTCAATTCAGTCTTACCGATTTCCATGGCTTGAAGGTCATGAGATTTCAGAAACTCAATAGCCTGTGCAAATAAAGGATTTAAAGACGCATATTTCTCCAGATTTTCTAAAGTATCTACTACCATATAAGTTCAATTTTAAAGTTTATATTTTAGGTATTATTCAAAATCATCAATCGTATAATTTATAAAATCGGCAAACCGCTTGAATTGGCGGAACACCTTATCTATCTGCTCCAATACATCCGGTTGGGTAAAGAAGTTATCGGGGACATTATAGGAACAGACATATTCCTTGCATTTCAGATAATCAATGTACTTGAAATCCTTCGGGAAACCTTTAGGAGCTGTTTTCAGGAAGTCCTCTCCTATCACCGGAAAGTATTGCTTAAATTCCGGATCTTCCACGATAGCGACAAACTCTTCAATATTATCATAAATAGACTGCCGAACGGCTTTCAGGATATTGGAAGGCAGACACAGACTTCCGCCGGCAAGCATAGAGCCATCGGGTTGCAGGTGCACATAGTATCCACAATGATCAGATTTCTTGCCTTTTGCATTGATATAACCACCGAAATGTATTTTATAAGGTGTTTTATCCGAAGAGAAGCGGGTATCCCGGTAAATGCGATAGGTACAGTCTTTGGGTTGAATTCCCCGAATTGTTTCATCAAACAGGGAAATACGGGCAATCACTGTTGCCAAAAAATTGTCAAACTCGGCACGGGCTATCTCATATTCTGCCTTATGCTCATTAAACCACTCACGATTATTGTTCGCGGAAAGATCTTTTAAAAACTGAAAGATAACGGGTATGTTCATCTTTATCATTTTCTATTATTATCCTACAAACGTACAAATTTTATTTCATATAAACTACAAAAGGGGGCAAAAGGACATAAAAAAAGCATCGGCCTGGTAAACCGATGCTCTAACACATTTATCAAAAAAACAGACTCTTCTGTCTCTGACGTACTTTAGCTTTCACAAGTGGAGTACAATCTCTTTAAT
>PPYF01171919.1_pt1 | contig 23288 bp, 18 predicted proteins | sample 1559871 | NCBI WGS metagenome assembly PPYF01 (sample SAMN08240021, study PRJNA423297) | Human gut metagenome, whole genome shotgun sequencing project.
TGGCCAGACTTTGCTATACAGCGGATCCCATGCGCTGAACGCGCTTCAGCGCATGGGCTAATTGCCCGGAATAATCAATATAGCTTTATCCTCTAAAAAAGCAGTTGTTTCAAACGATTGAGAGGCAAACAAAAACATTATCCACATTTACGGTTTCATGTATAAATATGAGCCTGAGTTGTCCACAAACATTGAAATTTCAAGGCAAAATAAAAAAATAATTTTCTCTGTTTTGACGAAAAAACGATGCGTTAAAAACAGAAGTCCTGAACAGTTACCAAAACTCTATAAAGGCGATACTGATTCGTTCAAAGAATTGATAGAAGAGTATAGAGGCTTGATGGAAGCTGCGCCACTTGTTTCAGAAGATCTGGAAATCAAAACAAAGAGTTATTGGCAGGATCAGATAGATTGGCTATCAGAAAGATTCCCTGAAGGTAAATACCGTGATGTGGTCGGCTTATGTAAAGTGGCCGTAATGGACGGAGAAGATGGGATAATTGATCAGGATTATTCATTAAATGCGGGGCGCTATGTTGGCGTTGTAATTGAAGATGATGGAATGACATTAGAGGAGTTTACTGATTCACTGAAAAATCTTTCTGAAGAGTTTAGTGCATTGAATTCCAACGCTGACGATTTGGAAAAACTTATATCGGAGAATATGCAAAAACTACTTGGAGGTCAGTAATGCGAGAAAAATTAAAAGAACACTGTTTGGTAATATCAGGATACGCTTTTAAGTCTGCTGATCTACAAGAAAAGGGAGAAATTCCTGTTGTTAAGATTGGAAATATCAGCAACGGAAGAAATATTGTTATTGATGATGATACTCAATATGTTGATAGCGAGTTTCTTTCATTGGATAGCAAGTATCACATTCGAAAGGGAGATATACTTATATCCCTTACGGGGAGCCATATGAACCAACCCAACTCTATGGTGGGAAGGTCATGCCGTTCGTATAATGATTCTGAATATCTCTTAAATCAAAGGGCGGGAAAGGTTATTTGTTACGAAGGCACGGATCCTGATTATATTTACTATTTGCTTACAACGAAAGCGATAAAAGAAAGCATTGTAAATAGAGCTTATGGTGCTGCGAATCAGGTAAATGTTAGCCCATCAGATGTTATGGGGATTAAATGGGATTTCCATGAATATAAGGAACAGAAGAAGATTGGCCATATATTATCAGCATATGATCAGTTGATAGATGTTAATACTAAGCGTATTTCTGCGCTTGAGAAAACGGCAGAACAGTTCTATATTGGATGGTTCATTCTTTATAAATATCCAGGGAGTGAAAACGCTAAGTTTATTGAGCAGAATCCGAAGAGTTGGATACTTAAGCGATCAAAGAAAATGTATATCCCTGATAATTGGCATTATGGCGAATTGAAGGAATTAGGGGAATTTATTCGGGGCAAGAATATAACGGCGGCTGAAATGATTGACGGAGAAATACCTGTTATTTCAGCAGGATTACAACCTTCAGGCTATCATAATAAAGCTAATGTTTATGGAGATTCGCTAACAATAAGCGCATCTGGCGCAAATGCAGGCTATTTAAAATATCATTTGTCAGATATTTGGGCTGCTGATTGCTCATATTACCAGAACGCAGAAAACCTGTGGTTTGTATATAGCTCGTTGCGTTTTTTGCAGCCAGTCATTAGTAATTTGCAATGCGGTGCAGCACAGCCTCATGTGTATCCAAAACACATCAATAGATTGCAGATACTTATCCCTGATGATGATACGATTAGTGCATATTGTGAATTGGTTAAGCCGATTTTCGATGAAATTAGGATACTGCAAAATAAAAATGAGATGCTTATAAAGCAGAGAAATATGATTCTACCGCGTCTTATGGGAAGAAGATTAAAAGTATAATTGGAGGTGCGTCAATATGCGTAATTTCATATCAGAAGATGATATTGAACAGGCCATCCTCTCAGAGTTGAAAGAGGAACCATACAAATATGACATAATCATCTGCGACGCTGATCCTAGCAAGAGAGATGATTTGAATGATGGAACCGGGCGGGCTTCAAAGAAGGAGTGCGTCCTTCCGGCGGTGCTTGAAAAGTCTCTGAAAAAGATTAATCCGAACATTGCTTCGGAGCATATTGATCGCATCATAAAGACACTTCGACAGGACTATACAGGGACAGATATTGTCGCTACGAATTACAAGTTGTACCAGCAGATCAGGAACAATATTAAGATTACAGTTCGCAGGAAGGGTAAGGAAGATTTTGATTTCGTTAAGCTGGTAGATTTTGAGCATCCGGAGAATAACACTTTTACAGCTGTGTCTCAGATGTGGATCCAGGGCAAGGTGTATTATCGCAGACCGGATATCCTGATATTCATCAATGGTTTGCCGATGGTCTTTATCGAACTGAAAAACAGTATTGTTAAGGTTGAGGAAGCTTATAACAAGAACCTTAAGGATTATCTGAAGGATATTCCGAATCTGTTTGCTTTTAACCAGATCTGCGTACTTTCAAATGGCCTTGAAACAAGGCTGGGTGCCTTCAATGCAACCTATGATTTCTTCTTTGAGTGGCTGAAGATACATTCTGAGAAGGAGAAGTTGAATCGTAAGCTTATCGGTTCCGCAGAGACCGTTGACGATAGCTCTGTCCGTTATTTTGTAGAAGGACTCCTGAATAAAGAACGACTCATCGATTATATAGAGAACTTCATACTCTTTGAGAACCAGTCCATCAAGATTATCGCGAAGAACCATCAGTATCTGGGCGTAAACAACCTGATGGAATCAGTGAAGAACCGTAAAGAGCTGAATGGTAAGCTGGGTGTCTTCTGGCATACTCAGGGTTCTGGAAAATCATATTCGATGGTTATGTTTGCGCGTAAGGTCAAACGGAAGATTACCGGTAACTTTACCTTCCTGATCATAACGGATCGTGATGATCTTGATACTCAGATTCATAAGAACTTTGTCCGTACAGAGGTTATTGGTGTCAAAGAGGAATGCCAGCCGAAGAACGGAGCTCAGCTTCGGGAATTCCTTACGACCAATAAGGCTTTTATTTTCACACTGATTCACAAGTTCCGTTATGACAAAGGAAAGAAGTATCCGGTTTTATCTACAAGGGATGACATAATTGTCCTGGTTGATGAAGCCCATAGAACACAGTATAAAGACCTCGCAGAAAATATGAGAACGGCGCTGCCAAACGCAAACTATATCGCGTTTACAGGAACACCGCTGCTTGGATCTAAGAGACTGACCAATCAATGGTTCGGTGATTATGTATCCGAATATAATTTCGCACAGTCTGTAGAAGACGGCTCAACGGTGCCGCTGTTCTATTCGCGACGCGTCCCGGAAGTCGGACTTAAGAATGATTTCCTGGACGATGATGTTGTAGATATTATCGAGGATGAAAATCTTAATGAGGATGAAACCAGACTCTTGGAGAATTCTGCTTCACGAATTCTTGAAGTCATCAAGCGTGATAACCGTCTGGATAAGATAGCTCAGGATATTGCCCACCACTTTCCGGGAAGAGGATTCTTGGGTAAAGGTATGGTAGTCTCTGTTGATAAGTACACCGCTGTAAAGATGTATGACAAAGTTCAGCATTACTGGGGCATAGAGAAGCAGAAGATTACGCAAGAGCGTAATCAGGCTCAGACAAAAGAAAAACGTGATGAGCTGACAAAGATCTTGAATTATATGAACACGGTTGAAATGGCAGTTATCATTTCTGAAGAAGCTGATGAGAATGATAAGTTCAGCAAGCAGGGATTGGATATAACAAAACACCGTCAGAAGATGAATGAGATTACTCCGGAAGGGTATGACATTGAGGACCGTTTTAAGGATCCAAACGACAAGCTGCAACTAGTATTTGTCTGTGCAATGTGGCTGACCGGATTTGATGTAAAGAGCCTTTCCACTTTGTATCTGGATAAGCCGATGAAGGGGCACACCCTTATGCAGGCAATCGCACGTGCTAACCGAGTATATCCGGGTAAGTCCTGCGGTATCATTGTTGATTATGTGAATGTCTTTAAGTATATGCAAAAGGCCCTCAAGGAATATGCAACCGGTGATGACGGAACAGAATTCCCGGCCAAGGATATTGATAAGCTGATCGGATATATAGATGGAACGATTACAGAGGCAAATGATTTCCTAGTATCACTTGGATGCGGAATCGATGTAGTAATTGAGAAACAATCGACCTTTGACCGCCTGGAAATATTCAGGGCGTATTATAACAAGATTGTCGAGAAGGATGATGACAAGGAAAGATTCAAGGTCATTCTCAATACTCTCATCAATCTGTATGATGCATCGAAGCCGGAGATTTTTGAAAAGGACTGGCATAATGACAGGTTCCCGGCATTACTGTATCTGTATGGATTGTTCCATAGCACGATTGATGATGAGAAGATTCGCCGTGCAAAATTGAGATTATCGCAGGTTTTGGACGGAAGTGTATCCACGAGTGATTCCTTTGCGGATCAGGTGGCAGAGGATTCGGCACAGTATGTTATTCATGGAACCAAGGCTATTGATCTGTCAAAGGTTGATGTGGAAGAGCTTCGTAAGGAGATCAAGGTTGCCCAGTATAAGGCAATCGAGATTGATGAACTGAAGGATTATATTGAACAGGTTCTGCAACAGATGCTGAATAAGAATATAACCAGAACCAAGTTCTCTCAGAGATATAAGAATATCATTGACCGCTATAATGCCGGCGGCTCTGAAAATGAAGATTATTATGAGCAGTTAATCAAGCTCATCGAGGAATTGAAGAAGGAAAATGAGCGTGCTGATACGGAAGGTCTGACCGAGGAAGAACTTGAAATCTTCGATCTTCTGGTTGACGGAAAGAAGTTATCACAGACTGATGAACAGAAGGTAAAACTATCAGCGAAGAACCTATTCAAGAAACTTAGCGAAAACCGCAAGGATCTTCTTGTGGTTGATTGGTATAAAGATGAACAGCCGAAAGCCAAGGTTAAGTTGGCGATTGAAGTATCGCTTAATGAGGATCTGCCGGAGAGCTATGATGTAGATTCGTTCCGGTCAAAGATTGATCTTTTGATGAATCACTTCATCGATATGGCTGTTCAGGGATATGGATGGATCGCGGCAGCGGCGTAAGAAAAAAGATAGACACAGGAGGCTGGTATTATGGCAGAACAATTCAAATGGGTGAGCTTCTATATGGAGTTTGCGACAAAACTACTGGAATACAAAACTGACAGATTATCTCTGATTGAGAAGCTGCAGAAGGTATATTCCGATATAGGAATGAAACTCCCGAAGCTTGAAAAGGATAATGTGCCAAAGGACATAGATCCCTTCACTATCTTTGGTTTGTTTAACAAGGGCATAACAGATGCAAACCGCGTAAGCATCCTTGGCGGAATAAAGTCCAAATTCGGCATTGCGGCAGGAGTTCCGGATGATTTTTCAGGTATTCCTGTTCTGAACAATATGATGGCTACATTTTACGCATTCGAGGGTGATGATCGTCGCAAGGATGAAGATATCGACAATCTTTGGAATGCTTTTGAAGTCGCTATCAAACTGGCGGAAAACGATTCTGAAGAGAGCAGAGTTGCATTTATTTCAGCCTATGATCAGGTTAAGTCTCAGTTTGCAGTTCGATGGAATCTTACGATGGGGCTATACTGGATCCGTCCATATACCTTCATCAATCTTGATTCCCGAAACAGAGATTTTATGAGTAATCCGGACAATATATCTGCCAATGTTGTTGCGGAGATGAAAAACCTGAAATCAGTTCCTGCTGCTGAAAAATATTTATCTATTCGCGATAAGTGCCAGGCTGCCATCAAATCCGGAGAGTATGGTTATTCGTCATTCCCTGAGCTTTCTTATAAAGCGTGGATCGTATCTGTTGAAAACGGTGAGATGGAGAAAGAAGCTAAGACAGGCAAGTCGAATGCAGCTTTCTTAAGATGGTTCAGACCTGTCCTTCAGGCTCTGCGTGATCTGGGAGGATCAGCTACACCTGAAGATACAAGAAAGAAGATAATTGAAAATGAAAACCTCTCAGATGAGGAAGTAAATGCAACACGCGGTAAGAATAATGTCAATAAGTTTGAGAATGAGGTGGCTTTTGCCAGGAGCTATCTGGTAAAGGCCGGTTATATTGATAACAAGGTGTACGGTATCTGGACACTGACGGAAAAAGGGCAGACTGTTGAGATGACCGACGAACTTGCATCCGATATATTCAAAAAAGGTGTGGCTGATAATGCGGCGAAGAGTAAAGAAAAGAATTCTCTTGGTGATGCTGATGTGGCGACTGTTCAATATTGGCTGTATGCGCCTGGTGAAGACGCTTCCATGTGGGAAGACTTTTATGCCGCTGGAATTATGGGGCTTGGCTGGGATGAGTTGGGTGATCTGAATACTTATGCCAGCAAGGAAGAAATGGCTCAGAAGCTGAGAGACATTCACGGCGGGGATTCATCATACAAGAATTCTGCACATGCAATGTGGTAATTTGCTCATGACATTAAGCCGGGAGATGTGATTTTTGCTAAGCGTGGCCGAAGCGAGATTCTTGGACGCGGAATTGTAGAATCTGATTATGAATACGATGATAATCATGATGGCAAATACCCTAACATTCGCAAAGTGAAATGGACTCATAAAGGCAGCTGGCAGAGTGATGAAATGTTCGCCATGAAGACTCTGACGGATGTTACAAACTACACCGATTTTACGAACAAGATATCAGGGTTCTTTGAGGAAGGCATCGAGGATGAAGAAGAGGATATAAAGGTTATTGATTATCCGACGTATTCTGTTGAGGAATTCCTGAACGAAGTATATATGAATGAAGAAACCTATAATAAGCTTGTCGGTGTACTTGAAAGCAAGCTAAATATAATTCTGCAGGGAGCACCTGGTGTGGGTAAAACCTTTGTGGCTAAACGTCTTGCATATTCCATTATGGGAGTGAAGGATGTAGATCGCGTTATGATGGTTCAGTTCCACCAGAGTTACTCTTATGAAGATTTCATCATGGGATTCAGACCGTCAGCGGATGGATTTGATATAAAGACCGGCGCTTTCTATAACTTCTGCAAGAAGGCGGAGAGAGACGGTGATAATAAGTATTTCTTCATCATCGATGAAATCAACCGAGGAAATCTGAGCAAGATTTTCGGAGAGCTTTTCATGCTGATTGAGAACGATAAGCGCGGAAGCAAGAACAAGCTGCAGTTGCTGTATCGAGAAGAGATGTTTTATGTGCCGGAGAATGTTTATATCATAGGAATGATGAATACGGCAGATAGGAGCCTTGCAATGCTGGATTACGCTTTGCGTAGGAGATTTGCATTCTTTGATCTGAAGCCGGGATTTACTACAGAAGGATTCCGTGCTTACAGGGATGGCCTTGATAATAAGAAGTTCGAGGCACTTGTCGGATGCGTGCAAAGCCTTAATGAGAAGATAGCAGCGGATGAGTCGCTCGGTGAAGGATTCTGTATAGGACATAGCTATTTCTGTAATATGGAGCCAGAGGAAGTAACCGATGAGAAGCTTCAGAGCATTGTTGAATATGAGCTGATACCGATGCTGAAGGAATACTGGTTTGATGAGCCGCTGAAGGTTAAAGAATGGAGCGATAATCTAAGGAGTGCTGTTAAGTGATAAGAATTCAGAACATATACTATATGCTTGCCTATGCTTTTCAGGTTCTGAATGAGCAAGGGTACAAGAATATAGCAACGGAAGAATTTGATAATACTGCTGAATTGTGTGCTGCAATCCTTGTAAGAGGAATCAGTACTCAGGTTAAGCGCGGCCTTGGGAAGGAATATATACCTCAGATAGAGGATTTATCATCGCTCCGTGGGAAACTGGATATTTCTGAATCTATCAAGACACAAACTTTCCTGAAGAAACAGATGATCTGTTCGTATGATGATTTTTCGGTCAATTCCGTCATGAATCAGATTATTAAATCCACAGTGTTTATTCTGCTAAAAGGGGACATCTCCAAGTCGAGAAAAAAGGAACTACGGAAGTTGATGGTTTTCTTTGAGGATGTGGATGTCATTGATCTTTATTCCGTGAACTGGAACATGCAGTATAACCGAAATAATCAGACATACAGAATGCTAATTTCTATATGCTATCTGGTATTCAAGGGTCTGCTGCAGACTCAATCCGATGGAACAACAAAACTTATGGATTTCCTTGATGAACAAAGAATGCACCGGCTGTATGAGAAATTCATTTTGGAATACTATCGAAAAGAACATCCTGAGCTGACTGCCAATGCTTCTCAAATACCGTGGCAGCTTGATGATGATTTCGGAGACATGCTTCCGGTAATGCAGACAGACATAATGCTGACCAAGGACGAAAAAACTCTGATTATCGATGCCAAGTATTATGCGCATACAACACAGCGTCAGTATGATAATAACACACTTCATTCCGGGAATCTGTACCAGATATTTACCTATGTCAAGAATAAAGAAGTGGAGCTGACGGAGCAGCCGCACAAAGTCGCAGGTATGCTTCTGTATGCCAGGACGGATGAGGAAATATATCCTGAGAAGGAATATAAAATGAGCGGAAACCAGATTGGTGTGCGAACGTTAAATCTTGATGGTGATTTCGATATGATTAAAAACCAGCTGGATGAGATTGCGGAGAAATACTTTGGGGAAGTTGCTTGATAAAGGGGATGTTGATTTATGCAAAAAACAATAGATCAGTGGGAAGGTAAACTAGAGGATGCAACAATTGAATATGAATCCGGTCAAAATAAAGTGGTCTCGGAGATCCATTCCGAGGTTCATATTTCAACAAAAATATCGGATATTGATTTTGACAAAGCCGATAAAACAGACTATATCGTTGCAGCTTCCTGCGGGGTTCTTACAGGATTATTGGATGCTTTTTGGGTAGGAGAGTTTTCTCTTTCTTCAGCGCAGGAATGGGGGAGATCTAAAGCCAACAGTTTTGTGATTAAGGTTGCACAGATGCGTGGTTATGGCAAGGATGAACTTGATGGGGCGATACGTTTTCTTGAAAAGAATGCACCAATTCCATCAGATCAACTGACTGCTATATGGGGAGGAGGACTGCAACATCATTTCCGTGATTTTGCACATCACGCATCAATTGTAGGCCTTGTGTTTTCTGTATTGTCCCAGTTTACTGGGCTTTCATATGGAACCAATACAGAAGGATTGTTCGAGATACATGAATTACCTAACAAAGAATTAATCGGGAAATCTTTTGAAGAGAAACTGTTTAATGGAACCGTCACGTGGGCACTTCACCTGGTTAGCGATATGGCCGGCTCCAGTAATAGCGCTGGCAAAGGGACGGGTATACCAGGGCCGATACTTTCTCTTGCTAAAGAGTTATCTGTTTTGCCTAAGATAAGGGATCTTAAAATAGAATACAAAGATGATGAGATAGACTTTTCAGTTTTGCTCTCAAAAATCTTTAACGGAACCGCATTTGCTCATACCAGCAATAAGGATTTGATTAGATTTGATTTGAGAACAGAACTGGGGATATATGCTTATGGTGTAAAGCAAAGTGTTCCTGTTGTCGTAAATCAGTGCATGGTGCGAGCTTTCTATTTTGTAAAGCGTCTATGTATCGAAATTAGTAACAAGCAATTAAAGGGAATAAAAGATATCGCTAAACTTGAACCTAGGCATTTTCTCCCCTGGAACAATAAGTGCATAGTAAGAATGCTGACCATATCAAGCGGCGTCTTCTGTACTGTTGATGCATCCGATGCTGCCATAAGAGCATTTATTAGATCGCCACAAAATAAGGCAGATTTCTTTGCACAATTCCTGCTTAGAACCAATTTTGTTGGAATTGGTAATTTCATAGTATCTATTAAGAACGATATTGCTACAAACTTGTTTGGACAACAGCAAATCGAATATACTAATAATCAGCAGGCGGATCAAGCTGGGCTTTCGATTGAATCCATAACAATAGACATTGTTGTTGACATTGATAACACAGGTATATATGAGTATGCGTTCTACAGGATGTATAATCATATAAAAAAGACGAAAGAAGATTTCTCGGCAGCTCAGAAGGTTCACGTTGGTATGGAGCGTGAGATTATTCAGTTAGAGGATGATGAAACGGATTTATTTGATCGTGTTGCATCTATCAGTCATCATTCCCTTAGAGTTGAGACAGAGGAACTGATAATGAGATTGTTCACATTGTATGGTGTGGATTATTATCCTTTTGCCGGAGACGCTAAATACAGTATATACATGCCTTTTTATAGAATTGAGGATGATAAGAAAATTGGGTACATATTTTCATATAGCATGATGAAGCGTATCGAATGGGAAAAAATCAAAGAAAACTACAAGGTTGATGGAATCAAGGTTGTTGCTTTGGTAGAATTGGGGGAAGATGCTGAAACAAGGAATATTATTGTTGGCAATGAAATAAAATTGTCAGATGGCTTTGTTCAGTATATGCCACTAAAGGATCTGTTCTCTCTGATTTCCGAAGGAGAGTATGATATCTACATGACCTATGTTAGGAAGTGCAATGATGACATAAAGAGACTTATTGGCTACCGGACAATTGTAGTTCCATCGGATAGTTCTATTGAAGAGCTGAAGAAAGATGTCGAGGATGAATTTAGAAACAGCGATTTTGATAAGCAGCTGATAGATGATGGATTGTACAAGAATCAGATAGATATAATAAAAAAGAATTTCTGGGATCGCGAACTATATCTTGCTTTGATGGGAACAGCTTCTTTTGCTGAAAGTTTTATTAGCTCAGAATGGTATTACAAGAACCATGCTGAATTTAGTGCCTTGGAACAAACGGCCATTATTGCTGGTTATCTTAAATCTGTCGAGCAGTTATTGTACTCGATAGTAAAGCTTTCTGAGGGTTCGGGAAAACAAATAAAAAAACTTGGTGGTGGAAGATCCGAATATATAGAATATAATGTTGGAAATGAAGCCTTGATTGATAGTACATTGGGTTCCATTATAGGTTATGTGAGACATTATTCGGATTTATGGGATGTAAATCCGTATGCAAAAAACTATGTTGCCGATAAATTGAATGTTTACCGAGATAAATACCGAAATGATCATTTTCACAAGGATAATGTCAACAGCGTTGAGGAAATTGAAGAGATTAGGTCCAATACGATTCTTATTCATTACCTATTACTTGGAGCTATGAAGATCAGCGATTTTGATAGAGAGCGGCTCGGAATAGTATTAAGTCCTAAAGAAGAGACAGTAAAGCAAGATATTTCTTATTCGATGCTGGAAGAATGGCTTAATCGAATAATAGGCGGCGATGTATTGCTCCCCAAAACCTCAAAGATCTATTTTGAATTGGCAGTATGGGGAACGGAACAATGGCGATTGGAATTTTCAACCGTAAGCGGATTTGATGACCGGGGTATTCCGCAGAATACAAAATGGCCTTATATAGGAGATGACCTAAAATGGGATCGGGTTAAAGAGAAGGATGAAACAGAAAAGAGAGTGATTTCCCTCATCAAAGAATATCTCGAAAAAGGACTGTATTCAGGTAATTTAAAGGCATATTCTATGATCTCAGCAGGATGGTTTGGTCATCCACAAGTGCTGTTTCAACATTGACAACGTAGCGGCCCTCCGGCGATGAACCGGGAGCCGCTATTTTCATGTCAGTCTTTTTTGTAAAACTTTGTTTCGTAGCCGTCGGCGCGGAGCAGGATATCCGGCATCCATTCCGGAGACCGTCCCATCTGTTCGCAGACTGCTTTCAGATCAACGCCGGGGCTGCATTCGATTATAAGTTCATCGTGGACGTGTCCGACGATGAAGCAGTGCCGGAGGTTTTTCATAGCGTGGCAGAGGATGTCCCGGCTGATGGCCTGGACGATATTTTCCACAAATTTCGGCCCGTAGGATTCAATGCGTTCCCATTTCTTTGTGGCACCTACGCCTTCATAGGTGACAGATTCCCCGCCGAATTGATTGATCCCGATCCGGGGCTTGACATAGGACAGCCGCCGGCCGGAGGGAAGCTGGATGAAGAGCATTCTGCTCTTATAAAAGAAGCGGATGCTGCGGACTTCCGTTGGAATGCGTTGTGTGATCGCAGTTTTGACGGCACGGTCTACATCCCACCAGAATGCAGTGATCATGGGATTAGAGGTGCGCCAAGAGTTTACCAGTGGCTGGAGTTCTTCTTCAGACAGGCCCATTTCGAGAGCTCCCATTGACTTTAAGGCGCCGATGGATCCGCCGTATCCGAGGGCGAGTTCTGCGATCTTTCCCTTCTGGCGAAGGTGGCTGTTAATGCCGTGTTTTTTAACAGGTACGCCGAACATCTGGCTGGCAGAAGCACAATAGATATCCTTTCCCTCTGCAAATACCCTGGAGCGCCAGGTCTCCCCTGCGAGGTGTGCAAGTACTCTGGATTCAATGGCGGAGAAGTCGCTGACAATGAACTTGTATCCGGGGCGTGGTATAAAGGCAGTGCGGATTAGTTCGGACAGAACTGCCGGTACGGAGTCGTAGAGAAGCTCCAGCATTTCATAATCTCCGTCCATGACATACTGCCGGGCCTGTTCCAGATCCGGGAGATGGTTCTGGGGAAGGTTTTGCAGCTGGATCAGCCTGCCGGCCCATCTGCCGGAACGGTTTGCGCCGTAAAACTGGAACATGCCGTGAGCTCTGCCGTCCCTGCAGACTGCATTCTGCATTGCCTGGTACTTCTTCACGGAGGATTTTGCAAGCTGCTGGCGGAGCATGAGAGCGGTCTGGACAGTCTGGTTATCAGAATTACGGATCAATTCTTTGACAGCTTTTTTGTCAAGGGCATCTGCTTCCACGCCGTGCTTAGCGAGCCATTCTTTCAGTTGATGGACGCTGTTTGGGTTTTCGAGTCCTGTGATTGTCTGCATAGAGGCAGTGAGCGTTTCCATGGAACGCCCGTCAAAGGAGATTGCATTTCTTACAACATTCATATCCAGGGCAATGCCTCTGTCATTGATTTCCTGATCGAGATGATATTCATCCCAGATAAAGTCCGGAACAGGATATTTGGCAAGGCGTTTTTTTATGGCCATTTCTACTTCCACATCCCGGAGATTATATTCCTTAAAACGCATCCATTTTTCGCTGTCATGCTGAGGCAGGTTCCGGGTTCGTCCGCCGTTTGCTTTGGTGGGCTTGCAGGGAGTGCAGAAGTAGCGGATCAGGTCTTTCCCTTCCTTCAGCTTCTGGTTCTGGAGCTTCAGGACTGCCCCGACGCCTTCCAGAGACAGCGGAAGTCCCATATAGGCAGACCAGATCATGGTACATTTCCAGGATTCCGGATTCAGATAATGGCCTGCCGGATCTTCCGGTATGCTGTATCCGAGAAAGTATTTGGGATGGCAGCGCTTGAGCCAATTGGAAAGACAGATTCGCTCAAAGTTTGCGTTGAAGGCCCATTTGGTCACAGATTCATCTGCCAGGGCGGAGAGGATTTCTTCCGGCACATGGTCTCCGCAGGCGAGATCGTACACCTGGGCCGGTCCGCCGTCTATGGATACTCCGAAGAGCAGTATTTCGAAACGGTCGGACTCCGCATATTTATAAACGCCGCTTTTGGAGATGTCGATATCGCTGAAGGTTTCCAGATCGATGGATAGTTCTTTCATAGTGTTTCCTTTCTCTACAGACAGAGGATATATGCTCTGTCTGTCAGTCTTTCTTCCGGGGCGACCTGGGTTTCATTGACTTCCCTGACAATTGCAGAAAGTTCATCTGCCGTTGTTTTTTCTGTGAATGGGGAGATCATCATTTCATGCACCGAAGAGGGGAGAACAAACAGCATGTTTGTATGGTGCTCGCGGGCAAAGCTGCGAAGGGCCTTGCGGTTTAAAATAGTGGCTGCCCCCTTATATTTCTCTGAATTGGTGATCACATGGAGGCTGATGTCTGGCTCCGCAGGGGCTTCTAATGGAATTCCCGACATGTCCGACAAAAGCTTTGTAAGGCTTGTGATCTGCGTATCTGCGCAAAGATTCTCCATTGCTTTTTCCCAGGCGCGGCATTCATCGATGCCGGCGTGAGATAGAATGGCCGGTGTGAGTTTGACAGAGTAGCTGGTATCCGAGAGCTTTCCTTTCAGGAACAGGTATTGTTCGATGCCTTCCAGATCGCAGGGTCTCTTTATGATGTCGTCGTCTGAAGAGGCATGCAGGCCAATGGTGATATGCTCCAGGATCCATTCCGGGGCGTTGAAATGAATGGTGATGTCCGTGATATGATCGATATTCATGAATCTCCTCCTTAAAAAGGGGCGGCAGCATTGCCGCCACCCTGCAGGTTTATTTGTTCAAATTCTTACTGATCTCATCAAGCTTTTCGCTGATCTTATCCAGGGATTCCTGACGTTTCTTTTTACGTTCCCTGGAAGAGTCCATCGCTTTAAAAATGGCATCCATGATGAAGTTCATGGATACAATGATGCCGATGGCGCAAAAGACCGCAATGATAAATGCTGGTATTGTCATTGATTTCACCTCTTTTCATTGAGTGTCGCAGGCAGCAGCTTACAGGGCTGCCACCTGCCTGATTGTCCGTTTAATCGAGGAAATCATCCTCATCGTCCGCAGTTGCGAAGTCATCTTCAGCCCTGGATTTGCCTCCGAGGGGCTCGCCGTCACGGATTTTCTGCAAATTGTTCAGACCGCAGGCGATGCCCTTATTGCCGTTGCTGTTGAAAGCGTAGAGGTTGATGCTGGCTCTGCCGTATACGCCGGAGTACACTTCCGAGCGCTCCAGGATCGGCTGCCTGTCCGCATCTACGATGCCGGGAGCTGTGGAGCTGTTGGCGTTGATGAAGTAGCTGTTCTTATATGCCTCATCATCGGGACGCTCCAGATCGCCGTCGCGCAAAGGTGTCTTGATGGCGGAAAGAGCAGGCACGGATTTGCCGTTGCCCTTCAGCTTGCTCTGGCCCTCCTCATAGGCAGCCTGGATGGCGGCCTTGATCTTGTTGACAGTCGCTGTATCGGACTCGGGGATAATGAGGGAGACGCTGTACTTTGGCGCTCCGCCGTTGATGCTCTTCGGGTCCCAGACATTTGCGTAGCTCCATCTGGTATTGACTCCTGTGATAACTTTTGTTGCGTTCATAAACTTAGGCATAATATTGTCCTCCTTATTCTTCGATAAAATCATCTTTGGCTGTGTTCATTGCCGGCCTCTTATCTGTATCCGGCACCAGTGTCGGTTTTCCCGGCGGCTTTGTGATAAGGCCGGCCAGAAGCTCTTCAAATTTCTTTTTTCCCAGAAGGGAAGTCATTGCTGTGATGCCGAGTATCTTTTTCTCATAAGGGTCGTATCCGGCATTTGTCACCACAGAAGCAACCGAATTTTCATCAGTGTATTTTCTGATCGATCTGCCTTCCACAACCTTGAATCCGGGATATTCGGTTCCGCTCATTGCCTTCTGGAGCGCGTATTCTTTGATGTCTCCGGCCCATGCCACCAGATCATCGATCCGGGGAAGGATAGCTGCAATCTCAGCATCCTCCAGAGTGGCGGGCTGTTCAAAGTCGTATGCAGCAAGCTCCATGTTATATTCGGCCCGTTTGCGGCAGGCAGCCTTGACCTTGCAGAACTGGCAGTGGTCACCGGCATGGAATTCGCCTTCGCCGTTGTAAGCGAGTTCGGCAGTAGGCTTAAGAAAATTTTCAGCCCATGCAAGCAGTTCCTCTTTGCTGATGGTGAAGGTGCTGATATTGTTCCGGCGCGGCTGGAAGATGGTCATCATTACGGATTCCACATCATAGATCCCGTCGTAGGTATCCAGGGCTCCGAGAGCGTAGCACATCATCTGCGGGTTATTCTCCGCTTCGACCAAAATCCCAAGACCATATTTGAAATCAATAATCTGAAGGATCTTGTCCGATATGATGAGACAGTCGCCGGTGCCGAAGCCGTCCGGTACCCATTTGGAGAAATCCAGCCTCTGTTCAACAAGGATCAGCGGATCCTTGCAGTGCTGCCTGGCTTTTTCGTACTGTTCCATAACAAAGGAACAGTATTCATCCGTCGCGTCCGCCATTTCCGTATCAAAGAAATCCAGATTTTCTGTTGGGTCCTTAACCTCTTCGCCTAATGCCCGAAGCACTTTGTACTCACACAGCTCATGGGCGTCGGTACCCTGCTGGGCATAGGGAGAAACTTCGTCCTTGATCTCTGCACAGAGCTTTGCCGAGGGTGGACATGAGAGCCACCGGTGGGAAGCTGATGCAGAGAGATAAGCGTGTCTAGGCATCTTTCAGTCCCTCCACTTCCGAAACGAGAGCCGGATAGCTTTCCGCAGGAACGTCTGTCAGGCTGCCGCCGTTTCCGTATTTCTTTACAATGGCCTTCACCTGTGCCTTGAACTGTCCGCCGGCTTCCTTTGCTTTGGCAGCAAGGAGGGCTCTGACCTCTTCCTTGGAGTAGGAACGCACCTCCGGTTCGGGAGCTTTGGCTTCCTTTTTAGGTTTTACCGTGGATTCTGCCGCCTCTGTGAAACATTCTTTCATGGCATTTGCGGTCCGGATCAGCTGTTCTCCGCAGGAGATAAGATCATCCAGGACCTGTGACAATTCGCTCATTTTGCTCATGTTGTCATTCTCCTTATTTCTAATATTCATCTATCAAGGTTCATATCTTTGTCTGTTCGCCGCCTCAGTAATTGTTGCCGGGGCGGCTTATGCAATTGTTCTGTCTTCCATCGTGGCACCTCCGTTCTTCTGTTCTGATGGTCTAGGTATGAGAAAGTGCTGTTTTCCGATTTTTCCTGAAAAAAGTTTCTAGGGCTGATCGGTATCTGCATCTTTCGGAGGTCTAGGTATGAGAGGAACGGATTTTCCGATTTTTGGACAAAAAAATTTCCGGCCGGTATGATGGCCGGATTTTTCTTTATAAAAGGAAGCGATTCTGCCATATACGAAAACTTTTGAAAAAAGTTCTGAAAAAATCGGATAATCGCCCGGACTCATACCTAGACCTTCGGAAAGCCAGGTGCGGCTTTACTACTCAGTCGAAAGAGGTGGTTCCCTTGAGGGTCAATAAAAATATTTGGACAGCAATCAATGGAATAAGCAGATAACAGGAGGCAGATAGATGTTTTTTGTTTTACAGACGGCAAATGTGACGGCTGATGCCAGGAACTGCGTGTATCCGAACAGGGTAGAGATCACATCAGGTGATGAACTGAAAGAGGCGGTCAGGTTTGACCATGTGTGCGGGGAATTTAAGAAGAACTACCGCAATATCAACAACTTCCTGAAGTCCAACGTCATTGTGATGGACTGTGACAATGACCATTCGGAGGATCCGGAAGACTGGATCACATTTCAAAAGCTGGAAGAGCTTTTTGAGGAAATTGACTATGCGGCGGCACCAAGCCGCAATCATATGAAAGAAAAGGAAGGTAAGGCTGCGAGACCGAAATTCCATGTGTATTTTCCCATAGAAGAGACAGGGGATGCGGAACATTATGTTGCGGTCAAAAGAGCGATACAGAAAGTCTTCCCATTTTTTGATGACAATGCGCTGGATGCTGCCAGATTCATCTTCGGGGCGGATGCCGGCGAGATTGTCTGGCATGAAGGATGGATGCGAATTGATGAAGAGGTGGATCCGGAGCCGACTGAGGATGATAAAAGCGGCAGCAATTACACAGGCAGGAGCATCCTGCAGGGATCGAGGAATAAGACGCTTTCCCATTTTGCGGGAAGGGCGCTGAAGAGATTCGGGGAGACAGAAAAAGCAAAGCAGGTGTTCCTGGACGAGGCTGCAAAGTGTGATCCGCCTTTGGAGCAGGAAGAGCTTAAAACCATCTGGTATTCGGCATTGAAGTTTTTTAGAAGCAAGGTGAAGACACAGCCGGGGTATGTGGAGCCGGATGAATACAATTCTGATTTTAGGGCCGGATGCTTAAAGCCGGATGACTATTCGGATATCGGACAGGCGAAAATGCTGTGCAAGGAATACGGCGATGAGCTGAGATATTCCGACGCGACGGATTATCTCAGATATGACGGTGATTCCTGGATTGAAGAGAAGCAGCTTGCGGTCGGTGCAATGGAAGAATTCCTGGACCTGCAGCTTGCGGATGCCCAGGAATATGTTGAAAACGCAAAGAAGGCACTGATGGCAGCGGGTGTGCAGGAGACGGTGATCAATGCAGGCGGCAAGGCTTTGGAAAAGGCGGTTCCGCATGATTTTCTGAAGCTGCTGTATGTTTATCTGTCAGCGAAGACCTATCTGGCGTTCGTCATGAAGAGGCGGGATTACAAATATGTAGTGTCAGCCCTGAATGCGGCGAAGCCGATGCTGGCGGTGAGCGTGGCTGATCTGGACAAGGATGAGAATCTTCTGAATACGCCGTATGCGACATATGACCTGTCAAAAGGGATTGAAGCCGGGGCGTTTCCCCATAATCCGGAAGATCTGATCACAAAGATCACAAACGTATCTCCGTCAGATGATGGTAAAGAATTGTGGGATCAGTGCCTGGAGCTTTTCTTCTCCGGGGATAAGGAATTGATTGACTATGTGCAGATGGTGGTTGGTATGGCAGCGGTTGGAAAGGTTTACCAGGAGCATCTCATCATTGCCTACGGCAGCGGTGCGAATGGGAAGTCTACGTTCTGGAACACCATATCCAGAGTGCTGGGTACTTATAGCGGCAAGCTGTCAGCAGAGACTCTGACGGTGGGATGCAAGAGGAATGTGAAGCCGGAAATGGCGGAGCTTAAGGGTAAACGGCTGATCATTTCATCGGAGATGGAAGAAGGCATGCGGCTGAATACCGCAGTCGTAAAACAGCTTTGCTCCACGGATGAGATTTTCGCTGAGAAGAAGTATAAGGCGCCGTTTGCTTTTGTGCCGAGCCATACGCTGGTCCTTTATACTAATCATCTTCCGAAGGTCGGTGCCAATGATGACGGTATCTGGCGAAGGCTGATCGTGATCCCCTTCAATGCAAAGATCGTCGGTGACAGCGATATCAAAAATTATGCGGATTTTCTTTACGAAAAAGCGGGCGGCTACATCCTGAAGTGGGTGATTGAGGGAGCGAAAAAGGCCATTGATGCGAATTTCAAGACCACATTTCCGAGATGTGTCCAGGAAGCAATCAAGGCATACAGGGAAGAGAATGACTGGCTGGGACATTTTATTGAGGAATGCTGCGACGTGGATCCTTCCTATCTGGAAAAGTCCGGAGAGCTTTACCAGAAATACCGTGAGTATGCCGCGAACAACGGTGAATTCACGAGGCAGAACGGAGATTTTAATTCTGCTCTGGAAAATGCCGGGTTCAGCAAACGCAAGACAAAAAAGGGAGCTTTTTTCTATGGGTTGAAGCTTAAAGAGGGACAGGATCTCCTGTAAGGGTGACGGTCGGTGACAGGTAATTCTAAAACCCCGTATAGGCGATTTTTGGAGCTGAAAATTCATATATAGAGAGTTTATGAAACACCTGTCACCACCTGTCACCTTCGATTTGATGGAGGTGTGGCAATGAAGGAAAAAACGATAGAGCAGAGACTTGTTAAGGCGGTGAAAGCCAGAGGCGGGATCTGTCCTAAATGGGTGTCTCCGGGATTTGACGGGGTGCCGGACAGATTAGTCTTCCTGCCGGGGCGGCATTTCGGATTGGTGGAAGTGAAAGCACCGGGCGAGAAGCCGAGAGCCTTGCAGGTCTCAAGACATAAATTATTGGCAAAGTTAGGATTCCCCATATACATACTTGATGGGGTTGAGCAAATCGGAGGGATTTTAGATGAGATACAGGCCACATGAATATCAGAGATATGCGATCAATTTCATAAAGGAACATCCCATAGCGGCGATTCTGTTAGATATGGGAATGGGGAAAAGTTCGATCACGCTGACGGCCATTATGGATCTGATGTATGACACCTTTGAGGTATCTAAGGTTCTGATCATAGCGCCTCTCAGAGTGGCGAAGAATACATGGTCCGCGGAGATTGAGAAATGGGATCATCTTTCCGACCTGAAATATAGTATCGCGGTGGGAACGGCAGCGGAGAGGATGAGAGCGCTGAAATCGGATGCGGACATTTACATCATCAATCGGGAAAACATCCCCTGGCTCGTGGAGAAGAGCGGCCTGCCGTTTGACTATGACATGGTGGTGATTGATGAACTGTCATCCTTTAAAAACTGGCAGGCAAAGAGATTCCGGGCATTGATGAAGGTGCGGCCGAAGGTAAAACGGATCGTGGGTCTGACCGGGACGCCTTCTTCCAATGGTTTGATGGACTTATTCGCCGAGTACAAGATCCTGGATATGGGGGAACGCCTGGGAAGGTTTATCAGCCAGTACCGGCTGGATTATTTTGTGCCGGATCAGATGAACGGGCCTGTCGTGTACAGCTACCGTTTAAGGCCGGGAGCAGACAGGAGAATTTATAACCAGATTTCAGATATTACGATTTCCATGAAGGGAACGGACCATCTGAAGATGCCGGAATTGGTAAATTCAGAATATCTGGTCTACATGGATGAGGATGAGCGCGGGAAATATGAGCAGATGAAGAAGGATCTGGTTTTAAGCCTCCCGGATGGAGAGGTCACAGCCGCGAACGCCGCTTCTTTATCCGGGAAGCTGACGCAGATGGCAAATGGCGCTGTGTATTCCGATGCCGGCGGGGCAGAGAATATCCATGACCGGAAGCTGGATGCCCTGGAGGATATGATCGAAGCGGCGAATGGGAAGAGCCTTCTGGTGGCGTACTGGTACAAGCATGATCTGTCAAGGATCACAAAGCGGCTTGATGAGCTGGGAGTGCATTACGGGAAGCTTGATACGGATGAGAGCATCTATAACTGGAATGCAGGAAGACTGGAAGTGGGGCTGATCCATCCGGCTTCTGCAGGACATGGGCTGAATCTGCAGAGCGGCGGGAGCACACTGATCTGGTTCGGGATGATCTGGAGCCTGGAATTGTATCAGCAGACCGTAGCCAGACTTTGGAGACAAGGGCAGGAGTCCGGGACTGTGGTGGTACAGCATATCCTGACGGCCGGGACTGTGGATGAGCGGATCATGAAGGCGTTATCCGCAAAGGACGCCGCCCAGATGAAGCTGATTGACGCGGTGAAAGCAGAGGTGACAGCAGAAGGCAGGGAATAAGAATCTGGCAGAGGATCCCTATGAGCGGCTGGCGAATGCCATTATTCTGCAGGCAGTCACGGATTATCGGGCGGCATTAAAGCGGATAAGACGCAGTCCGAAGAATAAAGATGCCGTTGACGAGGCCTTGCGGATTGAGCGGTTTTTTCGTTCCGCTTGGTACAGCCAGCTGACTTCTGTGGACGGGGAGTACCTGATCCGAAGGCTTCGGGATGAAGTAAAACGATGAGAGTCAATCAAGGGAGGCAATCCGAGGGGAACTATTTACAAGATTTCAATCGGAGGTGGCTTATGGATAAGCAGCAGACGGCAGTTAAGAACTTTTTGATGAAAGCGTATTACATGGATGAGCGGATCAACAGCAAGTTGGAGCAGGTAGCTTCTTTAAATGAACTAGCGATCAAGGCAACCTCAACGATGAGTGACATGCCTGGAAGCCCGAACCAGAATATCCATAAAACAGAGGATATCATTGTGAAGATCCTGGACCTGCAGAGGGAGATTCAGGAGGACGCCAATGAGATTCTGAACTTGAAACGGATGATTCGCCAGTGCATCAAGCAGGTGCCGGATCCGGAAGGGCAGATTATTCTGGAAGAGCGGTACCTGCGGATGGTGAAATGGGAGCAGATCGCCACAACGCTGAATATGAGCATGAGGAAAGTGTTCCGGCTCCATGATGAAACACTGAAAAAAATCGTGATTCCTGAAAGTTGGCAGTAAATGCTATAGATATGCAGTAGGGAAGTATGATATGGTTAAGATGGCAAAAAGGAGAACAGGCAAGGCCGTTGCGGAGAAAATCTGCAGCGGCTTTTTCTATGGGCTTTTTCTGTGGGAGAAAGAAGGTGGACAGATGCCGAGAAAACCAAAGAAGCCCTGTGCTTATCCGGGCTGTCCAAACCTGACGGATGGACGGTACTGCCCGGAGCATCAGAGCAAAGTAAACAGCGATTATGAAAAGTATGGCCGGGATAAGAATGCCAAGAAGAAGTACGGCCGTGCCTGGAAGAGAATCCGGGATAAGTATGCGGCAGAGCATCCTTTCTGCGAGCGGTGCTTTGCGCGTGGGATTCTTGTGGAGACGGAAGAGATCCATCACAAGCTGCCGCTGAGTGAAGGCGGCACCCATGACCGGAGCAACCTGATCGCATTGTGCAAGCCGTGCCATTCCCGTGAGCACGCCGAGAGGGGAGACCGGTGGAGAAAAGTCCGGTAGGGGCGGGGAAAATCTCCACGGGAACAGCCTTTGGGGAACGGTGCGGGGGTGTCACGCACAAAAATGAGAAATCAAACGGGGAATTATCCCTGTATGGAATTGAGGTGAGAGGAACATGGCGAAAGATGGAACGATGCGCGGCGGTGCCAGGGTTGGCTCCGGCAGAAAATCCAAGGCATTGACGGAAAAGATCGGCGGCGGGCTGGCGGCATCGGTTATTGATCTTCCGGAACCGGAAGAGATCAGCGGCGAGGACGTGCCTCCGGTAAAGGAGTTTTTAAAGGCGGCTCAGAAAAGCGGCATTGATCTCTGCGCGGAGGATGTGTTCAGGTCTACGTTCCTCTGGCTGAAGGAGCGGGGGTGTGACCGGCTGGTGAATAGCCAGCTGATCGAGCAGTACGCTATGTCGGTGTCCCGGTGGGTGCAGTGCGAAACCTGTATCTCTGAATACGGTTTTCTGGCGAAGCATCCGACCACAGGGGCGGCGATCACTTCTCCGTATGTGACCATGAGCCAGAATTATTTGAAACAGGTAAACCAGTGCTGGTACCAGATCTATCAGATCGTGAAGGAAAACTGCTCCGTGGAGTACGGCGGCGCCAATCCCCACGATGACCTGATGGAGCAGCTGCTATCGGCACGGAAACGGGGATAGGAGGACTTGGATGGAGTATGTAAGAAAAAGGCTTTCGGAATTAAAGCCGTATGAGAATAATCCGAGGATCAATGATGAGGCGGTGGACGATGTTGCTGAGAGCATCCGGCAGTGTTCCTACATCGCACCGATCATCATTGATGAGGATGGCGTGATCCTGGCCGGACACACGAGATATAAAGCTTTGAAGAAGCTGG
>PPYF01129775.1_pt1 | contig 23284 bp, 16 predicted proteins | sample 1559871 | NCBI WGS metagenome assembly PPYF01 (sample SAMN08240021, study PRJNA423297) | Human gut metagenome, whole genome shotgun sequencing project.
GAGTTACATCGAGAGCGGCGACGAGGACGAGCTGTACGAGCTGCTGTCCGATGAGCTGCTGATCCCCGGCAGCGGCGACCTGACCGGCGTGGGCCAGTTTGAAGCGCGGCACAGCCAGCCGGACTATCCGGCCTTTGATGAGGAGGAGTACGACGGTTGCGATGCGTATTCCGACGGGGATGCCGGTGAAAACGGCACGGCCTCGGAACTGCTGGAAATCGCCTCAGAGCTGACGGGCAGCGCCGCCCGCGTCCTGAACATCTGCACCAAGCTCATCCATGAGGAATATGAGGCGCTGGAGGACGATTGTGCAGACTGACATCATCCTCAACCGCGACTGTCTGGAGGCCCTGCGGGAGCTGCCGGAAAGCTCCGTCCATTGCTGTGTGACTTCGCCGCCGTATTACGCGCTGCGGGACTATGGAGTGGACGGCCAGATCGGGCGGGAGGACACGCCGGAGGACTATGTGGCGCGCCTGACTGCCGTATTTCGGGAGGTCAAGCGCGTCCTGAAGCCAGACGGCACCTGCTGGCTGAACATCGGGGACACCTACTGCGGCAAGGGAAATCAGGGGGACTACATAGACCCCAAGTACCCTAACGGCAGGACGGGGCAGGTCGTGGCGCTCAATCATAATGTGGAGGGCTGCAAGCCGAAAGACCTCATCGGCATACCGTGGCTGCTGGCCTTTGCCCTGCGAGGGGACGGCTGGTATCTTCGGGCGGACATTATATGGGTGAAAAACAACCCCATGCCGGAAAGTGTAAAAGACCGCCCCACCCGCTGCTATGAGCATGTGTTCCTGCTGTCAAAATCCCGCCGCTACTTTTATGATGCGGCAAGTGTGGCCGAGCCGGTAGCTCCCTCCACCCCTGCGCGGATGCGGCGGAGCTTTGGCGGAAATCACAAATATTCCGACAGCATCCCCGGCCAGCGGCATCAGACCATCAACGACTACCGGCCCAACGGGTATGCGGAGGACGAGATACCCCAGCTCCGCAACCGGCGCGATGTGTGGCAGATCAACACTGTACCTTATAAGGGCGGCCATTTCGCCGCATTTCCTCCCAAGCTGGCAGAGACGTGCATCCTTGCCGGTTGTCCGGCTGGCGGCATCGTCCTCGATCCCTTTTTCGGCAGCGGGACGACGGGGGCTGTGGCAAAGCAGCTCGGACGCCGGTATATCGGTATTGAGCTGAATCCTGAATACTGCGAATTGGCGCGGCAGCGAATCGGAGGTGCATAACCATTCAAAAAGAACCCCGTTTGCAGTTTACCGACGCCGAGCGCGCCGATCCCAAATTGGAAAAGCCTATCCGAAAGGCGGAAAAGGCGGCAGCCAGGGCAGACCAGCGGCAGGCGAAGATGCCGAAAAAAGCCGTCAAGCGCAGTGAGCTGGCTGTTGACCCTAAGACCGGAAAGCTCACCAAACGCCTGTATTTTGAGGAAGTAGACAAGAAAAAGCCGCCCTCCAAGCTGTCCCATGCCCTGCGGGACGCCCCGGCCAACACTGTGCTGGGGGCGGCCCATCGGGAGATACGCAAGTCGGAGGATGACAATGTAGGCGTGGAGAGCGCCCACAGGCTGGAGGAAACAGCGGAGACGGGCGGGCGGCTCATCCAGTCCGCCCACCGCTCCCACCAGCTTCAGCCCTATCGCAAGGCGGCGCAGGCAGAGCGCAGGCTGGAAAAGGCCAATGTGAACTTTTTATATCAGAAAGCTATGCGGGCCGATCCTCAGCTTTCCAGCAATCCCATCTCCCGCTGGCAGCAGAAACGGGCCATCAAGAAGCAGTACGCCGCTGCCAAATACGCCGGTCATGGCGCGGCGCGGGCAGGCAGTACGGCGGCCAGTACCGCAAAGGGAGCAAAAAAGGCCGCGCGCGAGGCCAAAGACAAGACTGCGTTTGTCTGGCGGCATAAAAAGGGCTTCGCTATTGCTATCGGCATCGTGCTGGTGCTTGCCCTGTTCCTCAACGGCCTTTCCTCCTGTTCCGTACTGTTTCAGGGCGGTGGGGGCGCAGTAGGCATTTCCAGCTACCAGAGCGAGGACTCTGACATCCTTGGCGCGGAGGCGGCGTATGCGGGGATGGAAGCCGAATTGCAAGAGTATCTCGACACCTACGAAAGCACCCACGACTATGACGAGTACCACTATGACCTTGACGAGATCGAGCACGACCCCTATGTGCTCATCTCCATCCTTTCGGCGCTGCATGAGGGGCCGTGGACACTGGACGAGGTACAGGATACCTTGGAGATGCTTTTTGATAAGCAGTACATCCTCACTGAGAGCGTGGTGGTGGAAACACACTACCGTACCGAAACCTCTACTGACCCGGAAACCGGCGAGACGACCACTGAGCAGGTTCCCTACGACTACTACATCTGCACCGTCACTTTGGAAAACTTCAACCTTTCCCATGTGCCAGTCTATATCATGGGCGAGGAACAGCTTTCCATGTACGCCGTTTATATGTCCACCCTTGGAAACCGCCCCGACCTGTTCCCGGACTCCGCCTATATCGAGAAGTACATCACAGATCCGCCGGAGGACTATGAGATACCCGCCGAGGCGCTGGAAGATGAAACCTTTGCCGCCATGATGGAAGAAGCCACAAAGTATGTGGGCTTTCCCTATGTGTGGGGCGGGAGCAGCCCGGACACCTCTTTTGATTGCAGCGGTTTTGTGTCGTGGGTCATCAATCACAGCGGATGGGATGTGGGGAGGCTTGGCGCACAGGGCCTCTACAACATCTGCACCTCCGTATCCACGCCGCAGCCCGGAGACTTGGTGTTTTTCACCGGCACCTACGATACCCCCGGCGTTTCCCATGTGGGTATCTATGTCGGGGACTCCACCATGCTCCACTGCGGCGATCCCATCAGTTATGCCAACCTGAACACCAGCTATTGGCAATCCCATTTCTTTGCCTATGGCCGCCTACCCTGAGAGGAGGGAGTATTTGAATCCCAAAATTAAAAAGCTCCGTGGGGAGCTGGATAAGAACAAGTCCAAAATCTCCGATTTGCAGGCCCGCAACCGGGATATTGAGAAACAGATCAAGGAGCTGGAGGACTTTGATATTGTGGGCATGGTGCGCGAGAGCGGCATGTCGCTGGAACAGTTTGCCACCCTGTTCCGAAAAATGCAGGCCGCGCCCCTGCCTGTCCCTGAAATGCTGAATAAGGAGGACAACGCCCATGAAGAAAACTAAGATACGCCTTGTTTCCTGCCTGATGGCTGTGGCGCTTTGCTGCGCGGCCTTAACAGCCACCGCCTTTGCCAGCAGCGGCGACTATTACGATGAGCTGAACGGCGACGCTATCTCCGCTGCCCCGGAGCCGACGCCGGAAGCGCCAGAGGAAACAGACGCCACGGAAAGCGTGAACATCGAGGACGCCGCCGCCCTGCTTTCCTCGCTGCTGGGGTCGCAGGCGGAAGTGACCGCCACCGATGGCAGCATCCAGATCACAGCCAGCGAAGAGGCCGCGCCGTCCCAGACCGGCACAGTCACAACCAATGGCGGCAAGCTGAATGTCCGCACCGGCGCGGGGCTGGACAATACCGCCTTTACACAGCTCCCCAATGGCACCGAAGTTGAGGTGCTGGGAACAGAAAATGGATGGGTAAAAATCCGCTTGCCGGAACAGGAGGGATATGTCTGCGGCGACTACCTTACCATCCATACAGCGGAATCCGGAGAGGAGGGCTTTTCCTTATCGCTCAATGAGGATGATCTGGCCGCCTTGCTTGGACTGCTTGGCAGCAGAGCGGAGAATGGGAGCGGCGAAGCCCTGACGCCTGACGGCAACCTGACGCTGGTGGACGATATTGGCGGCACAGGAAGCGGCAAGCAGTTCATCACTTTGCAAAGCAAAAACGGAAATACCTTCTATCTGATTATTGACCGGGACGACGAGGGCGCTGAAACGGTACATTTCTTAAATCAGGTGGACGAGTCCGACCTGCTGGCGCTGACAGAGGACGGCGAGATCGAGCCGGAGGTCTGCACCTGCACAGATAAATGCACGGCGGGCGCGGTCAACACATCCTGCCCCGTCTGTGCGGTCAACATTGCCGAGTGTGCCGGCGAGGAGCCTGAGCCAGTACCTGAAGAAACGCCGGAAGATGAGGCCGAGCCGGAAACCAGCGGCGGTACGGGAATTTTGCTCGTGTTTCTGCTGCTGGCCGCTGCCGGTTGCGGCGCTGCCTACTACTTCCTGAAAATCAAAAAGAATAAGCCCCAGACCAAAGGCGACTCCGACCTCGACGACTACGACTACGGCGAGGATGATGAGGACGGCGAAGGAGATGCGCTGAATGAGGACTATATGAGCGAGGAAGAAGCTGAGGAGGACGAGGAGAAATGAGGTGTTTTACAAACAACCCGCTGGAACGGATGATGATGCAGGTGCCAAAGGGCGAGGAACAGCGGACGGGCAAACCGCCCGCTGCTCCCAAAGGCCATCACTGTTACGGCTGCGGCAGGTACGGGATGCCATGTGTCCGCCCCTGCTATCGGGACCGGGCGCAGCAAAATAAGACCGGCCTCTCTTTGTAAACTTTCTTAGCGGAGCACATATCTGCTTGCAGGCGCGGCATAATTATGGTATTATAATGTCACGAAAGGAGTTGAGGAATATGCCCCGCATTATCCCGATCCGGGACTTAAAAGATACCGCCGCAATCTCGCAGATGTGCAGCGAATCAGATGAGCCGGTGTATATCACGAAAAACGGGTATGGCGACATGGTGATTATGAGCATGAAAGCCTACGAGGAAAAAATGTACCTGATGGATGTATACGCAAAACTGGCTGAGGCCGAGGATGAAATCCGCGAGGGCAGGACGGTGGATGCGCGTCAGGCGCTGAAAGAGCTGAGGGCAAAGCATGGGCTATAAGATAGAAAGCACCCCATCAGCCAATCAGGATTTGAGCGGCATCATCTCCTATATTGCCGGGGACTTGGAAAATCCGGCAGCCGCCGCGCATTTCCTTGACGAAGTAGACGCCTGTTTTGCCCATTTGGAAAAGATGCCCCTGATGTATGAGCAGTGTAGGGATGCACGACTCAAGTCGCTGGGGTACCGCAAGGCGCTCATCAACAACTATGTGATGATCTATCGCGTGGACGAGGACGCAAAGGCTGTTTATATCCTGCGTTTTTTCTATGCCCGGCGCGACTATGAAAAATTGATTTGAACGAACAGAATAGCACGATGCAAAAGGCAGCTCAGGGATGGGCTGCCTTTTGCTATGTGCAAAGGAGCGTGAGAACGTATTGTATCAACTTGTAATCGCTGAAAAGCCCTCGGTGGCCCAAAGTCTGGCCTCCATCCTCGGTGCAAAACAACGCCGGGACGGGTATTTGGAGGGAAACGGCTGGCTGGTGAGCTGGTGCGTCGGCCATCTGGCAGGGCTGGCCGACGCGGATGCCTATGCACCGGAGTACGCCAAGTGGCGTATGGATGACCTGCCGATTTTGCCGGAAAGCTGGCGTTTTACGATTGCCAAGGACAAGCGGGAGCAATTCGATGTGCTGCGGACGCTGCTGCGGCGGGAGGATGTCACGGAGATTGTCAACGGCTGTGACGCGGGGCGCGAGGGGGAGCTGATTTTCCGCACAGTCTACTGCCTCGCCGGATGCAGCAAGCCTATCAAGCGCCTGTGGATCTCCTCGATGGAGGACTCAGCCATCCGCGCAGGCTTTGCAAATCTGAAAGACGGACGGGAGTACGATGCGCTCCATCAGGCGGCCCTCTGCCGCGCCAAAGCCGACTGGCTGGTGGGGATCAACGCCACCCGCCTGTTTTCTATCCTCTATCACCGCACCCTGAACATTGGGCGCGTTATGTCCCCTACGCTGGCGTTACTCGTCCAGCGGGATGCGGAGATCGGCGCATTTCAGCCGGAGGCATTTTTCAATGTCGCGCTGGACTGCGGCGGCCTGACGCTTACCTCAGAGCGTTTCAAAGATAAGGCGGGCGCTGATGCCGTAGCTGCCGCCTGCAAAGGGCAGGCGGCAACGGTCAAGAACTTGGAGCGCAAAGAGAAAAGCGAGAAGCCGCCCGCGCTCTTTGACCTGACTGCCCTCCAGCGGGCGGCCAACCGCACCTTGGGCTATACAGCCCAGCAGACCCTCGACTACCTGCAAGCCCTCTATGAGAAAAAGCTCTGCACCTATCCCCGTACAGACAGCCGGTATCTCACCGACGATCTGGCCGCCGCTGTTCCCAAGCTGGCCGCCGTCTCTGCCGCGCTGTGCGCCGCTGCGCTGCCGGAGGAAGTCAACGCCGCGCAGGTGTGCAGTAGCGCCAAAGTCAGCGACCACCATGCCATTATTCCCACCGAGGGGGCTGGCAAAGCGGACCTGTCCGCGCTGCCTGCCGGAGAGCGCGAGGTGCTGCGCCTTGCGGCCCGCCAGCTCCTGTGCGCAGTGGGCCAGCCCCACCGCTTCGCGGAAACGTCGGTGACGGCGGAGTGCGGCTGCATCTTTTCCGCCAAAGGGAAAACGGTGCTGTCGATGGGCTGGAAAGCCTATCAAGAGGGAGAACAGAGCGACACCTCTTTGCCGGAGCTGGCCGAGGGACAGACCATGCCGGTCACGAAAGCGGTTGTAAAGGCGGGGAAAACCTCCCCGCCCAAGCCCTACACCGAGGACACCCTGCTGGCCGCGATGGAGGCGGCGGGGGCAAAGGACATGCCGGAGGACGCCGAGCGGCGTGGCATCGGCACACCGGCGACGCGGGCCGCAACCATTGAAAAGCTGGTAGCCTCCGGTTTTGCAGAGCGCAGGAAAGTCAAGAAGGCCACACAGCTTGTCCCCACACACGCAGGCATTGCCCTGATTACCGTATTACCGGAGCAGCTTCAATCCCCGCAGCTCACCGCCGAATGGGAGCACCGTCTAAAGCAGATCGAGCGTGGCGAGGCGTCCCCTGCGGAGTTCATGGACTCTATCGCTTCCATGCTGCGGGAGCTGGTAAAAACCTATGAGGCCGTCAAGGGCGCGGAGTTCCTGTTCCCACCCGGAGAGGATGTGATCGGTACCTGCCCCCGCTGCGGCGGCCAGGTGACAGAGAAGCAAAAGGGCTACTTCTGCCAAAGCCCGGATTGCCGGTTTGCGCTGTGGAAAGAGAATAAATTTTTCACCGCCAAGAGAAAGAAACTCACTCGCTCCATAGCAGCGGCCCTCCTGAAAGACGGGCGCGCCCCGCTCAAAGATTGCTGGTCTGAGCGTACCGGCAAAACATACGACGCTGTGGTGGTGCTGGAGGACAACGGCGAAGCTGCCCGCTTTAAGCTGGTGTTCGGGGATGAATGATCTGCCGCGCATGAATGAGGCGCAGCTTCGCAGGGCCAGAAAGCTCATCCGTGCCCTTTGCGCCAATTATGACGGCGGCAACTGCCTTCTGCTGGACGATGGGGAGCCATGCGCCTGTGTGCAGGCCATCTCCTATTCGCTTTTGTGCCGCTATTTCCGCTCCGCTGTGCTCCCTGCGGACAGAAAACTATATGCTGAAGTGATGCAGGACCGGCGGAGGCGGTGTGGCGATTGCGGCGCGCCCTTTTCCCCAGCCAGTAAGAACACGCTGTACTGCCCTGCCTGCGCAGCCAGCCGGACACGCCGGAAGAAGCGGGAATGGGCGGCCAAAAATAGAGTAGAGCGTAGAAAAAGCAAGGCCGGAAAGCCCTGATTTCAAGCCCTTTCCCGGCGCGAAAACACAGGTGGATGATACATTTCCCATAAACGGCCAAAACAGCGTTTACTTTTTCTACCCGACAGACACGCAAGCCCCGTGCGGGACGGTGTTTTCCCGTCCTCGCACGGGGCTTTTTTTGCTATTGAGAAAGGGGGCCTTATGGCTGATACCAACCAAAGGCGGTCTAACAAGGACCGCATGAAAGAGATCACGGAACAACTGGAACGGGGCATCAGGGAGGTTTTCGAGAGCGGCCAGTATGCGGAATACCTCTCAGTTATGTCCCGGTTCCACACCTATTCCGCGCGCAATCAGGTACTCATCCACATGCAGAGGCCGGACGCCACCCTGCTGGCCGGTTTCAACAAGTGGAAAAATCAGTTTTCCCGCCATGTAAAGCGGGGTGAGCGCGGCATTACCATCATCGCGCCTACGCCATTCAAGAAGAAAATCGAGGAAATGAAGCTGGACCCGGACACTAAAGCCCCGTTGCTGGATAAGGACGGCAACGCCATTATCGAGGAACGGGAGATCGAAATCCCCATGTTCAAGCCGGTGTCGGTGTTCGACGTGTCCCAGACCGAGGGCAAGCCCCTCCCGCAGCTTGCCGCGCCCCTTTATGGGGATGTTCAGCAATACGAGGCGTTTATGGAGGCGCTGCGCCGGACTTCTCCCGTCCCGATGGAGCTGTTGCAGATTGCCGCCAATATGGACGGCTATTTTGACCCAAACAGGCAGAACATCGTCTTGCGGACGGGGATGAGCGAGGTGCAGACGGTTTCCGCCGCTGTCCATGAGATCGCCCACGCCACGCTGCATAACTACGAGAAAGCTGCTGCGGAGGGCGGCGAACAGGTTAAGCCGAAAGACCGGCGAACAGAGGAAGTGGAGGCGGAGAGCATTTCTTTTGCGGTGTGCCAGTATTTTGGTATCCAAACGTCGGCAAACAGCTTTGGCTATATTGCCACTTGGAGTAAGGACAAAGAGCTGCCAGAGCTGCGCGCTTCGCTGGAGACGATCAGTAAGGCGGCGGGCAATCTTATTACCAGCATCGAAAAACACTTCCGGGAGGTCTGCAAAGAGAGGGGCATCGACTTAGAGGCGATCCGGCCAGAAGCAGAAGCGCCTGTGCAGGCCCCTATCCGCCACGAGTATAAACTCCACAGCAATTTTGAGTACACATCGCCCGCCGACAACACCTACATTCAGGAATACGCCATTGCGGAGGATTTGTCCCTCACACCTGGCGAGGTGCTCTATACCGGCACCTACGAGGAGTGTGTCAAGCTGCACGCCGCCCTCCGGGACGGCAGCATGACCGCCGAACAGGTCAAAGCGCAGGCGAGGGCCGACAAGCTCTATGAGCTGGATGAAAAGCTGTATCTCCATATCCAGCCCTGCGACGGCGGATATGACTATACCATCTATGACAAAGCCTCCATGCGGGAGCTGGACGGCGGCCAACTGGACGCCCCGCAGCTTCCTATCTCCGCCGCCTGCCTGAAAATCTGCGATATGCACGACATTGGCAACCGCACCATCGCCTATGCGCCGCTGGAAATGGTGGAGACACTGCGGGAGGCGCAGCTTGCGCCGCCTGTAAACCCGCACACGGCTGAATTGATCGAGCATTTCATGCAGGAAGATGCTGAGGCGGACGATGCGCCGCCTCCAATAGAACAGACGCTGGACGAATATCCCATGCCCGACCCGGTGCTCCGGCAGGAGGATGTAGCGCGGTGCGGCTATTTGGACAACGACCTGCTGCCTATTTCAAAGGAAAGAGCGCGTGAGCTGATGGAACGGGATTTGACGGTCTATCTCATGGAGAGCGGAGAAAACCCCGAAATGGCCTTTTCCCCGGAGGATTTGGAGGCCCACAGCGGTATTTTTGCCATCCCCCGCGAGGAATGGGAGGGCAGCCATGAGTTTGCCGACAGGGTGGCCGCCCGCATGGAGCGCCAGCCGGAACGGGAGGCCGCATTTCTCGCCTACAACGGCGACTGCTTCGCCATCTACCAGCTCCGGCATGACGACGATCTGCACGGCGTCCGCTATCAGTCCTTGGAAGCTCTGCGCACCGAGGGGCATAGGCTGATGAAATCCGACTATGACCTTGTTTACACCGCGCCGCTGGAAAACGGCGCTGACACGGACAAGGCCCTTGACCGCCTTTGGCATCAATTCAACACGGAGCATCCGGCGGACTACCGCGCGCCGAGCATGAGCGTCAGCGACATCATTGTGCTCAACCGGGCAGGCGTGGTAAGCTGTCACTACGTCGATCCGCACCAATTTACCGAGCTGCCCGGCTTCTTCTCCGGGAAAAACATGCTCCGTGCCGCCGAGGACAGCATCGAGCAAAACGACAACCAGTTTGACGGCATCATCAATAATACGCCCGCGCCCTCTGTGGCGGACTTGGAGGCGCGGGCCAAGGAGGGGCAGCAGATCTCATTGATGGACTTGGCGGCTGCCACCCACCGGGAGCGGAAGGAGAAAAAGCCCTCCGTCCTCGGCCAGCTCAGGAGCCAGACGCAGCAGGAGCATAGAAAATCCACCCCCAGAAAGAGCGCGGAACACGAAATCTGATGATTGAAAAAGGAGTGCAGAGTAATGAACGAGTTTACCTTTGACGAAATCAACCTGATGTGCATTTACAATACGGGGACCCGCGAGGGCCTGATCGGTGCGCTGGTGGAGATGCACGGCTACCTCGCCCCGGACGAGGACGAGCTGCGGGAGCTGACCGACTCCGCGCTGGCAAAGCTCCGCGCCGTGAGCGACGAGGACTTTGCTGCGCTGGAGCTGTTTCCCGATTTTGACGAGTAATTGTAATTTACCACAAATGTTCTTTGTGGTAAAATTATTCAAAAAATGTGATGAGGTGATATTTTACTATGATCTACGACATACGGACCAGCAAATCTGCACAACAAACATTAGAAACTCTTACAAAAGTTCCCGCTAATGTATGGGAGCAATATCTTGATCGAGAAAAAGAATATGAGTATATAGACGATTTAGTGGCAGATGTAATACAATCGTTTGGTGAGCTTCCAAAAGATTTTAAGGATTTCCAGTTCATCTACTTTCATATCACCACAAGCGCAAACAGATGCAAATCATTTATAGAGCACGGGATATTAGATTTGCAAAAATCTTATATGTGTAAAGATTCTGAATTGCGAACTTTCTTAGATGCACACCATATCAAAATTGACTTAGATAATGAAACGCTGATTCATAACGACAAGGTGTATAGCATACATTTTGGCCCTTGTCCCAAGCATAATACAACGGACTATCATTGTTGGTCCATAGGAAGAAAATTTTATTATGATTACACTACATGTGGTTTTTTGTCTGTCTGGGATAGAAGTCCATATGGAGGCTATGTCCATCGCAGGCCGGAAATTTTAATGGATATTGATAATCTCCTTGGATTACATTTGTCGCAGGAGTGGGCAACATCTCATCTACCGTATCAAATTACAGCTAAAGTCAGCGGAAATAACATTGTGTATTGCGGTGATGATGACACAAGTAATGAGCAAAAAGTTATTAGTTATCTGACACAGGCTTATACAACTGCCTTCGGATACCCACATGAAAACATCCTTCTCTTGAAAAACGGGGTGCAGATCCCTCCAAAAGATATTCTCGAAGTAAAGCCATTAGATTATTGGAAATAATTTTTTTTAGGTTGGCTATATAATCAATTAAGTAGGGGCAGAAAATTGCAATAATTTTCTGCCCCTTTACTTATGAAAAGGAGGAAAAATGCCGAGTAAATTACAGCTCTATTCCCAACTGGCAGACCATGCAGCGGGCCAGATTACCGGCAGTTATCAGGAGTGGACGGCTTTCCTGACTACCGCAGCGCGGCTCTACAAATATCCCTATAACGAACAGCTTATGATCTACGCCCAGCGCCCGGATGCAACCGCCTGCGCGGAGTATGACTTTTGGCATAAGCGCATGGGCCGGTATGTCCGGCGCGGAAGCCGTGGTATCGCTATTATCGACAGTAGCGGAGAAACGCCCCGGCTGCGCTATGTATTTGATGTGGCCGACACTGGCGATAGAGAGCGATCCCGCCGCCCTTATTTGTGGCAGCTTCAGCCGGAATATGAGGGCATCGTTTCCGCCGCGCTGGAGCAGCGGTTTGGCGTGTCCGGCGAAAACGGCCTTGGCGACCAGCTTGAGCGCGTGGCCGCACAGCTTGCAAATGAATACTGGAACGACCACCACTCTGACATCCTCGCCATCGTTGACGGTTCCTTTCTGGAGGAATATGATGAGTTCAACATCGGGGCGGCTTTCCGAAACGCCGCAGCGGTCAGCATCACCTACTCCCTCCTGTCCCGATGCGGCATGGAGCCGGAGCAGTATTTTGAGCACGAGGATTTTTTGAGCATCTTCGACTGGAATACCCCCGACGCGGTGGCCGCCCTCGGCTCGGCGGTCAGCGAGGTCAATCAAACGGTGCTGCGGCAGATCGAAGTCACCATCAAAAAGTATGAGCGCGAGAAACTCGCAGAAAGGAGCGCCACACATGGAGAACAATCTCACTTATACCCAGAAAGGGGACTATCTGATCCCCGACCTGAAGCTCACGGAACAGCCGGAGACGCCTCTCGGCAAGTACGGGAGGATGCGGCAGAAATACCTGAAGGAGCACCGGCCCATCCTGTGGAACCGGCTGATCCTGTCCGAGAAGTTGTACCCGCACCTGCGGGAGATCGACGAGACGGCCCGGAGGCGGCTGGAACAGATGATGCCGGAGCTGGCGCAGGCGGCAGGGGCGACGGAGGCTCTGAAAGCCCAAGACCCGATGAAATGGGTGGGCCTGATGAACAACTGCAAGGCGCAGGCCGAGGAGATCATCCTCAACGAGCTGGTGTTCAGCTAACAGGCCAGCCGGAGCCGGAGCAACGGCAAGATGCAAAGGAAGCGGAGAGCGTACAAACGCCCTCCGCTTCTTCTGTTTCCCGGACACAAACCGCCTTTGCAGCCTCCTATCAGGAGTACAACGATGTGAAGCGCGGCTGCCCCGGCGACATGGTGCTTTATCAGGTGGGGGATTTCTTTGAACTGTACGGCGAGGACGCCAAGGCCGCCGCGTCCCTGCTGGGCCTTACCCTGACGACCCGCCGCGTCCCGGGCGCGGGCCGTGTGGAGATGTGCGGCATCCCGTCGCACCGGCTGGAACAGTATGCTGAGCGGCTGCGTGAAAAATATGATGTCACGATCTCCGCTGTGCCGGAGGGAGACACGGAGCGCCGTGTATTCCGCCTGCTCTCCACCGGCCACGAGGCAGAGCGCGCCGCCGCCCCGGAAGCAGCGGGGGAAAAGTCCGCGCCGCCCGCCGCTCCCTATCAGCTCACACAGGCCGATATTGACGAGGCCCTCCAGAGCTGGAACGGCGACGCGGACAGCAAGCGGCGGGTGGTGGATTACATGCGTAGCCATGCCCGCGACAAGGACACCGCTATGTGGCTTTCCCGCGAGTATGGCGGCAACCCCGAGCTGCCGCTCCGCTTCACCGTCACCGGCACAAACGCTGAGGCGGTATGGCCGTGGACAAAGGTGCAGCGGCGCATCGCCCAGCTTATCCGGGAAGATCGTTTCCTCACAGCGGAGGAACAGGAAGTCAGCGCCCCCGCGCCCCAACCGACCAAAGCAGATGCGGACTTGGCATCCCGTGGGGATATGCCGGAAACCTACACCACCCGAAACGGCGTAACCTATCATCCGGGGGACGCTATCGACTCCCACACAGGCGACGAGGACCCCATCATCCGCTTGGTGATCGACCATGTGGATGAACAACACGTTTGGTACACCGTCCCCGACAAGCCGGATGAGGGAATGAGGGAAATGTCCCGGCTTCTGTTTGAAACGTATCTGAATACCGGCGTTTTCCAACATGCCCCCACGCCGGAGGTGGAAAAAGAGGCAGGATTAGGCCCATCCCCTACGGTGCGTGAGCTTTATGAACACTACAAGCCTGCCGTTATAGATTTGGTGCTGGCGGATGAGCCATACCGCAACGCCTGCCGCAATTCCGATAAAGAAAACGCGCTGCTGGAGGGCGCGGAGGCCATCAAGAGGGCTGCGCTGCAAATCAACGACCCGCAGTTCATGCGGCTTTACTATGACCTCACCAGCTTCCACAACAACCTCCACCGGGAGGTTTTGGATGAGACGTATCCCATGCTGGCCGAAGCGCCGCAGGCAGAAGCGCCCGAGGTGGCTGACACCAGCCCTGTCCAGCTCGGCCCCCGCGACCCGATGGCGTCAGCCTACGGCGTGGGCGATTTCGTGTTTTTGGAAGACACTGAGTACCGCATTACCGACCTGTCGTATGGACGTGTGGAGTTGCTGGACCCTACGCTGGCCTATCCCGTCCATCGGACGGAGACGCGGGAAAACTTTGAACGGGCGCTGCGGCGGGACATCCGCAACGGCCCGATCACCGAATATCTCCCTGCAAACTTGGAGCAATACGACCAAGACCTGCGGGAAGTGCTGACATCCGGCCTGCTCAGCGACCGGGACAAAGGTTATATCTCCGGCTGGCTGCGCTCCGGCGAGGGGAATACCAAAATCGCGCAGCGCCTTTCGGAACAGTTCGCCGGAACAGTAGACACCATGCAGCTCGTCACCGGCGAGACGGCGGATTTCCGCGCCTCCACTACCGGCGTGGAAGTGGAGATTTTGCGCCCAGATGAGGCGGTGCTGGCGACGCTCCATGCGCAATGGGCGGATTATGCCGCTGTGCTTCGCGCCCTTTACCAGCAGGAATTGGACGGTCTCTCCCATGAGCCGGTGCTATCAATGGCATCGCTGGAGGGCCAGCCAGTTTATCAGGTGGGCGACAAGGTGGTACTGCCTCTCCGTGACCGGGAGATCCACGGCACCGTCGCCTATGTGGGAGATACTGAGGTGCGCATCGACACCGGCCCATATTCGTGGAGCCACGAGACACTCAGCCGGGAACAGTTTGAGGAAGCCCTGCGGCGCGACGAGCGCAATGTGGGGCTTTTCCATGCCCCGGAGCATACGGGGCCAGCCGTTACCATCGAGCCGGTGGCCGTCTATCCGGCTGAGGGAAACCGCCTGCCCTATGATGTCGTCATTCAGACGCTGCGGGTGGATGAGCCGAAACAGGAGCCGCCTGAGCAGTCCCCGCCTGAAGATTTCCGCATTATGGACGACAACTTGGGCGCGGGCGGGCCGAAAGAAAAATTCTGGCGCAACGCCAAAGCAATCGCGGTGCTCAAGCAGATCGAACAAGAGGGCCGCTATGCTACCCCGGAGGAACAGCACATCCTATCGCAGTATGTGGGCTGGGGCGGCCTGTCCGACGCCTTTGACCCGGATAAACCCGCATGGGCTGCGGAATACTCCGAGCTGAAAAGCCTCCTGACGGATGAGGAATACAATGCGGCGCGGGCCTCGACGCTGAACGCCCATTACACAAGCCCCACGGTTATCAAAGCGATCTATGAGGCTGTCGGCAACATGGGCTTTCAGTCTGGCAACATTTTGGAGCCTGCAATGGGCGTGGGCAACTTCTTCGGCTGTCTGCCAGAGGCGATGCGGGATAGCCGTCTGTACGGCGTGGAGCTGGACAGCATTACGGGGCGCATCGCAAAGCAGCTTTATCCCAAGGCAGATATTACGGTGGCGGGCTTCGAGACGACGGACCGCCGCAGCTTCTTTGACCTTGCCGTGGGCAACGTCCCCTTTGGTAATTACAAGGTGTTTGATAAGGACTACAACAAGCTGGGCTTCTCCATCCACGATTACTTCTTTGCAAAAACATTGGATCAGTTGAGGCCGGGCGGCATCATCGCTTTTGTCACCAGCCGCTACACGATGGACAAACGCTCCACGGAGGTACGCCGCTACATCGCCCAGCGCGCCGACCTGCTGGGCGCGATCCGCCTGCCGAACAATGCGTTTAAGGCCAACGCCAACACGGAGGTCACATCGGATATTCTATTCTTCCAAAAGCGTGACCGTCCCCTCGACATTGTGCCGGACTGGGTATTCCTTGGCGAAACGGCGGACGGCATCCCTATCAACCGTTATTTCGCCAGCCACCCGGAGATGGTGCTCGGCACGATGCAGTACGATGACCGCATGTATGGGGATAAGGACGATGTGACTTGCCAGCCCATTCCGGGCGCTGACCTTGCCGCGCAGCTCCATGAAGCGATACAGCATATCCGGGGCGAGTATGTCGAGGCAGAGCTGCCAGAGCTGGGCGAGGGTGAGAAGATCGACGCATCCATCCCCGCAGACCCAGATGTACAGAATTATTCCTATGCCGTCGTGGACGGCGAAGTGTATTTCCGCGAAAACAGCATCATGGTGAAACGGGAGCTGAATGCCACTGCCAAGGAACGCATCAAGGGCATGGTGGAGCTTCGGGATTGCACCCGCCGCCTTATCGACCTGCAAATGTGGGAAAGCGACCCGCTGGACATCCGGGCCGAACAGCAGCGCCTCAACCAGCTTTATGACCGTTTCACAGCAAAATTCGGCCTCATCAACAGCAAGGCCAACAGCCTCGCGTTTTCCGACGACAGCGCCTATTATCTCTTGTGCTCTCTGGAGATACTGGACGAGGGGGGCAATTTGGAGCGCAAGGCGGATATGTTCACCAAGCGTACCATCAAGCAGGCGCAGGTTGTCACCTCGGTAGATACCGCGTCGGAGGCGCTGGCCGTATCCATTGCGGAAAAGGCGCGGGTGGATATACCCTATATGATGCAGCTCTCCGGCAAGACCGAGGAAGAATTGACCTCGGAACTGCAAGGCGTGATCTATCGGGATTTTGGCGACTTGGAGCCTGAGCGGATACCGAAAGCCTTTTTCGACATCACAAAATTCCCCTATGTTACTGCCGATGAGTACCTTTCCGGCGACGTGCGCCGGAAACTCAAGCTGGCAGAGTACATCGCCAGTTTTCTACCGGAGGAACAAGCCAGAACCATCCAGCCGAGCATTGAAGCCCTGCGCGCCGTCCAGCCTAAAGACTTGGAGGCGTCGGAAATCGACGTGCGCCTCGGCGCGGCGTGGATCGGGAAAGCGTATATCCAGCAGTTTATGGAAGAATTACTGGAGCCGTCCTCCTTCCTCCGGCACATCCTGAAAGTCAACTACGCCGACTTCACGGCGGAGTGGAACATCGCCGGCAAAGGGCGGGTAAGCTCTACCGACGTGGCTGCCTGTACGACCTATGGCACCCAGCGGGCCAATGCCTACGAGATTTTAGAGGACACGCTCAACCTGCGGGATGTCCGCATCTACGACACCGTAGAGGACGCTTCCGGCCACAAGCGCCGTGTGCTCAACTCCAAAGAGACAACCCTCGCACAGCAGAAACAGCAGGCCATCAAGGATGCTTTCCGGGACTGGATTTGGCGCGACCCGGACCGGCGGCAGCACCTTGTCCGCAAGTACAATGACATCTACAACAGCATCCGGCCCCGCGAGTATGACGGGCAGCACATCACATTCAGCGGCATGAACCCGGAGATCACCCTGCGCCCCCATCAGCTCAACGCCATCGCTCACATCCTCTACGGGGATAATGTGCTCTTGGCGCACGAGGTCGGCGCGGGCAAGACCTTTGAAATGGTCGCCGCCGCAATGGTGAGCAAGCGCCTTGGCCTATGCCGGAAATCCCTCTTTGCAGTACCCAATCACCTGACGGAGCAATGGGCCGCCGAGTTTTTGCGCCTCTATCCTGCTGCCAATATCCTTGTGGCTACGAAAAAGGATTTTGAAAAGCAAAACCGCAAAAAGTTTTGTGCCCGCATCGCTACCGGCGATTATGACGCCATCATCCTCGGTCACAGCCAGTTTGAGCGCATTCCCATTTCTGCGGAGCGGCAAGAGCGGCTTTTGCGGGAACAGATAAGGGAGGTCGAGGAGGGCCTGCGGGAACTTAAGCGCAGCGGCGTGGCTCAATTCACCATCAAACAGATGGAAAAGACCAAGCGCAATCTGGAGGCCCGGCTGAACCGGCTCAACGATACCAGCCGGAAAGATGACGTTGTAACCTTTGAGCAGCTCGGCGTGGACAGGCTTTTTGTGGACGAGGCGCACAGCTATAAAAACCTGTTTTTGTACACCAAAATGCGCAATGTGGCGGGGCTATCCACCACAGACGCCCAGAAGTCCAGCGATATGCTGATGAAGTGCAGGTACATGGATGAAATCACAGGCGGCAAGGGCATTGTGTTCGCCACGGGTACGCCGGTGTCCAACAGCATGACGGAAATCTACACCATGATGCGCTATCTCCAGCACGACCTTTTACAGCGCCGGGGATGGGCGCATTTTGACTGCTGGGCCGCCCAGTTTGGCGAGACAGTGACGGCCATTGAGCTTGCCCCGGAGGGGACGGGCTACCGCGCACGGACAAGGTTTGCCCGTTTCTCCAACCTGCCGGAGCTGATGAGCCATTTCCGAGAGGCGGCGGACATCAAAACTGCCGACCAGCTTGATCTTCCTCGCCCGGAGGCCGTCTACCACAATGAGGTGGCACACCCCACTGAACAGCAGCGAGAGATGGTAAAGCAGCTCTCCGAGCGCGCCGCCGAAGTCCACGCCGGAAAAGTAGCGCCCACGAAGGACAACATGCTGAAAATCACCTCGGACGGGCGAAAGCTGGGCCTCGACCAGCGCATTATCAATCCCATGCTCCCGGACGATCCTGCCAGCAAGGTCAATCTGTGCGTGGACAACATCGTGCGCATCTGGCAGGACGGCCAACCGGAGAAGCTGACCCAGCTCGTATTCTGCGACATCTCCACGCCAAAAGCCCGCGCCGCCGCGCAGGAGTGGAAAGCTGCCAAAGCCGCAGGAGGCAGGACGCAGCTCGGCACCGAGCTTCATGCGCTGGACGCCGTGATGCAGGATGATCCCGAGCCGCCCTTTTCCGTCTATGAGGATGTAAAAGAAAAGCTCGTTGCACGGGGAATCCCCGCTGAACAAATCGCCTTTATCCACGATGCCAACACGGAGGTCAAGAAAAAGGAGCTGTTTGCCAAAGTGCGCAGCGGGCAGGTGCGCGTCCTCATGGGGAGCACATTCAAAATGGGCGCGGGGATGAACGTGCAGGACCGCCTTATCGCCCTGCATGATCTTGACTGCCCGTGGAGGCCGGGAGATTTGGAGCAGCGCAGCGGGCGTATCATCCGGCAGGGCAACTTAAATCCTAAAGTACATATTTACCGCTATGTGACTGAGGCCACCTTTGACAGTTATTTATGGCAGACGGTGGAGAACAAGCAGAAGTTTATCAGCCAGATCATGACCTCAAAATCCCCCGTGCGCTCCTGCGAGGACATCGACGAGACGGCCCTCTCCTATGCGGAAATCAAGGCGCTGTGCGCCGGTGATCCGCGCATCAAAGAGAAGATGGATTTGGACATCGACGTGGCCCGGCTGCGCCTGCTGAAAGCAGACCATCAGGCCCAGCAATACCGCTTGGAGGATAATCTGCTGCAATACTTCCCCAAACAGATTGAGCAGAACAGGGGCTTTATTGCGGGCCTGAAAGCGGATTTGGAAACGCTGGCCGCCCATCCTCACCCGGAGGATGGATTTGCCGGAATGGTGATTAAGGGCGATACACTCACCGATAAGGACAACGCGGGCGCAGCCATCTTGGAAGCCTGCAAAGAAGTCAAGGGCCTTGAGCCAATGGAAATCGGCAGCTACCGGGGCTTCTCCATGCACCTGTCTATTGAGCGCTTTGGGGAGGTTGTGCTGACCCTGCGCGGCAAAATGACCTATAAAACAGAGCTGGGGCGGGATGCGCGGGGCAACTTGACCCGTATTGACAATACTCTTGCGAGTATGCCGGAGCGGTTGCAGGCGGTGGAGGCGCAGCTCGAAAATCTGCATAAGCAGGTGGCGGCAGCCAAGGCGGAGCTGGGCAAGCCCTTTCCGCAGGAGGCGGAGCTTCAGCAGAAATCTGAGCGCCTTACGGAACTAAGTGCGCTGCTGGATATGGAAGGCGGAAACTCCGCCCCGGCGCAGGAGAACATAATCGCCAAGAGTGTGCGCCCCTCGGTGCTGGAGGGGCTGAAACGCTCCGCGCCGATGCGGGAAACCACAAGAAAAGCAAAACAGCATGAGGAGGTGCGATAATGAATCAGCAGGAAATGAATGCTGCGCTCTCTAAAAAACTGTGCGCGGAGCAGGATAAATACCGGGGCTGGCTGTTGGCGCAGGCCCCGGAGGAAATTCTAAAACACGCTTATGAGTTTGCGGTGCGGGAGGATATTCTTCTCTGCATGGAGAATAACGACCTGAGCGGCGTACAGGCCAAAGCTCTACTTGCGTCACCCTCCCCGCTGGAGGACGTTTATCATGCGTTTGAGAAATTGGAAACCGGCTACATGGACACGCTCCGCCAGTGTATCAAGGAGCGCGCCGTTTCCATGCTGGCCGCACAACGGGAGTTGCCGGTCTACCCTTATCCCGGACACCACGCCGCAGAGTATGGGGAGCTGGAACAATACCGAGCTTCCCGCAAGGCTAACATTGCCTGCAAACAGGCCATTGAACAGGCCATCGCGGAGCATTACGCCAACAACCACCTCGACAGAAAAGCGGTGAAAGAGGTGGTGGAGCAGTTCGGTTTTGACCGTACTTTTTATGTCCTCGCAAGCACCGTCCGGCACAAGGATTGGGATGAACGCATTTCCGCAGATAACAAGGCGTGGGCTAAGACCATACCCGTCTTTGAGGATATGGACGCATGGGGCGCTGACCGAAATGCTGAGTTTGTCGTGGATCGCAGCCACCCCGGCATCATCAATCTGTTTGTAGACATGGCGCGGCACGAACATCTGTTGACTCTGCCGCTGAGTAAGGAGGATATTCAAAAAGAGGCGGCGCGGATCCTCAGCCGCCTGCAAGCGGAGCGAGAGCCGAACAGCCCGGACGGGGCGCATTTCATGGCGCAGATCTCCCCGGATTTCCTTGCCCGCGCCAAAACCCGCGACCAAAATCGCCTGATGGCGATGCTGCCCTTTTCTTCCCTTGCCCTCTCCACCGTAAAAGAGCAGGAGGGCGTATTTGCTCTTATCGCCAAGGACGAAAACCGCAGCCAGCCCCTGCGTCGGCGCAAGCCCTCGGTCCGGGAGAAACTGTCTGAAAAGCCGCCTGCCTCGCCGGTGAAAAAAGCTCCGTCCAAAGACCGGGAGGCACGGTGATGAGGCGCGCAGGAACTTCGCCGCAATTTGCGGCGAAGTTGAGGGGAGGCTGATTTGTGGCAAAGCGCAAGCGGAATGTGCCGCTTCTTTTTTGGGTATCTGAACAGGAAAAAGAAATGATAGATGCTAAGATGGAGCAGCTCGGCACCAGCAATCTCAGCGCCTATTTGCGCAAAATGGCGATTGACGGCTATGTGGTGAAGCTGGACCTGCCGGAATTGAAAGAGCTGGTGTCGCTCCTGCGGCATTCCAGCAACAACCTCAACCAGCTCACCAAACGGGTGCATGAGACGGGCCGTATCTACGAGGCCGATCTGGACGACCTGCGGCAGAGCTATGACCGGCTGTGGGAAGTTGCTCACGCGATCTTTTCTTCACTGGCATCCATTCAGTGACAGGCGGGGGCGGCGGGCATATGCCGCCCCCGCTTTTCTCTTGGGCCGCATCCTTGCCGGAAATCCTCAGATCGTTTATTCTTAACTCATAAGATATACCGCACAAAAAGAGGTGAAATAGGTGTTGACGTTTGAAAAGGTCCTCAAGATATTCCAGTCGTATCTTCAGCAAGAGGATTATTATGAGGTCATCCCGACGCACGGCGGTTACACAGTGATGGCGTGGGATAAATACCGGCAGGACTGGAACAGCGCAGACTATTGCGGGACGCCGGAAGCTCTCTGTGAGCGCCTGCTGGGAACGTATGAAGATTACCTCGGTTTCCTGCTTACAGGTGGTGAAAGCGATTTGACGGAGCTTCAACAGAAAGAGATACAAGCAAAATTGGATGCCCTCGCGGAACAATGCAGAAAGGCGGGAGAAGAATGATCCGAGTGTTTTTGAAAATATTAGCTGCGCCGTTGGTGGCCGCCCTGACCGTATTCATCTGGCTCTGTGCCGCCCTACTCTACTGCACCGGCATGGTCTTGGGGCTGGCCGCCTCCGCGGTGGCGCTTTTGGGCGTTGCGGTCCTTGCGACCTGCTCCGTCCAGAATGGCATTATCCTCTTGGTGTTTGCCTTTCTTCTCAGTCCGATGGGGCTGCCGACAGCGGCGGCATGGCTGCTGGGGAAAGTTCAGGATTTGCGCTACGCCATACAGGACAGAGTTTACGGATAACACACAATAGATGAGAAGCGGCCTGCTTTTGCGGGCCGCTTCTCTTTTGGAGGGAGGGAAAAATATCGCCACGACACGCATCATGCCGCTGCACACCGGCAAGGGCAGGACCGTAGGGACAGCCATCCGCGACATCATCGACTATATGGAAAATCCGGCGAAAACCGATAACGGCAGGCTGATTACCAGCTACCAATGTGACAGCCGGATTGCCGACGCTGAGTTCCTGTTTACCAAACGCCAATATATCGCAAAGACGGGCCGCAGGCGCGGCGAGGACGACGTGATCGCCTATCACGTCCGGCAGGCGTTTGTCCCCGGCGAGGTCACGCCGGAGGAGGCAAACCGCATCGGCGTGGAGTTTGCAAAACGCTTTACCAAGGGGAACCATGCGTTTATTGTCTGCACCCATATTGACCGCCATCACGTCCATAATCACATCATTTGGAACTCCACCGCGCTTGATTATGAGCGGAAATTCCGCAACTTTTGGGGCAGCACCCGTGCCGTCCGACGCCTCAGCGATACCCTCTGCGTGGAAAACGGCCTCTCTATTGTGGAGCACCCAAAACCCAAGGGCAAGAGCTACAACAAGTGGCAGGGCGATCAGGCCAAGCCATCCCACAGGGAACTGCTGCGCCGGATGATAGACCGCGCCCTTTTGCAAAGACCGGCAGACTTCGACGCGCTCTTGAAGCTGCTGCAAGAGGGCGGCTGCGAGGTAAACCGGCGCGGGAAAAGCATTTCCCTGCGCGCGGCGGGCTGGAAATATGTCGCCCGTTTTAGCTCTCTTGGCGACGGGTACAGCGAGGCCGATCTTCGCGCCGTGATTGCCGGGGAAAAGGATCACACTCCGCGCCGGGAAAATCCGCCTCCCGCACAGGCAAAGCCAAATCTTCTCATTGACATTGAAGAGAAACTCCAAGCCGGAAAGGGTGCTGGCTATATCAAGTGGGCCAAATCGTTTAACCTCAAGCAGATGGCACAGACGCTCAACTACCTCACCGAGCACAAGCTGCTGGACTACGCTGTGCTCTCCGAAAAAACGGCGGAGGCCACCGCCCGCTACAACGAGCTTTCCGGGCAGATCAAAGCTGCGGAGAAGCGGATGGCGGAGATCGCTGTACTGCGTACTCACATCGTCAACTACGCCAAGACGCGGGAGGTCTATATTGCCTATCGCAAGGCCGGGTACTCGCAGAAGTTCCGGG
>PPYF01621066.1_pt1 | contig 23277 bp, 4 predicted proteins | sample 1559871 | NCBI WGS metagenome assembly PPYF01 (sample SAMN08240021, study PRJNA423297) | Human gut metagenome, whole genome shotgun sequencing project.
TAGTGGCACAGAGTGAAGAATCTATTACTTCTGCTGACGTATTACCGTTTTCCTCACTGCGGCTATAGATCCTTCGCTCGTGCTCGGGATGACGCTTAACGTTTTCCATCATAGTGATGCTTAATATTTACCCTCATTATGACACTTTCCGTTCCCCATTGTTAGTGACGAGCTTTCCCAAAATCGTCATTCAGAGCTTTGGCAAGAATACCGTATGAGAAAGCAGGGAGGCAGCAATATGATACAAAGCGAAGAATCTGTTACTCTGATGACAGCTTACCATCCCTGTCAGTCCTGTGACTGCTGCCATTTGCTAAAGAAAGAGGGTCGCTCAAATTTAAAATATTTTTTTAAAACTATTGACAAGGAAATCCTCATTCGCTAAAATAATCACAATATTTAAAAGTGTTGACGGAAAAAAGTAAATTTCCTTTCCCGGCGCAGAGAACCGATGGATGGTGAAAATCGGTGCGGGCAGGAAGTCGAAGTTCTTTCCTGAACTGCTTTGCTGAAATAACAGTAGGCATTGCCGGAGTGGCTCACGTTAAGCAGCTGAGAGTTGATCTGATGAAGTAGGGTGGTACCACGGAATATCCGTCCCTTGGGTGCCGCCTTTTTTGTTTTTCATCAGATAAACAGGGTGGTACCGCGATGAGTCCCGTCGTCCCTTGCAATTGGCAGGGGACATTTTTTATAGGATAGAAGTGCAGTAGAAAGAGAGGGCTCTCAAATGAAAAAATGGATGAAAATTACGGCAGCGGCAGTGGTGGCAACAGCTTTGCTCTATGGCTGCGGAGGAAACAGTGGCGGAGAGAAGAAGACGACTGACGGGAAGAAACAGATTGCTGTGGTGCAGGTGATGCAGCATGGTTCTCTTGATGCGGCCAATCAAGGATTCCTTGACGGCTTGAAGGAAAGGGGCTACGGAGCGGACAAAATTTCAGTAGACCAGCAGAATGCCCAGGGAGACCAGTCAAATTTAAAGACTATTGCGTCCCGTTTCAAGTCCAATCGTCCTGATCTTATCTGCGCGATTTCCACACCTGCCGCACAGGCGGTAGCCAATGAAATTCATGACCTGCCCATTATCGGGTGCGCCATTACTGATTTTGAAACGGCGAAACTGGTAAAATCGAACAGCCGGCCGGAAACGAACGTGACCGGCGTCAATGACCGCGGCCCTGTGGAGAAGCAGGTGGATATGGGACTTAAGTTCCTTCCCGCGGCGAAACGTCTTGGACTGATTTATTCCTCCAGCGAAGTGAACAGCCAGATCCAGGCAGACCAGGCGAAAGCCCATGCGGCGTCCCTCGGCCTTACTGTGGTGGAACGGACCGTTTCTTCCGTTAATGATATTCAGCAGGCAGCGGAATCCATGGTAGGGCAGGTGGATTTCATCTATGTTCCCACGGATAACGTGATCGCTTCTTCCATTCCCACTTTGGTCAAGGTGACGGATCCCGCGAAGATTCCCGTATTCGTAGGTGCGGACAGCATGGCGAAAGACGGCGCGCTCGGCTCGCTCTCCGTAGATTTCTACAAGTCTGGTGTACAGGCAGGACACATGGCGGCGGATGTGCTTGACGGGAAAATCAAAACACAGGATACTGCCGTAGAGGATCCTGAAGTGCTGGAAGTCATCATCAATAAGAAATCGGCGGAAACTTTGGGGCTTGCGATTCCTGAAGAATATAAGAATGCGAAGATGGTGGGATAAAAAAAGCGGGATAGGAAAATAAAAAGCAGATACGATATGCGGAATGATCAATCCGGCATAAAGCATTTTCTGTCCCATGTTACAAAGATTTGGTATTTCAAAAAATTTTACAGACCGATGATTAAAAGAGAGTTGTGAATGATTTCTTGTTCCCACAGCTCTTTTTTGATGAATGTATGAACATTGGGAATAAGGAATTGAAACCGAAGAATACAGCTTGGTTTTCAAAATCGGGAATCTTATATTCTGTTATACAGCACATTCAAGTACAATAGCGGTGTTGTATAAAACTTGATTTTGATTACAGATCCTTACTATTAAGGAATAAATAAATTATGTATTGTCACCAAGTGATAGAAATATTAGCTGTATATTGTAAAAAATATGGCATAGTGATATTATAAAAGTGGGTATTCTTAAAGCAAATGGGTTTAAACATTAAGAATTTAACCCTTATATCCTGCATGTAGGAATCACACAAAATTATATAAGGAAAGCAGTCGTGGGGAATCCGGTTAGAATCCGGAACTGTCCCGCAACTGTAGAGGGAGTTTTGCGGCTGCAAGCCTTTCACAGAGGGGCCGCAGGATGAGGAACTGAGTCAGAGTGCCACCTGCTTTCTATGAGATTGGCGTAACTTGCGAGGCATGAGTTAATGCATAGGAAGCTGGTGCTGTATTTTTGGTATGGCAGAAGTCTTCTATGTATCTTTCTTATGTCTCGTTTTATAAATTTATGGTATGAGCGTACCATAAGTTAAAAATTAAAAATAAATTTTTTGTGTGCGGGGAAATGCCGCGGAAGCGGCGCATATCTGTTTTATATTCTTTTAGTTATGAGGAGAATCAGGATGAAGAAGACATTGGTAATGGCGGCTGCAGCAGTTTTAACCGGAAGCATGGCATACCCTTCGCTGGCAGAGGAGTATGTTTTTGAGATGGCGCCCGTTGTTGTCACAGCGAATCGCATGAATGAAAATTTGGTGGATGCCAGGGCCGATATCAGTGTAGTTACGAGCCGGCAGATTGAAAAACTCCATCTGAATACCGTGGAAGATGCGCTGCGTACAGTTCCGGGGACACAGTATCTGAATTATGGCGGAAATGGATTGAATGCCAATTTAAGCGGGATCCGGATTAATGGAAGCAAGGATATTATACTGCTTGTGGACGGCGTACGTGTAACCGATTTCAACGGCGCGAATAATTCAGGGTATATGTATTCTTCTCTGCTGAATAATATGGACAATGTCGAACGTATCGAAGTGCTGCGCGGCAGTGCCGGCGCGTTGTATGGAAGTGGCGCCAAAGGCGGTGTGATCAATATCATCACCAAGAATCCCGGGGAAAAGAAAACGACCGTGGATATAGCCAGAGGAACCGGCGGACGGGAAATGTATAAGCTGACTACGATGGGAAGAGTAGGGAAGTTTTCCTACATGGCCTATTATGACAAATTGCTGATAGGTGATACTAAATCCGGTGACGGAAGGCTGTGGCCCGGGCACACCCATACTTTATCAGACGGGGTGAAATTTGCTTATGATGTTACCGATAAACATTCTCTTTCCTTAAGTTATGACAAAATGAAGTCAAGATACAGGGGATATGATTTTGTGTATTCAAACCGGTATCATGGCGATTACAAGTCCGATATGCTGACTCTGCAGGATAAAATATCCATCGGGAAGCATTGGGATAACCAGTTTACTTACCGTCGGAATAAAGTAAAAACAAATTATTTTCAGGATTATGACATGAATGCGCAGTCCAACTGGGGGATAAGCAGCGACTATACTTATGACATCATCGGCGAGCAGGTGAGCTTCCATGATGAATGGAACCGGCTGACTTTTGGTGTGGATTATTCAAAGGGAAGGGACAATGTTCTTCGGGCGGCAGGATTTGACGTAAATGGGAATCCGGTCAAAACAAACCACTGGTATGAAAATTATTCTTTTTATATACAGGAAGATTGGAATTTCCTGCCACGGTGGTCTCTTTCCGGAGGCCTGCGGCATGACCGCCCTGAGACTGATCAGTATACTGCCGATTTTTCCAGCCATACATCCAAAAGCTACCGCCTGAGCTATGAAGTTACACCGAGGGATACCGTGTATGCGGGACGCAATGATTTCTACATTCTGCCGGGGCTTGATGTTCTTTATATTCCCCAGTATGGAAATGCCAAAGTCAGACCTGCTTACGGGCATACGGATACCGTCGGATACAGCCATGTATTCAGTGATACGACTATGTTTACCTTTAACTGGTTCAGAACAAAAGATGAACAATCTATCGGATATGATACTTCATCAAAAAAATATAAAAACTTTAATCAGGGTGTTTCAAGAGGATGGAACGCCCAGCTGATTTCGCAGATCGGGAGCAAATGGAGCGCCAATGTAGGATGGGCGCATTTGTACTCCAATGTTCCTGGGGATAATTTTTCTCTCGGATATTCGCCGAAAGATAAACTTACTTTTGACATGATCTATCACAATAAGAAGTTCACCGGAGGTCTGGACGGATTCTATTTTATTCGGAGAAAGAACCCGGTAAACGGTGATTTGAAAGGGTGGCCGGACGATAAATACGGAATTTATAACCTGAGTTTCAATTATGAACCGAGAAAAGATTTTAATTTTTATCTGAAAATCAATAATATTTTCGATAAACTTTGGGCGGAGCATACAGATGTCATATGGAGCGACCATACGCCGGGAACATGGTATTCCATGCCGGGGCGTACATGGCTGTTCGGCGTGAAGATGGAAGTGTAAGGCATAGATCGTTGTAGTGGAGAAAAGGCGGGATAATGATGAAATATGTGTATGGCAGAAAAAAGTGGCTGGCAGCCGGTATAGCAGCATTGCTTATCAGCGGCGCCGGAGTGGTTCCGGATGTGCTGGCGGCGCCGGTTTATACTTCCGGTATTACGACCAAGGCAAAAAAAGATAAGGCGACTTTCGGAAGTGCCTATAAAGTGGAAAACGGTGTTAATAAATATAATCTGGAAGACGGATCAAAAATCAGTATCCACGGCACTTATCACGCTGAAGGCATTACGCCGGGGAAAGGAACGACATCCGTTGTCACCGTGGGCGATGGGACAGGAACGCTGTCCATTGATACTTCCAGCAGTGACGCGGGAAATTCGCAGGGGGCGGGGATTCTCGCATCTGACGGGAGCCGGCTGACCATAAACGGGAACCTGCAGATTAAGACTTACGGAGGCAGCTGTTTTGCCGACGGTATTTACATGATGCGCGCCGGCACCGGTACGGGAGCCAAAGCGAACATTACTGTCAACGGCAACGTATATATAGGGGATCCGACGGCTGTTGGAGAACCTCCGGATTCCTCTTCCCGGGACGCGAAATGGGGAGTCAATGCGGCGGAAATGCATGGCGGTTACGGGCCGGACGGCCATGTTCCGGGATGGGCGGATGAATATACCGGCGCCCGCTGGCAGCCTACCGGGGTCGATGTGGATATGTCGGACGGCAGCTCCATTGATCTCAACGGCGATGTGTACCTGGCTGTCCGCGGCTCCGCAATGAAGACGGATCCTTATTACAAGTCTGCCGGCATGGATGACTATGATATCGCTGTTATTAACGCCAATAAAGGGAATGTGACCATAGTGACGCCGACAAGCGATAAAGAGAGTTTTTATGCCCTTGCCAGTTACGGCGGCACTGTCAATGTGAATATGGCAGGAGCGGACGCGGCTTCCCATAAAGTGAATATCAAGGGGAATATCATCGCCATGCGGGATGATAAAAGCCACAACGGACAGCCTTACTTTTTCCAGAACGGCCGCATCAATCTGGCCTTGGCAAACAGTGATTCCCAATGGACCGGTGTGGTGGACAACAGCGGATCTGATCAGGCGGGAGAGGTGAATCTCTGGCTGCAGAACGGTGCCGTATGGAAACACAGCTCTCCATCGCGGACCAATGGGCTTCAGGTAGAAAAAATGCCCCAGCCGAGCGTATTCCACTATGGGAAATATGACGGAGTATCCCATGTGAACCAGTTGGTGGGCGGAAACTCCGCCGACAGGGCAGGCATCATTTATCCCGAGGAAGCATCGAAAATCCATGTGATGAACTATAGCGGACATGTCAAAGTTATTTATACTCACGAGGGAGATGGCAGTACGACCGCATCTTACCGCGGAGGCGATTTCCGGATAAAGAAAGCAGCTGCCGGTTCGGGAATTGTTGTATCCACTAATAACGCAGGTATTGATATGAATAATGATGATGCTGTATGGAAAGCATTGAACGCGGTGGCGGGGAAGATATATTATGAGGGATCCGTGGACGGCGAGAGTAATCTGGCGGGTAAGGCAGAAATCGCGGAAGGGCTGACCGCGTCATCAGCATCTGCCAAATTAGCGGATATGAAGTATAAGAAAGACAACCACGGGCAGGGATATGTAGAAAAAGGATCAGCACCGAACCCGAATCCGAACCCGAATCCGAACCCGAACCCGAATCCGAACCCGAATCCGAATCCGAACCCGAATCCGAACCCGAATCCACCGACACCACCGGTTCCACCGATTGTCCATGGGGATAATGAGACGGCGCTGATGAAAGGTGGACGCAGCGTGCTGACTGATTCCGCTTTGGAGTGGAGAGATGACGCCATGCAGGGGATGCTTCGTTTGGACATGCTCCGCTATCGAAGCGGCATGGAGGGTGCATGGGGAAGAGTTTATGGCGGCAGATGGAAATATGACGGAAACGGTATCGGAATAAAAGAAAACTATTGGGCAGGCGAAGCCGGGTACGACCGCCGTTACCCCAATAACTGGCGTGCAGGTATATCTCTGGATTACAGAGATGGAAAGGGCAAGTATGATTTTGGCGGAAGAGGCGACAGCAAACTGTATGCCCTGTCGCTCTACGGCTCGAAAGATCTTGCCCGGGGCGCCTTTGTGGATATGATCGTCAAAGGGGGGTATATAAAGAATAAGTTTACCCTGTATGACAGAGGAAGAAATCAGTTTACGGGATCATCTACCGCCAGAGGTTACAGTGTGGCAGGGAGATATGGAAAGCGCTTCGGAATGGGAGATTTCTACTGGCAGCCGCAGATCCAATTCACCTGGGCGCATTTGGAACCTGATGAATACGATGTTTCCAATAAAAGCGCCGTGATGACTGTGAAGGGGCAGTCTTTTGACAGTTATGTGGCGAGGGCAGGTATTGAAGCAGGACGTATCGGTTCTTTCGGTGATCTGTATGTAAGAGCGGGCATTGCCCATGAATTCGGCGGCAGAATTAAAGCGTCCTATTCCGCTGCTGACGGCGGTACTAAGGAAACCAGCTATGATTTTAAGGATACCTGGGGGGAATTAACGGTAGGCGGCACGTATAATCTGTCACCTGTAAGCCGTATTTATATAGATGTGACAAGAGGATTTGGCGGGGACTGGAAACGGGAGTGGCAGCTGAATGCCGGTTTCCGGTGCGAGTTCTGAGAAAGGCGGTGCGGAAATAGTGTGGCAGACAGCAGGTATCGTGACGGTTCCGGCTGCGGTATAATACCCTGCTGCAGGGAAGCGGGGTATATATTTCATATTTCTGAAAAATAGAAAGATGGAGGAACAGATTATGAAAGAATATTCGAAATGGAAATCGGGGAAACGGTTTCTGACAGCGGCAATTACATTGTCATTACTCGGCAGTCTTGGTTTGTATAGTCCGGCGGCATATGCCGAAGAAGATTTTGAGGAGTACACTGGCAGCATAACAGGAAAGGAAGATAACGCGTCTGAATATGTTATGGCCCACATAACAAAGGATGGCGGGAAAAATTATAAATTTACCGATGATTCTCTTATAAAAACGAATCAAGGCGTCAAAGTGGGAGATTTGGATTATCCTGTAAATATTGACGCATCAGGGCATGTTTTAAAGTTTTATGGACATGTAAATGACAAACATACCCTTGTTCATGCGGTGGAAGCAAACTCTAAAAAAGGGGTTACTATTACTGCTAAAAAGTTGATTATTGACGCAGGGAATACAAAGAGTCGCGCTGAAGGAATCAGTGTAGGCGGGCAGGGCGGAACGAATAAGGATGCACCGTACAGGTTGACGATTAATGGAGATACGGATATCAGAGCTCATGGCGCCAATTACGGACTGGGCATGTATCTGTGCGGCAATGCGGAAGTCACCATCAATGGGAACGTGACGATGAATACCCATGATGAAAAGAATCCCTGGGCGGTTTATGTGGAAAATGACGGTGGTTTCAGCTATTATGGCGGTTCTGCCATCTATGCCGGAAATAATTATGAACTTCAGTTGGGACCGAAGCTGACCGTTAACGGACTGGTGGATCTGAAAGTGAATGCCAATGGTGTATTTGCCAATGGCGGGCATTCGGATATTTACTTCCGCGGCGGAAATATAGAAATCAATAAAGATAATACCAAAGGATATTATGCGCTTCTGGCAGAGTGCGCCACTACCACGATGAATATGGAACGGGATGAAAATAAAGTGCCTGTCAGAGCCGGGAGTGCCAAAGTTACGATAAAAGGGAATGTAGGCGCATCCGCCGGCGCGATCAATGTGGCTGAGCCGGAGCCTTATACCCGTGTCAATCTGGGGCTGGCTACGCCTGATTCCAGCTGGACGGGGGTCGCTTATAATGCGTTTAAAGATGAAGGCAATGACGCCGGCGGCAAGAAATTTTTTGGAGAAATTAATCTGTGGCTGCAGAATGGTGCCTCCTGGACGAATGAAGCCTGGGGCGAACCGCCTGATGCTTATTTCGGAGAGGATTTTTCGGAAAGTCATCTGAAACGGCTGGTCGGCGGGGAAAGCGCCGATAAGGCGGGTCATATTTTCCAGAAACCCGGAGAGGATGAAGACAGCGAAGGTATTAATATCCGCGTAGACGATTATAAGGGATTTACCAACGTATACTATGGGCATAAGGATGAGAAACCCACGGATATCCTCGGCGGGACTTTTACCGTGACTAAAGCGCAGCCTGGATCGGGAATTACTCTGATTACCGACAGCAAGGGTCTTAATGTGGATTCGTCCAAAGCAGCAGATAAGAATCTGGCCAGCGAGACGCTGAACGCGCTGGCGAATAAGCTGTTTTATACTGCGTATAAAAATGGGGAAACCAATCTTGCCGGTAAAGTGGAAATTGCCGAGGGGCTGACGGCTTCCAGCCTGTCCAAACGTATGGAAGATGTGACTTTCAAAAAAGAAGACGGACAGGGGCAGTATCTCTATACACCGGCGCAAGATGAGATTGTCGGGCCAATTACCGGGCCGGAAAAAGAAACGGCTGACCGCAATGCAAAAGGCACTGCGCCGAATGCAAAGCAGGGAAATGTGGTCAGCGGTATGTACAATGAGTCCACACCTACGACGAAGACCAATCCGATGATTGTGGATATGAATGGATTCAATTTAAATGTGGCGGCAGAAAGCGACAATAAGATTGCTGATGCCGTTTATGTGGGAAATAATGATTATATTACTGTAAAAAATGATGCGGGAAAGAAAATCGGCATCACTTCCACCAATACAAATACCCGTGCTGCCAACGGCATTTTCCTTGAGGGGAATTCCCATCTGAATATAACGGGACCGGTGGAGATTGCCAAGGTGCATACCAAAGGCAGTTCCGCCGCAGGTATTGCGTTCCAGGGCAGCGGAAGTGAAGCGGTGATTGACGGTTCCCTTACCATTTCAAATGTGGACGGTGATAAAGCGGAGAAGCAGGGACGGTATATCGGCGTATCCGGGATCCGGATGACCGGCGATAATACTTCCATGACCGTTACGGGACCGGTGAATATTTCCGGTTTTAAAGGATCGGCATTGCATACTGCGGGCGCGGACAGTGTAATTTCTGTCGGCGGCGGTACTATTTCTACAGCAGCGGATGCGGATAAATCCCATAATTTCTATGCGGCCCGTGTGGAAAAAGGAACGGTCAATATCAACATGAAAAATGGTGCGCCAGGAAGCGCAAGAACCAATATTATCGGGGATATGTATGTTACAGGGCAGTATGGAAAGAAAGTTATTGAGTACAGTGGAGGCCAGCTGGCAGATTGGCAGCACAGAGGAAATCTTCATGTGGCGCTGACAGATAAGGATTCGTCCTGGACTGGTGTGGCGGCGTATGAACAGTACAATGATAATTACGGCAGCGGCGGGAATACGATGCATGATATCGGGAATTTTGATCTGTATCTGCAAAACGGGGCCACCTGGACGAATGAGCAGCAGTCTCATGTGACTACTACGACGCTTGCCGGTAAGAATCCTGTCTATAACGGCAGCTATTTAATGAAGCTTCATGGCGGCAGTGACGCAGTGCATAAAGGGTATATTTATCAGAAAGACAGCAAGCCCATTACTGTAGATAATTACAGCGGACACACTCTTGTTTTCTATGACCATACTGGAGACGGTTCTGCCGCTGAAAATTACAGCGCCGGTGATTTCAGAATCAAGACAGCGGAAGAAGGATCTTCCATCACGCTGCGCACAGGTGCAGGCGGAATCAATACGGCCGATAAAACGGCGGCGGGAAAAGCGCTGAACAGTTTAGCAAATAAGCTCTACTATATGTCTTATGCGCAAGGTGACACAAAGCTGAAAGGCACTGTGGAAATTGCGGAAGGGTTGACTTCCTCTTCTGTTTCAGCAAGTGGGGATATTGCTTTCAGGACAAATACGGCTGCTGATAAGAACGGACAGGGCACCTATGTATATGAACCGGAAGAGCCTTTGGACGGGCCGATCATCAAAGACAGACTGCTGAAAGGCGAAACTACGGTCACTGCTGATGACACCCATGCTGAAGATGGATATGTCAGTGCAGCTTACAACGGCGATGATTCAATCACCGTGGACATGGCAAATCATGGACTCCGTCTGGAAGCGGCTTCTTCCGCGTCTGCAAAGGCGGCGGCTGTCCGGGTCGGGAAAGGGACGGACGACAATAAGAAGAGCATCAGTTTTATCAACATGGAGAAAAACAAGCCGCTGGTTATTTCTTCGGATCAGACAAACGGGGGAGAAGCCACAGGTATTTATGTTTCCGAGAACGGCAAGCTTTCTGTTGCCGGGGATGTAGTGATTGATAAGGTGTCTACTTCAGGCAGAAAGGCATACGGCGTGGCGAACCGCGGACCCAATGCGGAACTTGTTATTAAAGGCGGGCTGAAAATAGCGGGCGCAGGTGCCGATGAATGGAGAGCGGTAAAAGCTGCCAAAGATACAACGGGTATATCGGTAACTGCCATTGCCAATATCGGGAATAATGCCAAATTAACTATTGAAGGGCCGCTGGACGTAAAAATTCAGGGGACTGCCATCAATTCTACCGCTAAAGGCGGCGTTATGCGCCTTGGCAGCGGCAGGATTCTGACGCCTATGGATGAACATGCTCAGGGGAATTCAAAGCTTGTTAAGGGCGTGAACGGTACTGTTTTCATTAATATGAATGAGGACGGAACGGCTGCCAAAGCTGAAGACACTGTGCTTCAGGGAAATATTTACACCGAAAGAAGATCAGGGTCTAAGGCCGTTGTAAATGTAGGGCTGGCAAGCAAGAATTCTTCATGGACAGGTGTAACCGATTATAACAGGAGTTTTTCCAGCGATGCCGGCGAGGTCAATCTGTATCTGAGCCATGATGCGGTTTGGAATAATAAGAAGACTGCTTCCGTGACGGGCTCTTACATGGGCAGCCATATAGATTATTTCAAAGGCGGCAGTGATGCGGCCCACGCGGGTATTATCAGACAGAACGACGACAGGGACATCAATATAGATCATTACAGCGGTCATGCAATCCTTGTCTATGACCATAAAGCGGAAAAGCCAAAAGAGATGATTGGCGGCAGGACGCTGATAAAAAAAGCGGAACCGGGATCTGTTGTCAGAATGGTAACCGGGAACGGCGGTCTGAATACCAATTCCAACAAGGCGGCCGATAAGAATCTGGTCAGTGAAACTCTGAACGCTTTGGCGAATAAGCTTTACTATACCGGTTATAACAATGCGGCAATCAAAGATAATCTGAAAGGTACCGTAGAAATTGCGGAAGGTCTGACGGCAAGTTCCGCATCGGTTGCCATCGTATCGGGAAATATGAGCTTCCAGGATGTCACGGGCAGAGGTGAATATAAATTTACCCCCGCAGAAGATGACCCTCATGGACAGACTACGTCTGATTTCGGTACCCCTATCACCGGAGAAGCCGATAAGGATCAGGAGTATGTCAAAGCCAATGTGCTGAAAGATGACGTGTATACTTTTACCAATGCGGTGAATACGGTCACTGTCGATGACGGAGATACCACGACAGAAGATCTTGGCTACCATAAGGCTGTGGCCGCCGTGGTGGGGATCAATAAGGATATTACGATTCATGCGGCAGATAAGAGTCTGAAACTGAATGCGGAGAATAAGACAGAACGCAACAGTGCTGTAGGCATGTACACGAAGAAAAAGATTGACGCTGTGGCAAAAGATATTTCCATCGATGCCAAATCCTCTGTGGGAGATGTATACGGTATATATATCCATGAAGGCGGAAAAGCAGCCATCACCGGCAACGTATCTATCTTGGCAAAACAGGGCGGAGATGGTTTTGCGGACGGAATCAAACTGTATAATGGCGGTTCTGCGCTGACCATTAACGGTAACCTGGCTATGAAAGGCACGGGAAGCGGAAATGATGCCTATGGTGTTTTTGCCGCTCAAAAGGGCGGGTATGGCAGCACAAAGACATATCAGGCAACAGGCATCAATATTTATGATAAAGACGGTGCGGCGTTTACTTTGAACGGCAACTTGGATATGAAAGTTAAAGGTGTCGGCGTGGATATGCGCGGCAGCGAAAAAAATGCGGTAACCATTGCCGGAGGCACAATCTTTACGCCGGATGACGGGGAAGAGGCAAGCTATAAAGCTGTGGCTGCCACTTCAGGCACCTTTGCCATGGGCATGAATGATGCGAAAACAGGATCCAATGGAAAGGATGTCGTTGTGCAGGGCACAATTTCTTTAGGGAAAAAGGGAACTGTTGATCTGGGTCTGGGCAGCAGTAAATCCCGGTGGACCGGAATTGCCGATAATAAAGACGGACATCCTATGAATTTGTATCTGTCTGACGGAGGAATGTGGGAAAACCGCCGGACATCAAAAGACCAGTATGGTTTGTTTGCAGGCAGCCGCGTGACAAAAGTGGCAGGCGGTACCGCGCCGGCTAAGGCAGGTGTAATTGTCCAGAAAGACAGCAATCCGATTACCATTGATCATTACAGCGGACACACTATTCTTGTTTATGATCACGAGGCATCGTCTCCTGCAACAATGATCGGCGGAGATACGATAATTGCTAATGCGGAAGCCGGTTCCGGTATTACGATGCGTACCAACAGCAGGGGATTGGATACAAATTCTGGCAAGGCAAAAGATAAGAATTTGGTAAATGCCACCCTTAATGCACTGGCGAATAAACTGTTTTATACCGCGTATAAAAATGGAGAAACCAATCTTACGGGTAAAGTAGAAATTGCTGAAGGATTGACAACATCCGCCGTGGCAAAGAAGACAGGCAATATATCTTTCAAGAACGGGACCGGTCAGGGTGAGTACATCTATACGCCCGAAGAAGATCCGAGCGGTGACATTATTGATGCAAATGGTCCGATTACTTTCGATTATAAGAAGGATTCCAAGGTATTCGGCAGATCTGTCAGTCAGATAGGCGGAAATAGCAAGAACCTGGCTTATAACTTTGCAGGAAAGACAGTCAATATTACCACCGGCGGCAGTGATTGGGCGCCGATAGGAATGACGCCGAATGTAAAAGCGGTTATTAACGCGAAACAGTTGAACCTGAAAACACCGGAAGCCGGTATGATGGGAACTTATGGAATCTATCTGGAAGACGGAGATGATATTACTGTTAATTCCGATGTGAATATGACCGTCAATGGCGGCGCGTATATGGTAGACGGTATTTTTATGGGTCACATGGGGGCGGCAGAAGCGGCAAAGACCAAACTGACCATTAATGGCAATGTCACCATGCGCGGTACCGGAAATGACCAGTCTTCCGATGATTTCTGGGGTATTAAGGGTACCGGAGAAGACGGCGGCTATCCTACCTATATGGGAAGCCGCTGGGCGCCGGAAGGAATTTATCTTGGCAAAGAAGGCGGCAGTTCCATCACGATCAACGGCAATGTAGATATGGCAGTCAAAGGGAACGGCGCGGTAACGGATGCTTATTATAAAGTCGCAGGGCAGAATTCATTGGATAATGTTCTTACCTTGAATGGCAATGTCAATATTATCACGCCGAAGAGTAGAGAACGGGGATTCCTGGCATTGGGTGCTTTTGGCGGTACTGTTAATGTGAATGTAAAGACTGAAACGGATGCCGGCGGCAAAGTCAAAGTGACCGGAGCCTCCGACCATAAAGTGAATCTGGTGGGGAATCTCTATGCATCGAAAGATGATGGAAATGGAGATAATACATACTATTTCCGTGACGGTGCCATTAATCTGGGGTTGACGACGTCTGATTCCACCTGGAGCGGTGTTGTATCAAATACGAATAAAAATACGCCTACCGAAAAATCACAGCAGGGAGATATCAACCTGTGGCTCCAGAATGGTGCGACCTGGAATCATGAAGCGGTTTCCCGCGCCGATGCCGTTTATGCGGCAGGAAATAACGGGAAAACGACGCTTCCGAGTCCGTCAAACGGATTGTACGGGGCTTATGACGGTATTTCTCATCTGACAACCCTGACCGGCGGAAAAGACGCGGATCATGCGGGGCTCATCGCCATGAAGGACAAGGCGGATGTGGAAGTCGGCACATACAGCGGTTTCAGCCGAATTTACTATAACCATGAAAATAGCACGCCGAAACAAATGATCGGCGGCGATTTCAAGGTATCCAAGGCATCGGACGGTTCCCGTATTACATTGATGACGGGGAGCAACGGATTGGATACGTCTTCAACTAAAGCGGCGGATAAGAATCTGGTCAGTGAAACTTTGAATGCGCTGGCAGGAAAGCTCTATTACTTGGCAAAGGATGGAAAACTTTCTGCCAAGGCAGCTTTAGCGGAAGGGCTGACCGCATCGGAAGCTTCTCTTGATTTGAAGAATGTGACGTTCAAGGAATCCAATGGTCAGGGGCAGTACCTCTATACACCGGCTTCGGATATTCCTGAAGAACAGACAGAAACGGCATTTACCGATACTATCACCGGCGTAAAGGCGAAGGACATGAAGTATGTCAATACTGGTGTACGTAAAGAAGACGGTACATATAAATTCACAAAGGATTCTGAAATTACTGTTGCCGCAGGCGGACCTGCAGTAAAAGTAGAAGAAGATGTCATTATCCGGGCTGATGGAAAAACGCTGAAAATGAAGACGGTGGAAGGCAGCGGTACAGTCTACGGAATCAACCAGTCTACTGCGAAGAAAGCAGAAATCACCGCGAAGAACCTGGATGTAGAAGTGACAAGCACATCCCGTGCTGAAGGCATCCATATGGCAAACAGCAATGCAGCTATCCGGCCCGAAATGACGATTAATGGAAATGTCAATCTGAAAGTAAGCGGAACAGCTAATACGCTGGGTGCTTATATCCAGGGAAACAGCAGATTGACTGTTAATGGAAATGTGACAGCCGATGTGGACGGACACAATGGCGGCTTTAGTTATTATGGGGCAACCGGACTATACTCCACCAGTAATATGGGGCCCAATTCTATGGGAGCTGATATCACAGTCAACGGAAATGTAGACCTGAAAGGCAAAGCCCATGGTATTTTTGCCAATGCCGGCGGCAGCAAAGTGACAGTCAACGGCGGCGGCAGCATTGAAGTGGACAAGGCGTCGACAAATCCCTATGCGGCTATCCGTGCAGAAGACGGTGTTGTCAACATGAATGTCAAGCTTGACAGCAACGGAAATGCCGTAGGAAGCCTTGACAAGAAAGTCAATATTAAGGGAAATCTGGCGGTAACGACCGGTGCTGTCAATGAGGTGGATAAGAAAGGAACTTTGTCACAGATTAATCTGGGACTGACCACGTCGGATTCTACACTCCAAGGGGTTGTGTATAATGCATTCCCCGATGAAGGGAAGAAAGCAGGAGAGTTGACCTTCAAAGGGGAGGCCAATCTGTTCCTTGCCAACGGTGCCGCATGGATGAATGAAAAGTATGGAGATACCGGAACATCCTGGGGCGGTAAAAACTTCGAAGGCAGCCATCTGACAAGACTTGCCGGCGGAGTAAGTGCAGATAAGGCAGGACAGATCTTCCAGAAAGACACAGGAAATATCACCGTAGATAACTATAGCGGTTACACGGATGTATATTATGCGCACGAAGAAACAGCGCCGAAAACCATGATCGGCGGAGATTTCATCATACGGAAAGCGGCATCCGGCTCCGGCATATCCCTCATCACGGATAATAAGGGGCTGAATACATCTTCCAATGCATCTGCGGATAAGAATCTGGTCAGTGAAACACTGAACGCTCTTGCGAATAAACTTTTCTATAAAGCGTATGCGGACGGAGAGAATAATCTGACCGGTTTTGTAAAAATTGCAGAAGGTCTGACCAGTTCTGAAGCGGTTCTCAAAACAGGAAATATCACCTTTAAGAAAGATAACGGTCAGGGGCAGTACCTTTATGAAACCGCTTATCCGAATGAACAGGTCACGGATCCGATTAATAAGACTATAGACGGCAGTACTGCTTCTGAACAGGTATACAAGGAAGCCGGCGTTTATAAATCGGATACGGATACCTATAAGTTCACAAAGAATCCGGCTACTGTCAACGGAGATTCCGGTGCGGCTGTCGATGCAGGTGCGAAGGATATCCATGTGGACAGCGGAGAAAATACGCTGAATCTGAATGGAGGAAATACTGGCGTCGGTGTCAAAGCAAAAGGAGGAAAGACCGCTGATATTAAGGGCAATGCCAATATTACAGGCAAGACCGGTGTAGTTGCCGACGGTGCGGGAAGTAAAGTGCTTCTTTCCGGAAACTCTAATATCACTGCCGAAGGAGATGGTATCGTGGCCTCTGGCGGCGGTATTGTGGAAGCAGCAGGTATAACCAATGTAACGGCAGGAGCCGGCGGCAAAGCTGTTCGTGCGGGTGCCGGATCTTCAGTAAGCCTTCGGAACGGCAAATTGAAAGGAGATGTGGAAGCCGATAACGGTACAGTTTCCCTCCATGGTGCGGAAACAGAAGGCAATGCTACTGCAGCGGCGGGAGGCAGTATCAATCTGACCGGAGGCAGCGTGGCAGGACAGGTAACGGCCAAAGATGGAAACAGCCAAGCCATCGTCAAAAATGCTACGGTGAAGGATCTTATCGGATCCCATGACGGTACGGCATCTATAACCGGCGGCATAGTCACCGGAACCGTATCAGCTGATGACGGTACTGTTAAAGCGGAGAATACAAAAGTAAATGAATCCGTTAATGCTAAAAACGGCGGTACCGTGGAATTAAAACAAGGCAGTGCAGGCAGTCTTGCCTCAGAAGGTGGACGGATTACTGCAAACGGGACAGCCGTGAAAGGTGATGCTTCTGCCAATGCGGGCGGAACGGTAGAAATGACCGGCGGCAGCGTAGACGGTGCGGCGACAGCGGATAATGGAACGATTGAAACAGAAAATACGGATGTTGCAAATGGCGCATCTGCGCTTAACGGCGGAAAACTTAAACTGAGAAATGGAACCGTTTCCGGCGGGATCAAAACGGATGCCGCGTCTGCATCTGATGTTGTTATGGATCGGGCCGGAGCATCCTTGCAAGGCGATGTATCCGGTGAAGGCAAGACGAACGTAACTCTTTCTAATGGCGGAAACTGGAAAGGAAACAGCGCCGGCAGCGGAGAAACGAAAGTTAAAGTAGAAAGCGGCGGTACCTGGACAGGTGCCAGCATGAACGGTGATACGGATATCGATCTGGAAGGCAAATGGCAGCAGACCGGCAAGAGTAAGGTTCGCAAGCTTATTTCCAACAACGGCGTTCTTGATAAGACGGCTCCGGAAAGCGGAAATACGGATATAGGGCAGCTTAGTGGCAGCTTATCTCTCATTTATGCCCATGACAAAACGAATCCGACAAAGGTACTTGGCGGCGGCACTTTCATTGCGGCAGCGGATGCCGGTTCCACGGTGGACATGATTACCGATAATGCCGGACTGGATACAAATTCGGACAAAGCGGCTGATAAGAATAAAGTCAGCGAAGTGCTGAATGCGATGGCAGGCAAGCTGCAGTATACCGGATATCAAAATGGAGAAAGGAATCTGAAAGGCAAGCTGAGAATTGCCGAAGGTCTGACTTCCAGCAGTGCCGGTCTGAGAACAGAATCATTGAGCTTTAAGGGAGATGGACAGGGATACTTTGATTACACACCTGCCAAGCCGGATAAGCCGGAAATTGAAACCGGGGATTACGAAACTTCTATCATGAGCAGTACCAGAAGCGCTCTGACCTCCTCTATCCTTGTATGGCGGAATGACATGAATGATATGTATAAGCGCATGGGAGATCTCAGAATCGGTGCGGAAAGCGGTTTGTGGGCAAGAGCCTACGGCGGCCGGATCAGTTATGACGCCAACAATGCGTATATGAAGGACAGCTACTGGGCGGCCCAGGTGGGTATGGATAAACGTCTGGCATCAGGCTGGCATGTAGGCGGCGCTTTCGGATACACTGACGGCAGCGCAACATACAGATATGGTGGAAAAGGCGATCCGAAACTGTACACATTGGCGGCCTATGCAACCCGAGTGTCGGAAGATGGACAGTATGTGGATGTCATTGCGAAAGCAGGAAAACTTTCCAATAAGTTCACTGCCTACAACAAATACAGCGCACCGGCGCTCAGGAATTATGTAGAAGGCAAGTATGATACATACGGATATGGCATCAGTGCTGAGTATGGCAAAAAGATTCGTATGGGCAAAGGCTTTGTAACGCCGCAGGCGGAACTGACATGGAGCCGTCTGTCATCGGACAGCTTTGATGCAGCGGCGCCTACCGGTGAAAGCATGCGTGTCAGCCAGTCATCAGTCAACAGTTTAGTCGGACGCCTGGGTGTAGTTGCCGGAGTAGAAAGTAACAAAGGCAATTTCTATGCTAAGGCAAATCTGTTCCACGAATTTGACGGAGACGGCCATATCCTGTTCACTGAACCCGGAAAGACAGGCAAGCGCTCCTCGTTCAGCCTTAAGGATACCTGGGTGGAAATTGCACTGGGCGGCAACTACTATTTGAGCCCGAGAAGCATGATTTATGCAGATTTCACCAAGAGCTTTGGCGGAGATTACAAGGTAGACTGGAGAATCAATGCAGGAATTCGCTTCAGCTTCTGAGCATGATGTCAACTTCCAAAAGGGGAATGAAACAAGATTTTGTCATGAGAACTGAATAATAAAAAGAAAAAATAAAGGACTGCTTTCCTGGGGACAGGACGGCAGTCCTTTATACTTGGGAGATAATTAGATAAGTATGCGAAACAGAGCAAGTTAACATTGTATTTGAAAAGGATTTATAAAAAATAATTAAAATTACCAATTGGAATATCATTTATTGTTGATATGTGAAAAGTAATATAGTATAATTTACACGATGAGATTGGATGATCATTTGGAATTATGAGATGTAAATAGCTATTTCTTAATAAATAATGATTATCCAATAATTTAATACTATTATGAGGACAAAAGCTGAAGAGCTCATGTGGGGAATCCGGTGAGACTCCGGAACTGGCCCGCAACTGTATGGGGAATTGTGTCATAGTAAGTCTTTCACAGAGATATGACAGAATGAGGAACTAAGTCAGGGTGCCACTTTGTTTTCTGATTTTCTAATGACTTGCGAGGCATAAGGCTAGATGCATAAGAAAGCCGGATATGGGAAATCCGGTTCAGATTTAGAATTATGAAATCTGTGCATCTTTTTATTGTCTCGTTTTTTTGTTGCGTTTAATGGAGTGGATGAAAGGGAGTGCCGAGTATGGATAATTTGAAATACTTTTTGGAGTGAATCCAGTTCATGTGACACGGGTTTCATGACCGCGGCAAGCGGTTCAGATCCGGATGGGTATGTTTTAGAAGAGGATGAATTGCCTGCTGTCGGGCAAGGCTGGGGTGCTAATCGAGTATCCGGCAGAGAGTTTATGTTTGCAAAATCGGGAGGAATTATGAAACGGAATAAGGTAAGTAAATTACAGATGAGGCGGCTGGCTGCCGGTGTTACAATTGCGCTGCTGACGGGTACATGCCAGGTGATGGCAGATCAGTCTACAAATCCGATCAGTGAAAGTGAAGTATTTACTGCAGACCGTCTGGCACAGGTCGTTAATAAAAATAACATGCCTAAAGAAAGATTCAAATCCGTCGCAGCAGGTATTTTAGGATATACGCATGATAAGGCCTCAATTAAGACGATTAATATTGATATGGCGGGTCATGACCTGACGCTCGATTTGACGAAAGTTGCCGATTTGGGGGCTGATTATTCAGCATACGGGATCAAGGCGAATAATAAGACAACTATCGTGGTTGACAGCAATAAAACCAATCCGGGGAAAAACGGTACGATTACCATCAAGGCGAAAACGCTGTGGTCTCCCTCAGGAGACAGCGGCAGCAAGTATACTGCTGCACATGGTATCGCAGTGGGCAATTTTAGCCAGAGATTTAATAAAAAAGTAAGTGAAGACCTGGTGAAGACGACGATCAATGCTGATGTAGTGATTGAAGAATTGCGCGGCGGTTCTATCAAAACGACAGGCATTTCGTCTATGGACTGTTCTGATTTAGCGATTAATGGAAGATTCACAATCAAGCCGGGCGCAATTAGCCTTATGCAATGGAATCGGGGCGATCAGTCAAAAACTTATGGCATATATATGATTGGAAGCAATAATACTATTTCTATTACTTCAGCGGATATTGATGATTCAAAGAATGGGTCACTTTCTGACCTGATTAAAACGGACGAATCGCTTTGGGGCGGCAAAACAGAGAAGAATGTTCTTCGTATTGGCGGCGGTACGCTCAAAGTCAAAGAGAATCAGAAAGAACGGTATCTTATCAGCGCCGCGAAAGGATTCCGGACATTTATCAATGTGAATCAGGACGGAAGCGCAATCGGGACATCAAAAGCAGATTTGCAGGGGACGATTCGCATGGATGCTGGGTCAGAAGCTTATGTTGGTCTTACTGCCGGATCGAAATGGGTCGGCGGAACACAGGCAGATACAAAAGGAAAGGTGAATCTTTTTCTTTCAGAAGGTGGTGAATGGAACACGCTGAATGCGGGACAGGGCAGCCGTGTAACCAGGTTTGCCGGTGATGCAAAAGGCGGTGCAATTTATCAAAAAGATGCGGGACAGCTTGTAATTGAAAATTACAGCGGCGCGGGAAAAATCTATTACGCCCATGAGAATGCAGGAACAAAGGCAGAAGACTACAAGGCGGGAGACACCCATATCGGATCCGCGGCAGAAGGATCACGCATTACAGTAGTTACAGATAATAAAGGAATTGTTGATACAGATAAAGACCAAGTGTATAAGGCTTTAAATGCTTTGGCGGGAAAACTGTATTACGATGCTTATAAAAACGGAGAAAAGAAGCTGGCGGGACAGGCAGAGATAGCCGAAGGGCTGACGGCGTCATCTAAAACATTACAAATGAGAGACCTGCTGTTCAAAAAAGAAAACGGACAGGGGTATGTAGAAGATAAACCCGTACCGCCGGCAAATCTGGATGTAAGTGAACAGATTGTTGAAGATGGTCTGGGATCGGGGAATATGTATTGGATGAATAACGGGTATAAAGATGGTGAGGATGATGATCATCGTTATGTCCTGAAGTCCGATACCACGATCAAGGTTGATTTATCAAATCCCAAGACTCTGACATACGGGGGAAATCAAGGTGCCAATGTAGCAAATATCATATGGGGAGATCCGGATTATACAGCGGATGGCTTTATTGATATGAACGGACATAAGCTGACCTTGATTTCTGAGGCAAATCATTTAAGGCATTATGCGTCGGGAATTTTGTCACATGGCGGTGATCTGGAAATAAAGAACGCGGCAGGTATAGATATTGACATACATGGCGATAAAAATGCAAAGAGCGGTATTTATGTCTGGGGACAGGGCAGAAATGGAGCGAGCCTCACTATATCTAATGATAATCAAGCGGAACATGCTGTGAAGATACGTAATACGGCAGCGGAAAAAGACGCAGCTATACTTGTGGACGGCAGGAGCGTAAAGGATGGCGGAAGTGCAAAGCTTGTTATAAAAGGTTTGGTAGATGTTGAGAATGATGATGTCAGCGTAATTCAGGCAAATAAGGGCGATGTGTCAATCGGCGGCGGGAAAATAATAGCCAAAGGGGATAAGGCGTCCAGTTTGAAGATAAATAATGACGGTAAAATCCAGATCAACGGCAATTTGTCGGACAGAAATGTTCTTACGGCAGGAGCAGTCAAACATGATGTACAGATAGAAGGGAATGTACTTGCTCAGAAAGGAAGATTGGGACTGGTTCTGAATACGGACGGGTCCTACATAAAAGGGTTGATAGGAACAGATGCCGGAACAGCTGGTCAAACGTACATGATGCTTTCTGACGGAGCCTCCTGGTACCATGAAGGAAAAGGAGCCCGAACAGACAGCATTAAAGAAAGTAAAATCAAAAACCTTGAGGCTGATGGCGGCAACATTTACCAGAAAAATGAGAAACCGATAACCATTGAGAACTACAAGGGAAATATGAAACTGTTCTATAAGCATGAGAACGCGGGCACGAAGGCGGAAGATTACAAGTCGGGAGATGTACACATCGGATCTGCGGCAGAAGGGTCACGCATTACCGTGGTCACGGATAATAGCGGAATTACCATGACTGATGAAGCCCAGGTATATGAAGTACTGAATGCTCTGGCAGGAAAACTGTATTACGATGCCTACAAGACCGGAGAAGGAAAACTGACCGGACAGGCGACAATAGCCGAAGGACTGACCTCATCCTCCAAAACCTTGGAAATGAAAGACATGCTCTTCAAGAAAGAAAACGGACAGGGATATGTAGAGGGAAAACCCACGCCGCCGCCACTGGTTAATCCGGTACGCCATCAAATCGTGGAAGCGAACTATTTTGCTGAAGAAGCGCGGGATTTCTGGTCTAAAGCGGGAGTTTATGATGGGAAAGGCCACTATAAATTTGATCATGACTTGTCACTGGTAACCCATGCGGAAGATGATCCTGTAACAACAGTAAACGATAATAAGTTCGGAAATATCTACTGGAACGGTGATGTGGTCGGGGATATCGACATGACCGGACACAGGCTGGAACTGAAATCCATTACGGAGCGCCTGCCGAAGAAAAACCCCAATGCAATTACCGTCTACAGCGGTACATTAACAATCAAGAATGTCAACGGAATGTACAT
>PPYF01385287.1_pt1 | contig 23270 bp, 19 predicted proteins | sample 1559871 | NCBI WGS metagenome assembly PPYF01 (sample SAMN08240021, study PRJNA423297) | Human gut metagenome, whole genome shotgun sequencing project.
CAACATCGGGGCAGGCAGCCACGACCAGGGACGCGAAAGCGGCATCGGCTCACATTGGATGCGCACGGGATGCTTCCTCCGGCCAGACGGCACGTACGACTGGAAGCAACAACCCGGACAACGCAACTTCCTGCGCATGGCCCAAGAACGGGGCGTAAGGACCTTCATCGGCTTTTTCAATTCGCCTCCCGTGTACTTTACCCAAAACGGACTGGCTACCAACACCGGACGGGGCGGGACGCTGAACCTGAAAACGGAACATTACGGCGATTTTGCCCTATTCGCAGCCCACGTGGTGGAAGGGTTGGAACAGCATGACGACATCAAGCTCTCCTACGTCTGCCCCGTCAATGAGCCGGACGGACATTGGAATTGGGTGGGTCCGAAACAGGAAGGCACACCGGCCACCAACCGTGAAATCGCCGGACTGGCACGGGCATTCAGCCAGGCGTTCACCCAAAAAGGACTGGACACGAAAATCCTCATCAACGAATCGTCGGACTACCGCTGCATGTTTGCCACTCACATGACCGACTGGCAGAGAGGGTATGCCATCCAGTCGTTTTTCTGTCCGGACAGCACGGACACTTATCTGGGCGACACCCCGAACGTGCCGCGCCTCATGGCCGGACACAGCTACTGGACCAACACTCCCTTGGAAGCCCTGCGCGGCATCCGCATGCAACTGAAAGACACGCTGGACAAGTACGACGTACAGTTCTGGCAAACGGAAACCTGTATTATGAGCAATGATGAAGAAATAGGCGGCGGAGGCGGTTACGACCGTACAATGAAGACAGCCTTATACGTGGCACGTATCATCCATCACGACATCGTCTATGCCGGAGCGCGAAGCTGGCAGTGGTGGCGTGCCGTGGGCGGGGACTACAAGGACGGACTCTTACGTGAGTTCAGCAACCGCGAAGGGACGGACGGGCGCGTGGTGGACTCCAAACTGCTTTGGGCTTTAGGCAACTACAGCCGTTTTGTCCGTCCGGGCGCCATCCGTATGGGCATTACCGCCACCGACAAGGCGGGACGCGCCGTGACGGAAGGCGACACGGACCGCACGGGACTGATGTGCACCGCCTACCGGAACGCCGACGGCTCGTGGGTCATGGTCGTAGTGAACTATGCCACCGAGGCGAAAAACATGACCTTCCACGTGGACGACCGGAAAGTGAAAAGCTGGCAACCTTACCTGACAGCCGAAGGAACGGGAAAGAACTTACAGCCTATCGACAAGGTGGGCAACGGAAAACAAACCGTCATCCCGGCACGCTCGATTGTGACGTTTGTAAGCCGGTAAGACGAACATTTTGTCAGTTTTTCAAGAATCGCCATCAGTCAAAATCCGACCTTATAGACCTGAAAAGAACGGCGTGATTGAATAAAAATACATCCAAACCGCATATATGCAGTAATGAATTGCATATATGCGGTTTTTTCTGCTGAAAGCGATTTTTCGTTTACAGCCAAATGAAAAAAAGTTCTCCGCAGATTGAAACGCCTGTGGCTTCTGCCTGAGCCAAAAACAAGAAGAAAACGGAGATAAAACATGCCGAAAACGCATCTTTTTCGTCTGGTTGAAACCTTTTTGCCGACAAAAAAGAAAAGCAAAAAGACAATAAAACACACGTTTCGCTTACTACCAACCGCAAACACAGGCGGCAAACATGCCGTTTCGCCCCGCCTTGTAAAGCCCCAAACAGATTTTCCTGTCCATTTGCCCGAAAGCCGATGCACGAGAATCGCGTATTCCGGCGCGACGTCCCTCCCGGCTGTATATAACGGATTCTCGCACGGACAGGTTTGTCATTTTGACAGCCTCCGCCTTTTCCCGAACCGTCCACCGATTCTTCTTTTCAATTCGGAAAACAAAGTAATCTCCTTACGAATCGCCGAAGCCGAAAGCCACACGCTGGCACCTAATACGCATCCGCCTGCTGCAACCTTGAGCCATACTTCGGACTGCATGCCCAAAAACAAAGCTGCCGCCACGCAAAGGAACTGTGCCGCCATGAACGGACGTGCCGCCTTGTCGGGCCTGAAGCCGTAGCGTCGCCCGTACACAGCATAAATCATCCACCAATCGAACACTCCGGCCAAAGCCAAGGCGATTCCCGTACCCAAAATACCTCCGTACACAAAACCGACAATCACGCACACGGCCATAAAGATGTCGTAGGCCGCCTCCATGCACAAATACATGACGGCATCGCCTTTGGCCAACGAGGCATAAGCCACGGGGAGCGTCATCGACTTGAAAAACATGTGCATGGAAGCACAGACAGCCATGCCGGTCATGGGCAGGAAGGACGATGAATACAATACCCTGATGGCCAATGGCATACATATCATGAACAACACCAAAAAAGGCGACATGAGCAACACGCAGACTTTTATCTGGCGATTGATGGTCTGGTTCATCCGCCCCACATCAGCATTCACAGACGACAAGCGCGGAAAATAATCGGCATCGACCGCCGTGAATACCACCCCGGCGTAAGTAATCACCAGATTATACCCCATACCGTACAAGCCCACGTCGGACAACGAACCACAATTGGTAATGAAAAGCGAAATCCCCATCGCCACCGACATGTTCACCGCCGTGGCCATGATATAAGGCACGCCTACGCGCACCATGCTCCATCCCTTGCGGAAATGCGCCCGGTTCAGCAAGTCCACGCGCCAAGGAAAGACGGGAAGCGAAAGGGACAGATGAGCCACCATCACCCCCAACGTACTGACGACCAACGCAGGTACAACCCCCGACATTCCCCAAAAGTAATAAAAAGGAACCGTCAGCAACAAAGTGGCCGCTGCCCCCAACACGGAAATCAAAGCCACACGCTTCAACCGCCGAACGGCTTTCAAAATGGAAATTTCACCCACCGTAACAGCCATAAAACCCATGACGGGAGAAAGCAAACAGAGAGGCAGGATATGGGACGTATCGCCAAAAGCCCAATAACTTATGGCAGACGAAAACAGCAGGCACAGCAACATGCCGGCCAAACCGGTCCATACGCTCCACGTACGCACTACTTCTACCTGTAGGAGAACTTTCTCCGGATGGTTTTCTCCGTAATATTCTGCAATCTCTTTAATGGAACTAAACGAAATGCCCAGATTCGACGTGTTGTGGAGAAAACCGATGACACTCTGGTACAAAGCCGAAAGCCCCACTCCGGCCGTGCTGAGCAAAACGGCCGCCAGCTTGTTGCGCACCACGCTGACCAGTATCGTAAGCACCTGTATGCCTCCCAGAAAGCCCGTGTATTTTACGATGTGGTCGTAGGTCGCGTCTTCCCTGCCTTCCGTCTCTTCCAAGACCGTCAAACCGTCTTTTATTTCTTGTGTCTCACTCATAATATGGGAGACAAAGATACGGCATTTCCATTTATTTTCCGTATCTTTGTCTAAAAATATCATGAAAGTCCTATTACTTGGCGAATATAGTAACGTGCATTGGACCTTGGCTCAAGGGTTGCGAGCCTTGGGGCATTCCGTCACGGTAGCATCGGACGGCGACAGTTGGAAAAACTATCCGCGTGACATTGATTTGCATCGGAAGTCGACAGGAAAAACAGACACGTTGGATTTCCTTTTCCGTGTAGCTCGGGCTCTCCCTTTCATGAGAGGATATGATGTGGTGCAACTCATCAATCCTGTTTTTTTAGAACTGTGTCCGGAACGCCTGTTCCCTATTTACCGTTTCCTGCGCCGCCACAACCGGAAAGTATTTCTCGGGGCATTCGGCATGGACTATTACTGGGTAAAGGCAGGACTGGACTGCCAGACGTACCGTTACTCTGACTTCAACATCGGGACGGAAGTCCGAATGAATCCCGACAACGACCGTTTCATAGCCGAATGGCTAAACGGTCCTAAAGGAGAACTGAACCGCTTCATAGCCGGCGACTGCGATGGCATAGTCAGCGGTCTCTACGAATACGACGCTTGTTACCGACCGCATTTTCCGGAAAAAACGCAATTTATCCCCTTCCCCATCGACTTGTCGGAAGTCACGCCGCGCATCCCCCATCCCGAAACGGAACGGACGCGTTTTTTCATCGGCATACAACGCAAACGGGATGCTTACAAGGGGACAGACATCATGTACAAGGCATTGGTAAAATTAGCCACACGTTACCCCGACCGGATAGAAATCGTGAAAGCGGAGTCCGTTCCCTTCGCACAATACAACCGGATGATGGATCACAGCGATGTGTTGCTGGACCAGCTTTATTCCTACACGCCGGCCATGAATGCCTTGTGTGCCATGGCCAAGGGATTGGTTGTCGTAGGAGGGGGCGAAGAGGAAAACTACGAAATCCTCGGGGAAAAAGAGCTGCGGCCTATCGTCAACGTACTCCCTTCTTTTGATGACGTGTACGCCAAACTGGAAGAGCTTATACAACATCCTGAGGACATCGCCCGACTGTCTGCAGAAAGCATACAATACGTCCGTCGTCATCACGACCACCGGAAAGTAGCGGAACGATATGTCGCATTTTGGAAGAGTAGAACTTAAAACATTGAAGCCTTAAAAACGAAGCATGAAACTCACCATCATCATCCCTGTATATAAGGTGGAAGCCTACCTTGACTTCTGCCTGAAAAGCATAGCACGGCAAAACGTGGAGGACTACGAAGTCATCCTCGTGGACGATGGTTCGCCGGACAGAAGCGGAGCGCTTTGTGACGCATGGGTACGGAAAGACGGACGGTTCCGTGTCATCCATTGCCCTGAAAACCGTGGACTGAGCGCGGCGCGCAACAGAGGACTGGACGAGGCGCACGGAGAATATGTCACATTCATCGATTCCGACGATTATATCTCCCCGCATACATTGCAAGCCAATATGGAATTGCTGGCCTTGCACCCCGAAGCGGATGTCCTGGAATATCCCGTATGCGTCTACCACGGCACGGCAAAAGCCTACCGTTATACGCCCGGAACATGCGAAATCACGGATTACACCGGATGGGCACACCGCAAAGGCTACATACATAGTTATGCTTGGAACAAAATCTATAAACGCTCGTTGTGGAAGTCTCTCCGCTTCCCGGAAGGCAGATGGTATGAGGATGTCTTCACCATCCCGGCCGTATTGCGCCAAGCACGATACATCCTGCGTTCGGACAAAGGGCTATATTATTATTGCAGTCGACAAGGATCTATCTCCAACACCTTCTGTGACAAGGGCATCAATGACCTTCTCCAGGCCAACCTCACGCTATATCGCACATTGTCCGACAATACAAACCTTAACGACAAGGATTTGGACGATGCTTACTTACACTTGTGCGACCATCAGATCATACGAATACAATTCGGTGGTTCCCTGTGCATCCCCGAACGCAAAATACCATTGCGCCGCGCCTTGTTCGCCCGTCGCCCGCTGAACTACCGTATCAAAGCTATACTGAAGGCACTGAGCGGCAACCACTATTGCGGTATTGTAGCACGAACCCGTAAAGTACTCAAACGATGAACAAACCGTCAATCAGCTTCATTATCCCTTATTACAAGGTAGAGCTTCCGCTACTTGCCCGCGCCATAACAAGTATCCTGCGCTTGGGACAAAAGGCCGATTGGGAAGTTTGGGTCATAAACGACGGTACGCCCGGACACGAAGCGGAAGACTACCTCGGTTCACTGGACGACCCGCGTATCCACTACCACGTCCAGCCTAACTTAGGATTAGGAGGGGCAAGGAATACGGGCATGGAAATGGCTCAAAAGGAATATATTCAATTTTTAGATGCGGATGATTTTCTATTCCAAAAAGCTTTTTCCCAGATTTTGGATGTTTTAGGAGAAAAACATCCGGATCTTTTATCATTCGAGTTTAAAAAAGTCTATCATACGGGATTATGGGATACGAATGTCCCGGCTTGGCAAACAGTCTTTCAAGGAAGTGGAACTGATTTCATGCTCAAACACAATTTACACGGTTGTGCCTGGGGATATGTATTCAAAAAGTCTATACTCGACGGCCTGAGGTTCACATCCGGAATTTACCACGAAGACGAAGAGTTCACCCCACTTCTATTCCTAAAGGCACGGCATGTCATCATAACTAACCTGCCGGCTTATGCCTACTTTCAGCGACAATACTCGATTATACACCATCCTGACAGGAAAATTATAAAAAAACGTTATTCCGATTTGCAGCATATCATTCTTTGCCTCACAGACAAAGGCCGACAAATGGAAGGTAATGCCGCCATAGCTTTGAACAGACGAATTGATATGTTGCGCATGTCCATGGTGTATACACTGTTAGGCGACAGCCCGAACACGGCTTTCCTGCTCGAAACATTGGAAAACATGAAACGGACGGGGCTGTACCCCCTTACACCACGTTTCTACTCTTTCCCTTACACTATCGTACGTTGGTGTACTTTTAAACCATTATGTGCCGTCGTCCTCAGCAAAATGTTTCGCCTTTTTCAATTACGCCATGCAGGACATGCCTCATAACCGACCGATTGTTTGCACAACAACAAAATAACATAAAAAGAGTTTATGAAAGAGGTATATCACAAAGTATTTGACTATCTTTGTACTGTTCTAATTATAGAACTTTAGTTTAAAGGTATTAGAAAGGTATTTGGCAAGTCCTCGTACGTGAGTATAGGGACTTGTTTTTGTTTTTATAAACCGTACAATCCGCACTCTTATTCTTACTTGAACAGAAAAAACAAATAAAAAAAGCGGCTATCTTTATAGATAACCGCTTGATTTTCAATTTGTAGCGTCTACGGGAATCGAACCCGTGTTGCATGCGTGAGAGGCATGTGTCCTAGCCGCTAGACGAAGACGCCTTGGAGCGGAAGCTGGGGGATTCGAACCCCCGGTACGGTAACCCGCACGTCAGTTTAGCAAACTGGTGGTTTCAGCCACTCACCCAAACTTCCTTGCTTCCTCGGATTTCCCTACCTTTCAGCAGGTGTTTTCCTCAATTGCGATGCAAAGGTAGCTCCTTTTCTTTAAACTTGCAAGCCTTTGGAGCACTTTTTTCCAATAAAACTCACAAAAGTTTCTTCTTTCCTCTATGCCTGATGAATCAGATAAGCTAGATAAACCAAATAAACTGCCACCATGACTCCACCTTCCCAATGCTCAATCGTCCGTTTTGTGTAAGAGAAACACCAGAGAATCAGGACACTTAAAAGCATAAGCCCTAAATCGAAATATGAAATACTCCCCACAGGCATCGGAGATACGGTCGCACAAAAGCCCATCACAAAGAAAATATTGAAAATATTGCTTCCCACAACATTCCCTATTGCAATGGCGGAACTTCCCTTCCTGGCTGCCACAATAGAAGTGGCAAGTTCCGGTAGCGACGTTCCGGCAGCCACCAAAGTCAAACCCACTACCGTTTCGCTTACTCCCATACTGAGCGCAATCTCTGTAGCCGCATCCACAAATAAGTTTCCTCCGAACACAAGACCGGCCAATCCCAATATGACATAAAGGAATATACGACCGTAGGACATCGGAGCTATTTGCAAGGCCTGCGGCTGCTCGCCCGCACCGTCTTTGTTACGGGCGATGGAAAACGTATAGAACATAAATACGGCAAAGAGACCTAACAGCATCAATCCGTCGGTACGCGAAATCAGATTCTCAAATTGTCCGCCGTCCAACACCGCATCCAATGATACGACGATAAGGGACAACGTGGCTAAAATAGCAAACGGAATGTCTTTGTGAATAGTAGACTTGCTAATGACAATGGGACTGACCAAAGCCGAACACCCCACAATCATCAATACATTAAATGTGTTGCTTCCCACTATATTACCGATAGAAATCTCACTGCTTCCTTTCAACGCCGACATAAAACTGGTCACAAACTCCGGCAACGACGTCCCAAAGGCCACTACCGTCAAGCCTATCACCATTTCAGTCACGTTGAACCGCCGAGCCAAACCGGTCGCACCGTCCGTCAACTTGTCGGCACCGAGCAATACAAGCGCGATGCCGACTAAAAGTAATACTACTGTTAAAAACATACCCTCGGCTTTTTAGTCCCGACGACCGAGGAAGATCATGACATAATATAATAAGGTGGCCAAAGAACCTAAAGCCGCTACGACATAAGTATACGCGGCAGAACGGAGAGCCGATACGGCAGCCCCATAATTCCGGTTATTCGTCACACCGGCCTCGCTCAGCCATTTGACGGCACGCCGGCTTGCATCGATTTCTACCGGCAAGGTAATAAAGCTGAACAAGGTCGTGGCAGCGAACAAGATGATTCCGAACAACATGATTTGAGGGAACACATTCAGCGTAAACATCCCGATGAGCAATACCCACATCATCCAATTGGAAGCAAAAGAAATGACCGGCACCAGACTACTCCTCATCTTCAACGGAGCATAAGCATGGGCGTGCTGCACGGCGTGGCCGCATTCGTGTGCAGCTACGGCTGCCGCTGCCACACTACACGTATCGTACACATCCTCACTCAAATTGACCGTCTTGTTGGCCGGATTGTAGTGGTCGGTCAGCGAACCGGGCGTGCTTACCACCTCCACGTCATATATCCCGTTGTCATGCAACATCTTCACGGCGATGTCGCGTCCGGTCAATCCCCCGTCGATGGGAATTTTAGAATACTTCTCGAACTTGTTCTTCAAATTAGCCTGTACCAACCAACTGGCCAAGGCAATACCGATAAAAAGAATCCAATACATATTATATTTATTAAATGGTTTTGTAAAAACAACGCTTCAAACATCATGCCAACGCACGCAAAAATAGCGAAGAAATGTCGAATACGATAAATAAAACAAGAATAAGACCGGTCTTTTTTGAATAATTAGTATATTTGTAAGTCAGTATTCACAAATAAGCATAAAACACATGAGAAAAGGTCTGATATACCCTCTGCTTTCAATGGCAGTCGCTGCAAGTCTCTTGGCGGGATGTACCGGTGGACAACAAAGCAAAGACTATATGGAGGAGAATGATTCTGTGACGGTTTATCCGCCCGACACGGCTTTCTACGGTCATTTGGGAGAAGGCACGGGAATGAGCAGTCTTGAGCTTATTACCGACGACGGCGATACACTGGCGTTAAACAAAACCAACGAAAAAACAGGGGAACCGGGACGTATATTGGGCGAAATAGCGAACTACACCGACCAATATGCCATTACGACGTGCGACGACAACCAAAGTGTAAACGTGGCCCTGAACATCAACCAACTCGCACAAAGGAAATGGCAATCGGACACTGACAAACAACACGGATTCCAATTGGAGATGAACGGTAAAGCCCGGTCTTTAGCCACCGGCCCATATAAGTACAACCAATGGAGTCTGTACAACTGCAAATTAATTCTGTTACGGGAAAGCGAAGGCATACACGGAGCGGAAACGAGAAACGACACACTAGATATTTTGAAACTGACACCGGACTCTTTGGTGCTGCAAAGTAGCCGCACGAGCATTCCCGAGAAGTTCCATCGCATATCATAAAAGAGTATTATGGCTGGCAATAAAGACAAAATGGTAAAGTGCTACAACTGTAAGCACGGCAAATACATGCAATGGATGAAAAACCCCATTATCTGTGAATGCAACTGGACCGGCGAACGCTACGTGGCCGAAGCCAAACGGCTGTGTAGCCGCTTCGAAGAAAATACAAGCCGGGAAACTCCCGAGATCACACATTACGATCATTATTAGAAAGTTTCCCGGTTGTAATGAGTAGCCAGCCTTATTTGACGGCCACGCATTCCACTTCCACCAACGCACCTTTAGGCAATGCCTTTACGGCAACTGCCGAACGTGCAGGAAAAGGTTCTTTAAAGAAAGTGGAATATACTTCGTTCATAGCGGCAAAATCTGCCATATCTGCCAAAAAGACCGTAGTCTTGACCACATGCGACAAGTCGATGCCGGCTTCCGCCATGATATGGGCGGCATTTGTCAACGCCTGACGCGTCTGCTCTTTGATACCGCCTTCGACAAATTCTCCGGTAGCCGGATCAATAGGTATCTGGCCGGAAGCAAAAACAAATCCATTCACTTCAATGGCCTGACTGTAAGGGCCGATGGCAGCAGGTGCCGATTTCGTGTGTAAAGCTTTCATAAAATCTTTTTTTATTTATATTAGTTTTAAACCTGCATTCTTCAATGCAAGCTGGAGTTCCTGTACATGTTCCGCATTGCGGGTTTCCACCTGGACACGCAACCAACAGGCCGTGACGTTGGACGTATCATCATTCCGCTCATGATACACGCTGATGATATTCGCCCCTACCGACGCGGCAATCTGACTGACCACAAACAACTGCCCCGGTTTATCGTCCAGTTCCACGCAAAAGGTGTATATCCGCCCGCTTTTGGAAAGCCCGCGGTTGATCACGCGGCTCAATATCGTCACGTCGATATTTCCGCCGCTCACTACACAAACGGTCTTGCACCCTTTTACGGGCACCTTGTTGAACATGGCGGCAGCCACGCTGACGGCTCCGGCTCCTTCCGCAATCAGTTTATGCTGTTCTATCAAAGCCAGAATCGCGGCACATATCTCATCTTCCGTCACCGTCACGACCCCGTCGAGATACTGTTTGCACGTCCGGTAAGTAAGTTCTCCCGGCTCTTTCACCGCTATCCCGTCAGCAATCGTAGACACAGCGTCCAGGCATTCTATCTTCTGGTGCTCGAGGCTCTGCAACATGCCGGGCGCCCCACAGGCCTGCACGCCATACACCTTTATTTTCGGATTCAAAGTCTTGATGGCAAAGGCGATCCCACTGGCCAACCCTCCGCCTCCTATCGGTACAATCACCGTATCCACGTCCGGCAACTGTTCAATCAGCTCCAAACCGATCGTTCCTTGTCCGGCTATCACCCTCTCGTCGTCGAAAGGATGTATGAAGGTGTACCCGAATTCATCACGCAGTTCCAAAGCCTTACGGTAGGCGTCATCGTATACGCCGGGTACCAAACAAATGTCGGCTCCCAACCGACGTGTGGCCTCCACCTTGCTGATCGGTGCCCCTTCGGGTAAGCAGATCAAAGATTTAATACCGTATTTGGCGGCCCCGAGCGCCACTCCCTGAGCATGGTTTCCAGCCGAACAGGCAATCACGCCCTTGGCCTTCTCCTCATCGCCCAACTGCGATATCTTATAACAAGCTCCCCTCAGCTTGAAAGAGCCGGTCACCTGCAAATTTTCGGGTTTCAGGTAAATCTCACTTTCCTGATTGATTTTGGGTGCATAAATCAAATCCGTCCGGCGCACCACATTGCTCAAGACATACCTGGCCCTGTAAAAATCATCCAAATTCAACATAGTCGTATTTTTATATGCAAAAGTGCAAAAAAGAATTCAAACCACCTCTTTTCCGCGCACTTTTTCTGTTTCCCTCGACAAGTATTCTTCGTGAAAAAACATAATTAATCAGAAAATCCATTTTCAACCATTGTTTTTTCTCACAAATGGTCTTTACGGCACAATTTTTTTTGTATTTTTGCGCAAGATTATTCGACTCAAATTAAAAGAACAAAATTTGTTGAATCAGCTAAAAGAAGGATAAAAATGAAATTTACAAAAATTGCAACGGTTCTTGGTTTAACGGCTGTTTGTGTACCGACTATGGCTCAATACGAAGGAACGAGAGTGTACGACCGTATTGGACATGGGCAAGACAGTATCACGACCTTAGGTAATATCGTAGCCTACAAAGACAGCTACAAAGCCCAGGATTACGTAGGGGCGTACGAGCCCTGGAAAGCCGTGTTCACGATGGCTCCGTGCGCCGAAGTGAGCACGTATGCCTATGGTGCCATGATTCTGGCCAACGTACTGGTCAAAGAGCAGGACATGACGAAGAAAAAGGCATACTTCAACGAATTGATGAACTTATATGACACGCGTCTGAAGCACATGGATGCCCTCAATTCTTTTACGAAGGCAGACAAGCGTGCCACAAAGGGTGACATCCTGGCCCGTAAGGCTTTCGACTATGCTTACTACGGTGCGGGCGTGGCCGACGGTTATTCGCTGGACAAGGCCTACACCATGTTCCGCGAGGGTATAGACCTTATTAATAAGGATGGCGCCAAAGAGGTCCCCGGTTTCGTATTGGACAAATTCTTTGAAATCTCATATCAAAGATACATGGCCGACTCTACCGCTTTCCGCGAGCAGTTCCTGAAAGATTATATGGAAAGTCGCGAAGCTTGCCAAGGCATGTTGAGCTTGGCCAACGAAGCGACAGACTCCGTAGCGGCTCAAAAGATCGTGGCACAGTACGACCCGACACTGAACCGCATCGAAACCTTGTTTGCCCAGTCCAAAGCTGCCGACCGCGAGCAACTTATTGCTATTTTCGGTCCGAAAATCGAAGAAAACAAAACGAATCTGGCTTATCTGAAATCAGCGCTGACCTTATTGGCTGCTAATGATTGCGACGATACCGACATTTATTTCAAGGCAGCAGAATACGCTTACAACATCGAACCGAGCTACGAATCGGCCATCGGTACGGCACAGAAATACTACAAAGACGGAAAAGTGGCCGAATCGGTGCAATACTTTGATAAAGCCCTTGAATTATGCCCCACCGACCAGACTAAAGCGGCCATTGCATTGAAGATTGCCAATGCCGTGTCGAAAACGGGAGACTCCGCCAAGGCATTTTCATATTTGGACAAAGCCGTACAATACAACGCAGGTATCGCAGGGAAAGCTCATTTGGTACGCGCACAGATTCTGGCCTCATCCAAAAACTTCTCAGAGGCTATCTCCTATTGTACGAAAGCAGCTCAGGAAGACGTCAGCATCTCAGGTTCTGCCAATCGTCTGAAAGAGAAGATTCAGGAAGTACAGCGCAAGAATGCAGAGTACGAAAAGGCCAATGCCGAATATAAGGCTCAGAAAGCAAAAATAGAGAAAGAAGAAAATTTCTGGAAAGCCGGAGGCAAACAATAATCTCTACGGAACATCATCAAAAAATACTCCGTAAGAGAGGGATATGGCAGGCAGAGGGGTCTACAAGACCTTTCTGCCTGCTTTCGTTTTCACCCCTAAAGGAAACGGGGACACCTGCCGGACATACACCTCGCAGGGGATACGGGATATAAGGATTTCAGACAAAAAAGTCGCATTCTGCATAGCATTGGTTTTCAACTGATTGAAATGGACAAAAAAATCTCCTGAGAATGAAAAATCAATCTCAGCCAAACGAAAAATCATTCGGCTGAGATTGATTTTTCGTTTGGCGCAGAAAAGAAAACCCTTCTTTGATGTAAAATAAAACGTACTCTACGATTCTATTTCCTCCTTCACCGCCTGCCGCTCACGAAAGGAAGCCGCCCGAACCACTCTCAGCTTAACTTTTTTTAAAGCCAAGACTTATTGTAATTCCCTTTCCGGTGAAAGCGTATGCCGCATTTCTGCCGGAGAAAGCTGTACCCTACGCTCCGAAAGTTAAGTTGCGAACGATAAAAAACTGATTATCTGTATTCAAGAAAAAAACTCCCGCATCAAATCGTACGGTAGATATGCCCCGTACATTTTTCCGGAATCAGGTAAAACCCCGTACCTTATCATACTAAAGATGAAAAGTAGTCTCGAAGAGCCTTGATTATATGTTATATAACATAAAAAAGGTATCTCCCATTCCCCTCCCGCCATACTATCTTTGTATGCAAAATACGACAATACGATGAAAAATCCCCTACGCGTCGATGAAATGATCAATCCTCACGTCTCTGTTGACTGTGTCGTATTAGGTTTTGACGGCGAACATCTCAAAGTGCTTCTCGTAAAGCAGACCGGCCACGAAGAAAGCGGCTACTATAATAACATGAAATTGCCGGGCAGTCTGATTTACAATGACGAAGACCTGGACGAGGCGGCACAGCGGGTTCTCTATGAACTGACAGGGCTGAATGAGCTTCACCTCATACAGTTCAGGGCGTTCGGCTCTAAAAACCGGACCAACAATCCGAAAGACATCAAATGGCTGGAACGCTTCCACCAATTAAACCAGAAAGTGGAACGCATCGTCACCATCACCTACCTGACGATGGTAAAAATCGACAAGAAACTTACCCATTTGTCCGACCGCTACGAAGCCTGTTGGACGGACATCGATGCGCTCTGCCCTTTGGCTTTCGACCACAACCAGATTATCGGCGAAGCCCTATGGTTCGTGCGGCAATACGTGCAGACGCAGCCCGCTGCCCTGTTCGACCTTCTCCCCAAGAGATTCACCGCAGCCGAACTCCGCACACTTTACGAAACGATATATGACCGGAAATTCGACGTTCGCAATTTCCACAAACGGATTGCCCAAATGAAATATGTGCTTCCTCTGGAAGAATTCCAGACCGGCGTAGCCCACCGGGCCGCGCGGTACTACAAATTCGACCGTAAGTTGTACAACAAACTGCACGGCATGGGCAAGTCGTTCAGTCCGGACGAACATAATGAAATTTATTAATTTAACATCAAACGAATCATCATGAATTTGACACAAGAAGGAGACAGACTGTACTTGTACTCCATTACCACCGTAGCCATCTTGGGCGGACTGTTGTTCGGCTACGACACGGCAGTGATTTCCGGTGCCGAGAAAGGCCTTGAAGCCTTTTTCCTCACCGCGACGGATTTTCAGTATGACAAGGTGATGCACGGCATCACCTCGTCCAGTGCATTGATAGGTTGCGTCATCGGCGGCGCCATATCCGGTTATCTGGCCTCCCGTCTGGGGCGGCGCGATTCCCTCCGTCTGGCTTCCGTCATGTTTTTCCTCTCCGCATTGGGTTCCTACTATCCTGAGTTTCTTTTCTTCGAATACGGAAAGGCCAACTGGGACTTGCTGATTGCCTTCAACCTCTATCGTGTGTTGGGCGGAATCGGTGTCGGACTGGCTTCTGCCGTCTGTCCGATGTATATCGCCGAGATTGCCCCTTCCCACATCCGCGGCACACTGGTGTCGTGCAACCAGTTTGCCATTATCTTCGGCATGCTCGTAGTCTATTTCGTCAACTATATGATTATGGGCGACCATCAGAATCCGGTCATCCTGAAAGACGCCGTAAGCGGTGTGATGTCTGTCAGCCCCGAGTCCGACATGTGGAGCGTGTACGAGGGTTGGCGTTATATGTTCGGATCCGAAGCCTTCCCAGCCGCCTTGTTCGGACTGTTGCTGTTCTGCGTACCCAAGACTCCTCGCTATCTGGTGATGTGCGGTGAAGACGAAAGGGCATTTGCCATTTTGGAGAAAATAAATGGCCGCAATGTAGCCGGAAGGGTACTGGAGGAAATCAAACAGACGTCCAAGGAAAAGACTGAAAAGCTATTCACATACGGTGTGGCTGTCATCGTCATCGGCATTCTTCTCTCCGTCTTCCAACAAGCCATCGGCATCAATGCCGTGCTTTACTATGCCCCACGCATATTTGAAAGTGCCGGTGCCGAAGGAGGCGGTATGATGCAGACCGTCATCATGGGTGTGGTCAACATCCTCTTCACTTTGGTAGCCATTTTCACCGTCGACCGTTTCGGACGCAAACCGTTGCTAATCATCGGTTCCATCGGTATGGCTGTCGGTGCCTTTGCCGTAGCCCTTTGCGACCAGATGGGCGTCAAAGGTATCGTTCCGGTTCTGTCCGTCATCGTGTACGCTGCATTCTTCATGATGTCATGGGGGCCGATTTGCTGGGTTCTCATTGCCGAGATCTTCCCCAACACCATCCGAGGAAAAGCCGTGGCCATCGCCGTAGCGTTCCAATGGGTGTTCAACTACTTGGTGTCGTCCACCTTCCCGGCTTTGTACGATTTCAGCCCTATGTTCGCTTACAGCCTGTATGGCATCATCTGTCTGCTTGCAGCCCTGTTCGTCTGGAAGAGCGTGCCCGAAACCAAAGGTAAGACATTGGAGGACATGACGGCACTCTGGAAGAACCGCCTGAAAAAGAAAGCATAAACCTAACGGCGGCTTCTGCCGCCAAGGTTCATCCCGTAATAGAAACTCCTCCGGCCGACTACCGCAAAGCGATGTCAGCCGGAGGAGTTTCCTGTTTCAGTTTCTGCCTGGGCTGTCCTCGTTCAGGAGTTCCTGAATTTCGCTACCACCCGTTCGTATGTCGGAGCCTCTATCCCCTGCTTCCGGCAGGCATCCAGCATATCGAATAATTGTCCTTGTATTTCAGACTCCCGCCCTTTCTTCAAGTCTTTCTGCAAAGAAGAAGTCGTCTGTGGGTCTAAGGCATCTATGACACGCAGGTTGGCCGCCACAGGGTCTTCCCGGAAACGGATGCCCAAGCGCTCTCCCAACGCCGTGCTCTCCCTCGTCAGGCCGATGAACACGTCCCGTTCCTCTCCTTCTCTCTGTACGGCTCCCATCGGTGCGTCAAAGAAAGCCCCCGTTCCGGCCATCGCGCTGATAAATCCCCATTTGGCAAAAGTATCCCGGTCTATGTCGTCCGAAAGAATCGCTTTCACTCCTGCGTCCGCCAACGTGCGGCGAACGGTTTCGAGTTCTTCCGGAGAAACACCGTCCCCGGGACGTGCCCCAAACACAAGTTTGCACACCTGGCCGCTCTGTGTCACCTCGCCCGGAGCCTGGATATACCCTACGATGTAAATGCAACCGTCGATGACCCGTGAGCCCGGACAGGCACGGGCGATTCTGGGCCCCGAACCATACACATTCAGGATGGGCAACACCACGGTACGCTCACCCGAGGCACGGACGATGCAATCCGCCACGGAATCGACGGAATACCCTTTCACGCAGACCAATATCAGCTCGGCCTTCCCCCGATAAGTTTCGGCCGTAGCCACACCAATCTCTCCCGGACGTTCCCCCGTCCCGTCGTAAACATAACACGGGACGACCTGCTCTCCTTTGATTCCCGAATGGAAACGCAACCCATGCGCCAACATTTTTTCCTTATGCTCCCCGCGAGCCACACACGTTACTTCATTCCCGGCCAAGGCCAGCAGAGCAGCCAAAGAGCCGCCCACACCTCCGGCGCCTATCACTAAACATTTCATAATCTCAAACTTACTTTTCCGTATCTTTGATTTCCTTTAATACACGTTCTATCTCGTACGTCAAGTCTTCCGACGTCGCCAAAGGAGAGTCCGTAAAAACCGCCCGAACGACCCGCGACGCATCCACGACATAAATGCGAGGTATGGACGAATAAGCAAACAAATGGTAAACCGTACGGTCGGTCTGTGCGGAAAAAGGTATCGTAAGTCCGTTGTCCGCCCAATACTCTCCGACAGCTACCGCGTCCTGCTCCCGACTGATGGCCATAAAAACCATACGACCGTCCGCTCCGTACCTTTCGTACATTTGTTGTACGAGCGGCAATTCACGGCGACAATCCCCGCACGCCGTATTGAAGAACAATATGAACGAAGGTTGCCCTTGCAAACTTCCACTCTCCACCGTCCGTCCGTCATTCATCACTACGGTAAATTCCGGCAACACGTCTCCCACTTCCACCGCATCCGGCTGCATGCCGGCATCTTCCTTTTCATTGACGCAAGAAGAAACCAGAGACAGAAATCCTATAATAAAATAACGTACGTATATTTTCATGTCACACTTCCTCACAAAACCTATCGGCAAATATACTATTTTCCGAAAGAAGAAAAAAGCTTTGCATGCAGATATTGAAGAAGCCCGCCCGACAATACCGGGCGGGCTTCACCTACTCTTGATGTGTCCATTCTGCCCTATCGGACGAATTTCACACTCCTTACCGTCTTTCCGTCCGTCACGCGGACGATGTAAATGCCCGGAGCCAACGGAGCGGTGTGTATCGTATGCGTACCGGTTCCTAATCGGGTACGCATTACCGGACTACCGGCCATCGTGTAAACCGTCATACCGACCGCACTTCCGGACGTAACCGTAATCCCTGAATGTGTCACATCCACCGTGAATGCCGCATCGCGCGCCACAGCCTCGGAAATACCTGTTTCACCTCCGTTGCCAGTCACCTTTTCCAATACGAACGGGAAGTCGGAAGGCATCTTGTCAGCCTGGTCGCAAACCAACGTCTCGCCGTCGGTTTCCCAATAATAAGAACCGTAGCGCTCCGGTGTCCGCACGAAGCATTCCAATTCCTCTCCCCCTACCAACGTATATAAATAGAAGCTACTACGCGCTTTGCTGTAGACACGGTCGGTCAGCGCCCCTTCGTTGTTCAGATAAGCCGAATCATTGTGATTCTGTATTTTATATCGTTCCATGTCGTCCAGCCAAGTGTAATGCCAAGTGAAAGCAGTAGAATCCCCATCTCCTTCCAATGTCTCGAACTTCATCGTACGGCTGTTCAGGTATTTCCCCGTGGCACGGTCTTTCATACGATAATAACCGTCGTCAAGCGTCCGTCCTTCCTGATACACCTTGACTTCAAAATCAAAATTAGCCTCATATGTCTTTATGGAAGATGAAGTGTCTATCCAGTCCAAATGGCGGTAGATGGAAGATTGTACGTTCTCAAAAGAAATGGACTCCGTATGCTCGCCGGAACTCCATGTGTAGACTCCGTTCCGATAACGGACGGAAGTTATCTTACCTTTCATTACTACATCATGCCCTTGTGTGACGATAGCCCGCAAACTCTCCTGCTCTTTCCCGTCCACCGCTAACGTGGGAATTACCACCGAATTCTTAATCATGAATTCCCGGCTTATCTCCACGCCGGACTCATTGGTCAGCACCACCTTGAAAGTCTGGTCGGAATTCCCTTGCCGGAATGTATAAGAACCACCGGAGCCCAACAGCTTACCCTGACTGTCATACCATCTGGTGGAAGCCACATAGTTCCAATTGGCATAATCAGCCCCGAGGGTCACGTCCCTTCCGTTGACGGCACTGAACTCGCTCGTCTGGTTCATGCGTACCCCGTCGTACTCTATCCACGGGGTCAACGTGGCGCGAATGCCCTCTCCGTATACGGAAATGCAAAACATCTGCACACTCTTCACCCCCTGCGTATTGGTGTAAAACAAACGATAAACACCCGAAGCATCGGCCGTAATGTCGCGGCTCGCTCCTTTCATGCCGTCTTCCCATTCCCAATTTCCCGTGTCGGTTTCGCCATCGGGCAATACAGCCCGCAAGGTTAACGGCGTACCCTTCTTCACTTCTTTCATCTCGGCGTATGGGCGTACAGTACCGTCCTGCACGATTTCCGGAGAAAGCACGGTGGGCTTCGTCTTCTCCGTCACCGCCTCGTCCGCATGCATCAGCGTCCCGAATCCCGTATGGTCGAAACCGCCGCTATTCGTACCGTAGGAACCTCCCCCGGCCTCTATCCCCACAATCCTGGACATCCGCGTGCAGTACTCCATCGGCATTCCCATACGGTTCTGATAATGATTGATGAACAACTGCCATATCGGCCGCCATTGTCCGCGCCCCGTACCGCTCAATCCACCCATCCACCAATTCTGAGTGTAAGGAATATCGGCAGGGTCTACTTGATTACAGTTGTACATAGCCACATATTCCGCCGCACCGGCCACCATGGTCTGCCCCGCCTCACCCGGAATCAAAGGGTTATATAAGTTACAAAAGGCATTGTCTCCCTGATTGTAGGCCGACTGAAGGGCGTATGACAACAAGCCCAACGCCGCCATGGCATGCCCCTGGTCACGGCCGCTTTCCTGCATCTGGTTTAAGTATCCGAACGGACCACGGGTATCCTCATGAAACCAAGGAATGAGCCCCCATCCGTAACCACACATACCTTGGTCTTGCTTCACAGGATGACTGTCACCCACATAAAGCGATTCATTGCCCGGCCCTTCTTTTATCCAGTACATACCGTAATTATAAATGTCCGGCAAATCGGCGAAGATGCCCAGCGACACACAGAAAAGAGCATTTCCCAATCCCCAATTACTGTGATAGTGATACCAGTTACCTTCGCGCACTACGGTATCGTGCCGACGTTCCAGAAAGTCTTGTGCCGTAGTGAACCACACGTCGATCATCCACTGCTTGAAGCGTTCGAAATCCTCTTTCTCCCACTTCTCGTAATCACGCATCAACTCGGCCGCATTCAGAAATTGGTAACCGATAAAGCCGGGCACCAAGGACTGGTTCGTATTCCCACCGATTCCTTTGGTAATCGCTACGTACTGGTTCAACACATAGACAGCCCGTTCCGCCCATTGCGTCTCGCCTGTAATTTTCCAAAGCAAGGCACACTGGTAAGCCTTGGCCGCATTGCGATAGGCGTTCATGTAGTTTTCGTCACCGGCAATTCCACGTTTGATATATTCCGTCACTCCCCAAATGTCGTTCACTGCCTTGTTGGCCACCCAACTGTTCTTCAACACCTCAAAAGCCTGTAGCGTTTGGGCGTCGTGCTCTGCCAGGCGTTTCTTGATTTGGTCAAAGTCATTCTGGCTGTGCAAAAGCCCCGGATGGACGAATGCCCCCTGGGCATATACCCCGCCCCCTCCGATGCTGAAAAACAAAGCCACCGTAAAAAGAGATAGTTTCTTCATAAATGATAAATATTGGTTTCCGTTCTTATTTCCAATGCTTTCTACACGGTTTACGAACGTCTGCCGAAAAATCCGCAAAAACACACATTATTTAACTATTCAGAACACCTATCACCCCACCGGAAACAGGAGGTACAAAAAAAGCCGCCCGACGGAATAAACTCTCCGGCAGGCGGCTGCATACGATTCAATCCGGTATCTGCTTAATAGCGGATATCCAACTCTTTCAAAATAGACGAGATTTTCTCCATTGTGGTCAACCGTGTAGGCACCAAAGGCAGACGAAGTTGGTTCTCAATCATTCCCATGGCATGGAGCATGGCTTTTACGCCGGCCGGATTGCCATCCACAAACAACAATTTGAACAAATCCGAGAACTTGTGGTGAATAATACGGGCATGCTCGTAATCTCCGTTCAGTGCCATGCGGACCATACGGCTGAATTCGGCGGGCAAGGCATTGCCTATCACTGAAATCACACCTACCGCCCCCATCGTAATCAGCGGATAAGTGATGCCGTCATCCCCTGAAAGGACATCGAAGTCGCGAGGCTTGTTTTTTATCACATCCTCCAACTGGGTCATATTCCCACTGGCCTCCTTGACGGCCACTATATTCTCGAAATCACGGGCCAAGCGCAATGTCGTCTCCGCACTCATGTTGACTCCCGTACGCCCCGGTACGTTATACAACACGACCGGCACGGGCGAAGCCTCCGCTATGGCTTTGAAATGCTGGTACAACCCCTCCTGCGAAGGCTTGTTATAATAAGGACAAACCGACAAGATACCGTCGATGCCGCTCCAATCCCCTTCCTTCAGGTCTTTAACTACTGCTGCCGTGTTATTCCCGCCACATCCCATCAACAAAGGAACACGGCCGGCTACACGCTCCACAAGCATCTTTTTCAATATCTTCTTCTCGTCAGCCGAGAGGCAAGGTGTTTCGGCCGTCGTTCCCATAATACACAGGAAATCCACGCCATTCCGTATCTGATATTCTACCAGACGGGTCAACGCCTCATAGTCCACTTCACCATCCGATTTAAAAGGAGTTATCAAAGCAATTCCCAACCCCTTGAACTTATTTTGTGCCATAGTTTAAGTAGTTCTATCTATTTCGCGACAAAAATACAAATAAAATCCCATAATGCAAACAATCTTTCACGATTCTATCTTTTTCAAGAACTCTTCTTCCGAGAGGATAGGGATACCCAATTTACCGGCTTTCTCCAGTTTGGCCGGTCCCATGTTGGCTCCGGCCAGCACGAAAGAAGTCTTCGAAGAGATGCTGCCCACATTTTTTCCACCGTGCTGTTCTATCATGGCTTTATATTCGTCGCGCGAATGAAGCGAGAACACCCCGCTCACCACAATACTCTGCCCGGACAACTTGTCGGAATGACTGCTCAATTCTTCGTCGGAAAGCTCCATCCGGACTCCTTTTTCCCGCAAACGGCGCACCAAATCGCGGTTGGCTTCGTTTGCAAAATAGCGGATCACGCTCTCGGCTATCACCACACCGATTCCGTTGATCTGCAACATGTCCTCCAACGATGCCGAGGCCAGCGCGTCCATCGACTTGAAATGGCGTGCCAAGGCTTTAGCCGCAATTTCACCGACAAAACGTATGCCCAAGGCAAACACCACGCGTTCGAAAGGAACTTCTACGGAGTCGGCAATCGAGCGGACTATCTTTTGCGCGGATTTCTCGCGCGTGCCGTCCTCGCCGTTAATCTGCTGCACCTGTATGTCGTACAGGTCGGCCACATCGCGTATCAAGCCGCGGCGGTAGTAATCGTCCACGGTTTCGGGTCCCAGACTGTCTATGTTCATGGCCCTGCGACTGATGTAATGCTCTATGCGCCCCTTGATTTGCGGCGGACAAGCCGTGTCGTTGGGACAATACCATGCGGCTTCTCCCTCGTAACGCACCAGTTCGGCCCCGCATTCCGGACAACGGGTGATGAACTCGGCCCTTGGTCCCGTTTCCGGTCCCCGCGCATCGGCATCCACACCGACGATTTTGGGAATGATTTCCCCTCCTTTTTCCACATACACCATGTCCCCGATATGCAAATCCAACTGCTCCATCACGTCGGCATTGTGCAACGTGGCACGCCGCACGACCGTACCGGCCAACTGCACCGGATCCATATTGGCCACCGGCGTCACCGTCCCGGTGCGTCCGACTTGGAAGGTCACGGCATTCAGGCGCGTACGGGCACGCTCCGCCTGAAACTTGTAAGCGATGGCCCAACGGGGGCTTTTGGCGGTATAGCCCAACGCACGTTGCTGCCTCTGGGAGTTGACCTTCAGCACGATGCCGTCCGTAGCCACAGGCAGGTTCTTGCGCTCCACGTCCCAATAATCTATGAAATCATAAATGTCCTGGAGTGTAGTTACTTTCTTCATCCCCTCGGAAATCTTGAATCCCCATGAGCGGGCCGCCTGCAAATTTTCATAATGCCCGTCAAAAGGAATGTGTTCTCCCAAAAGGTAATATAAGTAAGCATCGAGCTTGCGTTGCGCCACCACCGCTGAGTTTTTGCTTTTCAGCGTCCCCGAAGCCGCGTTACGCGGATTGGCGAAAAGCGGTTCTTCGCGTTCTTCGCGTTCACGGTTCAATGCCTCGAAGCTCGTCCACGGCATCAGGATTTCCCCACGGATTTCAAACTCTTCGGGGTAACCGTTCCCGTTCAGACGAAGCGGAATACAACGAATGGTCTTGACG
>PPYF01506848.1_pt1 | contig 23265 bp, 20 predicted proteins | sample 1559871 | NCBI WGS metagenome assembly PPYF01 (sample SAMN08240021, study PRJNA423297) | Human gut metagenome, whole genome shotgun sequencing project.
GACGTACACATCGCTCGACGACAGAAACAGCCCGCAGCGTTTTTCCAGAATGGCGAGCAGCAGCACCATGCGGTTGTAGTCCACGCCGGCAGCGGTGCGGCGCGGCACACCAAACTGCGTTTTCGCAGCAAGCGCCTGCACCTCGGCGAGCAGAGGACGGCTACCCTCCATCACACAGGCAATGCAGTTGCCGGACGCACCCTGCGGATGACCGGCCAGCATAGCCGCAGACGGATTCTGCACCTCGAGCAAACCGTGATCGCTCATTTCAAACACGCCGATTTCATTGGTTGAGCCGTAGCGGTTTTTCGCCGCACGCAGACAGCGGAACGAACCTGCGGATTCCCCCTCGAAATACAGCACGCAGTCCACCATGTGCTCAAGGATTTTTGGGCCTGCCAGCGTACCCTCTTTGTTGACATGACCAACAATAAAAATCGTCACGTTGCGATTCTTCGCATACTGCATCAGGCTCATCGCGCATTCCTTGATCTGGGTCGTACCGCCGGGAGCGGCAGTTAAATCGCGCTTATAGACCGTCTGGATAGAGTCCACGATTAGAATATCCGGCTCGAGCAGCTCGGTTTCGTTGATGATCTGCTCCATGTCGGTCTCGGCAAGAATGTACAGCTCGGGTGAAGAAATGTGCAGGCGTGCCGCACGAATTTTGATCTGCTTGAGCGATTCCTCGCCCGAAACATAGAGCACACGGGCATTTTTGCACATTTCCTGACACATTTGCAGCAGCAGTGTGGATTTGCCGATGCCCGGCTCACCGCCGACCAGCACAAACGAGCCGTGTACAGCGCCGCCGCCGAGAACGCGGTCGAGTTCACCGATTCCAGAATGGAACCGGCTTTCGTCTCCGGTATCAATATCCTTGAGCAGAGTCGGCCGCGATTCGCCGCGCTGAAATGTATTCGTGCCGCGTGCCGCCGAAACCGGCTTCTCCTTGAATTCGCTCATGGTGTTCCATGCGCCGCAGGACGGACATTTGCCGTACCATTTTGGACTCTCATATCCGCAGTCACCGCACAGAAAAACTGTCTTTTGCTTCATATTTCCTCCGTTACATTCCGCTCTGGCTGCGTAAATATCCGCAGATCACGGCGGCAGCAAGTTGTTTGTGATAGGCTTCGTCCCGCAGCCGCGCTGCTTCAGCCGGATTGGACAGAAAGCCGCATTCGATGATAACCGCCGGACAGTCCAGCTTTTTCATCAGATAGATGGCGCTGTCTGCCTGTTTAGCCTTGCGATGATTCAATGGGTCGCAGCCGTCAATCAGGCACTGCTGTATCTGCTCGGCCAGCGGCTTGCCCTGCACATTCCCTGTCGAGTAAAACACCTGTGCACCATGGTATTGTGCGTCACTGAATTTATTCAGGTGAATGCTCAGAAACACCGGTGACGGAATGCTGTTTACCAGCTTTTCCCGTGCCTTGATATCTGCGATTTTGTTCTCTCGCACCGTGCGGGAAGGATTGTAATCAAGTGCATTTTCATCCGGCCGCGTCATAGCAGTCGGCACACCGAAGAAATTCGCCAGCACTTGCACCCGTTTTGCAATGCTCAAATTGATATCTTGCTCGGCGGTTCCATCCGCGCCGACCGCGCCGCCGTCGAAGCCGCCGTGTCCGGCATCAATGACGAGCGTGGTTTGAGCGTTCCCTGCCGTCTGCATTGCACGGGTTTTCTGCTCCATGCCAAAGCACAGCACCAGTGCCAGTGCCGCCGCGGCGCAAACGCCGCATTTCAGCCGTCTCTCCATCTCCGCACCTCCGTATCACACAAATATGCGAAAAAGGCGGAACTTATGCGTTTACTTGGGCGCGTTCAGCACAGCATCTGCACCGGTTTTGTCCAGTGTGCTGATGATAACAGGCTCTGCCGTCATGCCGTCCAGCGTGAAGGCTGCGGAAACACTCTGCCTGCGAATCGTACCGCCGCTGACCGACTGCGTTACCGTGGTCGGCTGCAGCCGGACGGCTTCATCTAAATCGCCCATTGCACTTTCGACCGACCAGAGCAGTTCGGTGTACGCGTTCGGCGTATCGGCACAGATAATGGTCCAGCTGCCTGCACGCTGACTCAGCGAATCGACACATACCAGCGGTACGCGGCCATACATCGCGGCAAGGCCCTCCTGCTCAGCGGCAGTCACCAGTTCTGCCGACCATGAACCGTTCAATTTGTGATACAGCGCACCGTCCGACAGATAACTCTGCGTCAGCAGCTGCTTATCCGATGTATTCGGCGCGGAAAGCGTCATTTTGCGGTCGGTGAGCAGTTCGTTCTTCTCGCGGTCGAACACGGTGGTCTCGCTCGTCTGCACCTGCATGACCGTCCTGCCGTCATGGGTCACAGCCGCCGGAGACGCAAACTCGCTGTTGACCGAGTAATGCAGCAGAGCATCCATACCGGCGGTTGCCTCGCGGTACTGTGCATAGCTTGAAAACAGGCTCTGATACCGCTTCGCGTCCGCTTCGGTTATCGCGTTTTCGCTGACAAGCTGATCGAGCAGCGTGCCTTCACTGTTCTTCGGCGAAACGGACAGCACCGTGTAACTTGCCGCTGCAGCATCGTCCCGCAGAAAATTCTGCACGTTGATGATACCGGTGTCGTAAATACCCTGCTCACGAGCAGTCTCTATCGCGTTCGCATAGCTGAAATCCGCCGTATCCGAGTAGCCGAGCGCACGCAGCAGGAACACCGCGTACATCTGCGCGGTGCACTTGCCGGTCGGATTGAAGGTCGTCCGGCTCGTGCCATTCGCCAGACCGTTGCTGTACAGAGACTGCACATACGGCTTTTCCCATCCCTTGAGATCGGTAAACGGTGCAGTATACGTCAGCGCCTTGGCCTCAGCCTCCTTGCCGAGCAGACGCACCAGCATAACAGCCGCTTCCGCTCTGGTCGGTGTGCGGTCGAGATCGTAGCCGTTCTGCGTGCCCTGAAACAGCCCCATTTCGTGCAGTGAATCTGCACAATTCGTATAATTTGCCGCAAAGGCCGAAGCGGTCAGCATGGCAGCGGCAGCCGCGCCGACGCAGACAGCGCGTAACCATTTATTCATAGTCCTATCCTCCTGAACTGATATTGCCTATAAAAATACAGTATAAGTATAGCACAAAGCCATGTGTTTTCCAACAACAAAACGGATATACTACTCGCAGAAGGAGTGTATCCAATATGACGAATATTCAAAAATGCGGCGTGATCGGCGTGGGCTTTGTCGGCGCGACCTGCGCATACACATTGGCGGTTTCCGGACTGTTCTCCGATCTGGTACTCGTGGATATGAACCGCGACAAGGCTATCGGTGAAGCTGCGGATATCAATCATGGTGTGGCGTTCAGCAAGCCGTGCCGCGTCATGGCCGGAGACTATGCTGACCTCGCCGAATGCGGTCTTATCATCATTGCGGCAGGCGCAAACCAGAAGCCCGGCGAAAGCCGTTTGGAGCTGCTCGGACGAAATAAAGGCATCCTGTCCTCCGTCATAGCACAGCTTACGGCAGTCAATCGTAAGGCGATTCTGCTGGTTGTGTCCAATCCGGTCGATGTGCTGACCTGTCTGGCGCAGCAGCTGAGCGGCTTCCCTGCCGGACGTGTACTCGGTTCCGGTACCGTGCTGGATACCGCGCGGCTCAAATATCTGCTCGGACAGCGGCTTGGCGTGGACAGCCGCAACGTGCATGCGTTCATCATTGGCGAGCACGGCGACAGCGAGCTGGCGGTATGGTCGAGCGCTAATATCTCCGGCGCCGATCTGGACGATTACTGCCGCATTGCCGGCATCACCAAGCCTGCAGATGAGCTTTCCCGCATTTACGAGCATGTGCGCGATGCAGCGTATCAGATTATCGACAGCAAGGGCGCCACCTATTACGGTATCGGCATGGCGGTACGGCGTATCGCGGAGGCCATTGTACGCAATGAACATTCCGTGCTGCCGGTCACTTCGATGATTTACGGACACTACGGCGTGGACGGTATTTGTCTGGGTGTGCCGACCATCGTCGGACGAAACGGCGCGGAAGCCGTGCTGGATATTCCGCTCTCCGAGGAAGAACTGGCACAGCTGCAGCGTTCCGCGAACACAATGCGCGAGATGATCGACAAGCTGGACGGATAACACAAAAGGGACAGAGCCAATGCTCTGTCCCCTGTTCTATATGCGTATTTTTAGAAGTCGAGGTTTACCATAACGTCGGAAACATCCGGCTTCTCTGCAATCAGGCCCTGATCGTACATCCAGTCAATATTTTCCTGCCAGCACTGCTCGGTCTGAGAGAGGAACTTCGCGTCCTCGGTCTCCATGAGCGGCAGCAGCGTCTCACAGGACTTCTTCTCTACATCCGGGTCGAGTGCAAAGTTTGCCTCATCCTGATTGTCGAGCAGAACCTGCAGAACATCGTCGGTGTTGCTCTTAAAGTCCTCAAAGCCCTTGCTGCAAGCGCGCAGGAAGCCCTTCAGCGTATCGGAATTGTTCGCAATCATATCATCGCTTGCGAGGAAAATACCTTCGTAATACTTCGGCACACCGTAATCATCCGGGAAGAAGTAATTGACCTCGAAGCCTTCCTTCTCCATCTGCGGTACCTCGTGGTTGACCAGACAGCCGATGGTTGCATCGACGTTGCCGGTGGTCATCGAGCTCATCAGGTCGAAACCAACGTCAACCATGTTCACGCTGTTCGGATCGGCACCGTTGGACTGCATGATGCTGCGGACCAGTGCCTCGGAAAGCTCGGTGCCCGCGTAGCCGACAGTCTTGCCCTCCAGATCCTTCGGCGTAGTGATGTTCTTGTCCTTGAGCGACAGGATGATGTTCAGCGGACCCTGAACCACCGCACCGATGGACTTGATCGGCACATCCTGCTCAGCACGAGCCTGAATGACATCCTGCTGATAATACAGACCAATGTCTGCCTTGCCGGCGGCTACCATGCTCATGGCATCGTTTACGCCTGCCGGAGACTGGATATCCACATCCAGACCTTCCTCGGCGAAGTAACCCTTCTCCTGCGCTTCGTACAGAAATGCGTGCAGAGCATTCGGATACCAGTCGAGCACAACGGTCAGGTGCTGCAGGTCATCGCTGCCGCTGTTTGCCGCATCAGACTGTGCGGCGTTCTGTGCGCCGCAGCCGGTCAGCAGCATGGTGCCTGCTGCCAGAAGTGCAAGAATACGCTTTTTCATATATGATTTTCTCCTTATGTTAGAACAAAAATTTCGTTTTTCTTAAAATTGTGTTATCAGGTTTATAAGCTGCTGCGCCAGGTGATAATTTTCTTTTCCAACCAGCTTACAATGCCTACTGCAATCATCGCAACCACGCTCAGCAGTACGATCGGTGCAAACACGCCAGCGCCGTCCAGCTGCGTCATCATGCGGCGGCTGAAATAGCCGAGACCGGCCTGTGCGCCCAGCCACTCGCCGATCGCAGCTCCGATGATCGACATCGGGATCGCCATTTTGAGCGCCGAGAAAAAGTACGGCAGCGCTGCCGGAATCTTCAGCTTGAGGAAAATTTCCTTCTTGCCTGCGCCGAAGGTCTTGAGCATATCGACCATATCGGTCTTCGCCGAGCGGAAGCCGTCAAACACGGTCATTGCGATCGGGAAGAACGTGATGAGCACGGTGACGAGCACCTTGCTCCAGATCGTGTAGCCGAACCAGAGCACAAACAGCGGCGCAAGTGCGGTTGTCGGAATGGTCTGTGAAGCGACGATGAGCGGGTACAGCATTTTCTCCGCCGACGGACTCGCGTCCATTACGATGGCGAGCAGCAGACCGAGCGCGATCGAGATCGCAAGGCCGACTCCGGTACACAGCATGGTGGCCGGCAGATGTGCGGTGAACAGCGGTTTGCGCAGCTCCCACAGGCGCACAAGCACCTGTGTCGGCGACGGCAGAATGTAGGCCGCATTCATGCCCATGGCTATGCACTGCCAGACGATGAGCAGCGCAAACATGAAGATCAGTGCGGGCAGATTTGCATTCTTTTTCATGCCTGCACCTCTTTTCTGAGCAGAGAAATCAGATTTTCTCTCAACTCAAGCATTTTCGGGTCGGTCAGGCACGCACGCGTGCGCGGATACGGCGCAGGCACTTCAAACGAGTGCAGCTTGCGGATTGGTGTATCCTCCACGACCAGAACACGTCCGGACAGGAAAATAGCCTCCTCTACATCGTGAGTGATGAACAGGACGGTCTTGCTGTCCTGCTCCCACTGATCGAGCAGCCACTCCTGCATAGTGATGCGCGTGAGAAAGTCGAGCGCGGAAAAAGGTTCATCGAGCAGCAGCAGTTCCGAGCCGGTCAGCAGCGTACGCGCGAATGCCGCACGCTGACGCATGCCGCCGGAAAGCTCCTCCGGGCGCTTGTCGCCCCAGCCAGCCAAACCGACGTGCTCGAGCGTTTCCGCCGCACGCTTGTCCATCTCCGCGCGGGAAATGCCGCCGCGAATCTCCATCGGCAGACGCAGGTTTTCGTTCACCGTGCGCCACGGAAACAGCAGGTCGCGCTGCGGCATGTAGCCGCAGTAGCCGCGCCGTCCGTCGATGCTCTTGCCGTCCACCAGAATTTCACCGCTCCTGCGCGGCAGAAGCTGGTTGGTCAGGCGGAAAATCGTGGATTTGCCGCAGCCGGACGGCCCGATGACCGACACAAATTCTCCCTTCTCAAGATGGAAGGACAGACCGTCAATGATGTTAAAATCCTCACTGTCGTACTGAAAAACGACGTTGCGAAACTCCAGCATGGCTTACATCGCCTCGTTCCAGGCCATGTCCCAGAACATACTCTCGTAGCGCGAGCACGCGACGAAAATATCGGTCAGACGCGCAAGCTGCGACTCGGTATAGTCCTCGCTCAGACGCTCCATATAAGCGACCAGCTTGCGGTTTTCTGCCGCATAGTCCTCGGATGCGTAGCCCTGCACCCATTCACCGTAGAACTCATGCTGATCGGCGTTCGGGTAGTTGGCGACGATCCACTTGGCGATGTATTCATAGCTGAGTGCACACGAAAGCACAGCCGCCATAATCTCTGCCGGGCCTTCCTCGGCTGCAACAGCGCGCATGTAGGATGTGTAGGACTCGTTATTCAGCGACGGCTTGACGCGCTCTGCGTCCTCCTCGGTAATGCCGAGACGGCTCATGTAGCCGCGGTGAATGTTCATCTCACCGCCGAGAATGTTCGCCACCGAGGTTGCGAACACACGCATGATCTCGGGATCGCGGGACTTGACAACGCCCTGTGCGAACACCTTTGCGTAATCAAACAGATAAACATAATCCTGCAGAAGATAAAAACGAAATTTTTGAATGTCGAGGCTGCTGTCGGCAATACCGTGGACAAACGGATGGTTCAGATAGCCTTCCCAGATGTCCTGCGTTGCGGCAAGCAGTCTTTCGGTTGTTTTGTTGTTCAAGGTGGTACCCCCAATGAAAGTATGTTGATGATTTTCCTAAGACTGACGGCAAAATTCTGCCGGCAGCATTTTTCTGCTTACAGAATCTGCAAACAGAGGTTCGTCGTCAGTTCGTCCGCGTTCAGCAGACTTACTGCGTCGATCAGGCGCGTACGAAAGGAAGCGGTGCCCTCCATCTCTTTACGCACACGCGCCTCGGCTGTTTCTCCGCAATGCTTCATCACCTCCGATGCCGTGACTGCGGCTTCTAACAATATATCTGGATTCGCACCGCAGTACACGCCGGTCAGTGAGGTGAGCATACAGCCTGCGCCGGTGATCCGCCGCAGATACGCACTGCCGCCGCGTACCACTGCGGTACGGGTTCCATCGGTAATTACATCCATCGCGCCGGTGAGCATGACGACAGCTCCGGTCCGGCGGCTGAACGACCGCAGCCACGCTGCGGATTCCTGTAAATTGTCCTCGGTCACGCTGTCGAGCGCACTGGCTTCCACGCCGGTCTCCTGCTCGGCTCCTGCGGCGAGCGCCCGCACCTCGGATGCATTGCCGCGAATGACCGAAACAAGATTTTCGCTCAACAGGCGGGAACACATTTCACGCCGGAGCGTGCTGGCACCGGCGGCTACCGGATCGAGCACGACCGGACGCCCGTTGCGCTTTGCAATCTTGGCTGCACGCAGCATGGCCTCCTGTGCACGGACAGCGCCCATGTTGATTACAAGTGCCTGTGCGTGCGAGGTAATCTCCTCGACCTCACGCTCATCCTGCGCCATAATGGCCGTGCCGCCTGCCGCAAGGATGATATTCGCACAGTCGTTGATAGTAACATTATTAGTGATGGAATGCACCATCGGTGTGCGGTTCTGCGTGTTTTCGAGAACGGCTTTAATAGTGTCGATCACCGCTTAGCACCTTCCAGTGCGCTGAGAACATGCGTGCGCTTGAGGGCGCTCAGCACCAGAACCGAAATCGCCGCACCTACCGCAGTGGACACGAGGAAGGACGGCACAAAGGTGAACAGAGCTGCCTTGGTATTGCCCATCACGAATGCGGCAATCGGGTAGGAAGCCAGACCGCCGAGAATGCCGGTGCCGAATACCTCACCAACGTAAGCGACCGGCAGCTTCGGGCAGGCCTTGTAGGCCAGACCGCACAGCAGTGCACCGATCATCGAACCGGGGAACGCCAGCAGACTTCCCAAGCCGAGCACATTGCGAATCAGTGCTGCTGCAAAGCCCATGCCGAGCGCGTACCACGGGCCCAGCAGAACGGCGCCGAGCACATTTACCATATGCTGCACCGGCGAGCACTTCGCGCCAAGCACTGGTATGGAAAACAGGCTGCCAACGACTGCAACTGCGACGAGAACGCCTGCAATGGTCAGTTTACGGATAGAATTCTTTTTCATTGTCTTTCACTCCTCTGAAAAAATACGGCAAAAATGGTTGAGCGGACCGCAGCCATGCCCCAGACCGGGTGCATGACGGATAGCGTCGGTGACGTACTCTTTAGACAGCTTTACCGCCTCAGGCACGCTGTGGCCAAGCGCCAGATTGGATGCGATCGCAGAGGACAGTGTGCAGCCCGTGCCGTGCGTGCTGGTGGTGTCGATCTGCTCAATCTCAATGCGGTGACAGGTCTCGCCGTCAAACAGTACATCCACCGCACCTGCGATGTTCTTGCCGCCCTTGACGAGCACGTTCCTGCAGCCCTTGGCATAGATGCGGCGTGCTGCCTCCTCCATGTCCTCAGGCGTGTGGATTTCCATATCTGCCAGATACTGTGCCTCGGGCACGTTCGGAGTCAGCACCTCGGCAAACGGCAGTACAGTCTGGATGAGCGCACCGACCGAGGCCGGGTCCATCAGTGCATCGCCGTTTTTAGCGAACATCACCGGATCGATAACGATATGCTGCGGCTTGTACTGTGCCAGCTTGCCGGCGACCGCTTTCATGCACTCCGGTGAGGACAGCATACCGATCTTGACCGCATCCGGCACGATGTCTTCAAACACCGCGTCAATCTGCTCCTCGATCATCCGGGGACTGATGTCCTGAATGTCGATCACGCGTGCGGTGTTTTCCGCTACGACTGATACGATAACGCTCATGCCGAACACGCCGTGTGCCGCCATGGTTTTCAGATCGGCCTGTACACCTGCACCGCCGGAGCAGTCCGAACCGGCAATGGTAAGCACTGTTTTCATTCCTGTTCCCTCCAATTTTATCATCGCTGCCGGGAAAATAAAAAACGCCTCGTTTTCACCCTGCGGCAAAACCGAAGCACTCAATCCCAGCAATGCGACAGCTTCCCTACAATGGCATTAACCAACAGGTTCAAAAGGTTGGGTTTCTCGCCCTCTCAGCCGCTCATCACAGCACCCTTGCTTGTCTTTTACATAATATCAGTATAAGCCGTGTAAAATGCATTTGTCAAGTATAGAATCTTGCTGTATATGATACGCTGTTAAAAAATAAACAAATTTTTATTTATCAATACTGCCGGATTTGCAGGTGTTGCCAAAATTGCATTTTTCGTCTCCTGTCCGGTTGACAAACGGCAAAAAGAGGTCTATTATACGAATTGTTCAGCAGCCAAATGCTTTGAACAGGACATGACGTATCCGTATCACCGCTCACAGAAAGCCGTCGGTCGTGCAAGACGGCAGCAAGGCACGGGTTCGCTATCCCCTGCGAGCAGCTTCGATCAAAGGCAATGCCGAGTAGTCGAGGCCGGATATCCACCGTTAACAGGAAAAGCCCTCCGGAAGAATGCGGTACCGGGCGGCAATGAGAGGTCGGCAGCATACTGTCGGCAAGCAAAGTGGTAACGCGGAAGTAAATACAGCAATGTATATGCCTTCGTCTTTGCAGGATCATCTTCGTGATCCTCCTGCATGGACGAAGGCTTTTTTGCGTACCTTTGGCTGCGGAATCGCAAATCATTTCAAGAAAGAGACGAAAAAACATGAACACACTTGTAATTGTGCTGATCGCGGCTGTTGTTCTGTTCGGCGCGTACGTTTTCTACGGACGCTGGCTGGCGAACAAATGGGGTATCGACCCGAAAGCCAAGACGCCTGCCGTTGAATTTAATGACGGCAAGGACTTTGTGCCGACCAACGGCTGGACGGTATTCAGTCACCAGTTCTCCTCCATCGCGGGCGCAGGCCCTGTAACCGGCGCAATTCAGGCTGCGGCGTTCGGCTGGCTGCCGGTACTGCTGTGGGTGCTGATCGGCGGCGTATTCTTCGGCGCGGTAACCGACTTCGGTGCGCTGTACGCTTCGGTTAAGAACAAGGGCAAGTCGATGGGTATGCTGATTGAGAAGTACATCGGCAAAACCGGCCGCAAGCTGTTCCTGATTTTCTCGTGGATCTTCTGCTGCATCGTTGTTGCGGCATTCGCAGATATGGTTGCGGGCACATTCAACGCCTACACTGTCACTGACGCAGGCGTTACCGAGCTGGCTGCTGCCGCAACCACCAACGGTGCGGCAGGCATGATCTCCATCATGTTTATGGTATTCGCGGTTGTGCTCGGCCTAATCCAGAAAAAGTTTAACCTGACCGGCTGGAAGGAAGCCGTTGTCGGCATTGTGTGCATCGTTGCCTCCTTTGCGATCGGCATGAACTGCCCGCTTATCTTCGGCAAGGCAGCATGGAGCTATATCACCTTCGTTTATATCTTCTTCGCCGCTGTCCTTCCGATGTGGCTGCTCAAGCAGCCGCGCGACTACATGACCACCTTCATGTTCATCTGCATGATCGCAGGCGCAGTCGTCGGTCTGGTTGTTGCACATCCGACTATGAACCTGCCGGTATTCACCGGTTTTACCAATGAGAAGCTCGGCACGATGTTCCCAATCCTGTTTGTAACCGTTGCATGCGGTGCGGTTTCCGGTTTCCACAGTCTGGTTTCCTCGGGTACGTCCTCCAAGACCATCGAGAACGAAAAGGACATGCCCAAGGTTGGCTATGGCGCAATGGTGCTGGAAAGCCTGCTGGCTGTTCTGGCACTGTGCGTTGCCGGTGCTGCTGCAGCAGCTGACGGTACGCCGGCAGCGGGCACGCCGTTCCAGGTATTCAGCAGCGGTGTCGCAGGCTTCTTCGAGATGTTCGGCGTTTCGGTTTATGTTGCTACTGCATTTATGACCATGTGTGTTTCCGCACTGGCGCTGACCAGTCTGGACGCAGTTGCGCGTATCGGCCGTATGAGCTTTCAGGAGCTGTTCTCCGTCGATGACATGGAGCATGCCGAGGGCTGGCGCAAGCTGTTCTGCAACGTATATTTCTCCACGGTTATCACGCTGGCATTTGGTTTCCTGCTCACCAAGATCGGCTATGCCAATATCTGGCCGCTGTTTGGTTCGGCCAACCAGCTGCTGAGCGCTCTGGTGCTCATCACGCTCTGCGTATTCCTCAAGGTTACCGGCCGCAGCAACAAGATGATCTTCCCGCCGCTGATCATCATGCTGTGTGTTACCTTCACCGCGCTGGTGCAGCGTTTCCTCGCTATGGTAAAGGCGATCTCTGCTGCCGCCTCGACGGCTATTCCGGCCGGTGAGACCACTTGGGGAGCGGTATTCATCGCAAACGGTCTGCAGCTTATCCTTGCGGTACTGCTGATCGTACTCGGTCTGACGATCGTTATCCACTCGTTCAAGAGCTATGCCAAGAGCGAGAGAAACAGCGAGAACGCGTAAAGCCGATTCTCCATATAACAAAAACGGCTTCAAAAAACGAAGCCGCAAGACTATCGAAAAACCCGGTTGCAGCCTAATCGCAACCGGGTTTCTTGATAGGAAAAATCCACGGAGTAATTACGGATTACTCATTCCTGATTATTCTTAAAGTTGTTCGCGGATCAGTGCACCCATCTCGGAGGTGGACAGTACCTTCTCACCCTTTGCGGCGATGTCCGCGGTGCGGTGGCCTGCGTTGAGGACATTCTCAACAGCGGTTTCGATGGCGTCTGCCTCGTCCTTGAGGCCGAACGAGTAGCGCAGCATCATCGCGCACGACAGGATGGTCGCGATCGGGTTCGCGATGCCCTTGCCCGCGATGTCCGGCGCGGAGCCGTGGATGGGCTCGTACATACCCTTGCCGCTCTCGTTCATGGAGGCGGACGGCAGCATACCGATAGAGCCGGTGATCATGGAAGCCTCATCGGACAGAATATCGCCGAACAGGTTGCCGGTTACGATAACATCGAACTGACCCGGATTGCGGACGAGCTGCATCGCGCAGTTGTCAACATACATATCGGTGTACTCGACCTCCGGGTACTCGTCCTTGATGCGGTGCATGGTTTCGCGCCATACGCGGCTGGTTTCGAGCACGTTTGCCTTGTCTACCGAGCAGACCTTCTTATTGCGCTTCATCGCCATCTCAAAAGCACGGCGGCCGATGCGCTCTACCTCATATACCGAGTAGTTCATGTCGTCCGCGCCGGTCTCGCCCCAGCCCTTGTCGCTCTCGCGGCGGTAGTGCTTGCCGAAGTAAACGTCGCCGGTCAGCTCACGGCAAACGAGAATGTCGAAGCCGTCACCAATAATCTCAGGCTTGATCGGGCACGCATCCGCAAGTGCCTTATGCATCTGCGCCGGGCGCAGGTTGACGAACAGACCCAGTGCGGCGCGCAGACCGAGCAGCGCCTTCTCCGGACGCTTGGCACTCGGCACATCGTCCCACTTCGGGCCGCCTACCGCGCCGAGCAGCACGGAATCCGCGTTCTTGCAGATCTCGATGGTCTCATCGGTCAGCGGGATGCCGTTCTTGTCGATCGAGCAGCCGCCTGCGAGGACCTCCTGAAAACCAAACTTGTGGCCGAACTTCTCGCCGACCTTATCGAGCACGAGCATGGCCTCGGACACGATCTCCGGGCCGATGCCGTCGCCCTTGACAACAGCAATATTGTATTCCATGGGATTTTATGCCTCTCTCTCCTTGAGCGACTTGAGCAGGCCGCCCGCCTTGATGATGTTCTGGATAAACGGCGGGAAAGCGGCTGCCTGCCAGCTCTCGCCCTTGGTAACGTCGGTGATCACGCCGGTGTCGAAGTCTACTTCTACCTCGTCGCCTGCATCAATACCGTTCGCCGCTGCCTCGCACTCGAGGATCGGCAGACCGATGTTGATGGCGTTGCGGTAGAAGATACGCGCGAACGAGGACGCGATAACGCAGGAAACGCCGTTCTCGCGGAGAACAAGCGGTGCGTGCTCACGGGAGGAGCCGCAGCCGAAGTTGCGGGTCGCGACAACGATGTCGCCCGGGTGCATATTCTTGACGAAATCCGCGTCGATGTCCTCCATTGCGTGGGTGGACAGCTCCTTCGGGTCTGCGATATTCAGATAACGTGCGGGGATGATAACGTCGGTATCGACATTATCGCCGTACTTGAAAACCTTGCCTTTTGCGTTCATGGTATGTGTTTCCTCCCTTACTTCAGGTCGTCCGGTGCGCAGATATAACCTGCTACCGCACTTGCGGCAGCGACGGCCGGGCTTGCCAGATAAATTTCCGAGGTGATATGACCCATACGGCCGACAAAGTTGCGGTTGGTGGTGGAAACCGCCTTCTCGCCGTGCGCCAGAATACCCATATGACCGCCGAGGCACGGGCCGCAGGTCGGCGTGGAAACGATAGCGCCGGCCTGAATGAAGATCTTGGTCAGACCCTCCTCGATGCACTGCAGGTAAACTTCCTGTGTTGCGGGGATGATGATGGTGCGCACATTCGGATTTACCTTGCGGCCCTTGAGGATTTCGGCTGCAACGCGCATATCGTCGATGCGGCCGTTGGTGCAGGAACCGATGACCGACTGCTGAACCTCAATATGGCCGAGATCGTCAATGGTCTTGGTGTTCTCCGGCAGGTGCGGGCACGCGATGGTCGGACGGAGTGCAGACAGGTCGATCTCGATGGTCTGCTCGTACTCGGCGTCAGCATCGGCCTCGAATGCGGTAACCTCGCGGTTTACGCGGCCCTTGATGTAGTCCATCGTCTTATCATCCACCGGGAAGATGCCGTTCTTCGCACCGGCCTCGATCGCCATGTTGCAGATGGTGAAGCGGTCATCCATGGACAGCGCGTGTGCGCCCTCGCCAACGAACTCCATCGACTTGTACAGCGCGCCGTCCACGCCGATCTTGCCGATGATGTGCAGGATAACGTCCTTGCCGGATACCCACGGGCTCAGCTTGCCGGTGAGCACAAACTTGATCGCGCTCGGCACCTTGAACCATGCCTTGCCGGTCGCCATGCCCGCCGCGAGGTCGGTCGAGCCAACGCCGGTGGAGAATGCGCCCAGTGCACCGTAGGTGCAGGTGTGGCTGTCCGCGCCGATAATGAGCTCACCGGGAGCGGTCAGACCTTTTTCCGGCAGCAACGCGTGCTCGATACCCATTGCGCCAACGTCGAAGAAGTTTACGATGTTGTACTTTTTAGAGAACTCGCGGCACTCGAGGCACTGCTCAGCGGACTTAATATCCTTGTTCGGTGCAAAGTGGTCCATTACCAGCGCAATCTTAGTGTTGTCGAACACCTTATCGAAGCCCGCCTTCTCCATCTCTCGAATGGCAACCGGACCGGTGATATCGTTTGCCAGCGTGAGATCTACGTTTGCCTCGATCAGCTGACCTGCCGTTACGCTTTCCAGACCCGCATGCTTCGCGAGGATCTTCTGCGTCATTGTCATACCCATAACAGCGTTCCTCCTGCTGAATTAGTCGTTAAAATACTTGTTAATGCCGTTGATGTACGCCTTGATGGACGCCTCCATAACGTCAACCGATACGCCGCGGCCGGTAACAACCTCGTTGCTGCCGTCTACGCGGATCTTGACAATAGCTTCGCTCTGTGCGTCCTCGCCGTCGGTCAGTGCGCGCAGCGAGTAGTCCTCCAGAACGATTTCCTTGCCGATGATCTTGTCGATTGCATGGAACGATGCGTTGATCGGGCCGTCGGAAGCGGCAGCGCGCTCAAACATCTCGTCGCCCTTCTTGACGCGGATAACAGCGGTGGAGGTAATGGTGTTGCCAGAGTTGATGACAAAGCGGTCGAGCGTGTAGCGCTCCTCGCCGGAAACCGGAACAGCACCGATCAGGCCCTCGAGGTCGCGGTCCTTGATGACCTTCTTCTTGTCAGCCAGGATCTTGAACTTCTCGAATGCCTTCTCGAGCTTCTCGTGATCGAGCGTGTAGCCCAGCTCATGCAGGCGCTCCTCAAACGCATGGCGGCCGGAATGCTTGCCGAGCACGATGGCGTTCTTCGGGATGCCGACGGATTCCGGGGTCATGATCTCGTAGGTTTCCTTGTTGGCCATCACGCCGTGCTGGTGGATGCCCGCCTCGTGTGCGAACGCATTTGCACCGACGATCGGCTTGGTCGGTGCAACAGCAACGCCGGTAATGGTCTGGATCATGCGGCTTGCGCGGTAGATCTGGGTGGTTTCGATGTTGCAGCCGATGCCGAAGTGGTCGGCACGGGTCTTGAGCGCCATAACGCACTCCTCCATGGAGGCGTTGCCTGCGCGCTCGCCGATGCCGTTGATGGTGCACTCGATCTGGTCAATACCGGCCTCAACGCCTGCCAGAGAGTTTGCAACTGCCATGCCGAGGTCGTTGTGCATGTGGCAGGACAGGATTACGTTCTCGATACCCTCAGTGTGCTCACGCAGATACTTGATGCGGGATGCGTACTCCTGCGGGATCATGTAGCCGACGGTATCCGGAATGTTGATGGTAGTAGCACCGGCCTTGATGGCGGTTTCAACGACGCGGCACAGGAAGTCGAGGTCGGAGCGGGTTGCGTCCTCAGCGGAGAACTCGATGTCCGAACAGAACTTCTTGGCGAAGGCTACGTTGTGCGCTACGGATTCCAGCACCTCATCCGGCGTCATCTTCAGCTTGTACTCCATGTGTACCGGGCTGGTTGCCAAGAAGGTGTGAATGCGGGCAGACTCTGCACGGCGGATGGAGTTCCATGCCGCCTCGATGTCCTGCTCACGGCAGCGCGCCAGCGAGCAGATGGTAGCGCCGCGCACGGTATCAGCGATGGCCGCAATGGCAGCCGCATCACCGGGAGAAGCAGCGGCAAAGCCGGCTTCGATAATATCGACCTTGAGCGCCTCGAGCTGCTTTGCGACCTCGATCTTCTCGTTCAGGTTCATGCTGCAGCCGGGAGACTGCTCACCGTCACGCAGCGTAGTATCAAAAATCTTAACTGTTCTTCCCATGGTATCTTGTCCTCTCCTATTCAGAATTTTACCGGGCTTACAGGGACAAAAAAAGCTCCGTCCCTTAATCCAATCATTAAGAGACGAAGCGAAAGCTCCGCGGTACCACTCTTGTTGCCGCAGTATGGTGCGACCCCTCTATGCACATCTGACAATGCGCTCCCCCTGTAACGGTGGGTATCCGTTCCCTCCTACCGGTCTGAAGGACTTTCAGCGGACAGCTCCCGGGCGAGTTTCACTGCTTCCTGACGCTGCCTTACACCAACCGGCAGCTCTCTGCGGACAGGGGTGACAATTACTTTACCCGTTCATCACCTTTATCAATATATTTTTATATTAGACCTCTGAGCCGCTGTTGTCAAGACTTTTTTTAAGGCAGCGCCGGGCATACTGCACCGCAAACAGATTTGACAAACCTTCTCCAATATAGTAAAATAACACTGTGTACAGGAAAACGCTGTTTTCCTGAGCACATCTGTTAAAAGCAGTGAAGAGAAGAGTACGCAGTGAAGTACGTCAAAGCGAGTTCCGGGCGGTGAAAGCGGAACGCGGAGGGCACTGCCGAACATGGTCTTGGAGCTTCGCACCGAACTTACTTTGTAATAGTATGCAAGGCTGCGGCGGCAAAGTCCTGCCGTTATCGAGGACGATGGGTAGCATCCTACCCGCTGAGGCGTCCTTCCGCGAGGAAGGCGTAAAGCAAGGTGGTAACACGGAAGGTTTGTCCTCCGTCCTTGCAGTGGCAAAATACAGGCCATTGCAGGAACGGAGGATTTTTTGTTCCCTGTTCCCTGCTGTCACGCATAAAACATATTTATATATGTAAGGAGAGAATACACGAATGGACAAGAAACCCTATTATATCTCAACGGCGATCGCCTATACCTCGGCGAAGCCGCACATCGGCAACACCTACGAGATCGTGCTGGCTGACGCTATCGCACGCTACAAGCGCATGACTGGTTACGACGTTTACTTCCAGACCGGCACGGACGAGCATGGTCAGAAGATTCAGGAGAAGGCCGAGGCAGCCGGCATCACGCCGCAGCAGCACGTTGACAAGGTTGCCGGTGAGGTTAAGACCATTTGGGATCTGATGAACACCACCTATGACAAGTTCATCCGCACCACCGACCCGATGCACGAGAAAAAGGTGCAGAAGATCTTCAAAAAGCTGTATGATCAGGGCGATATTTACAAGGGTGCGTACAAGGGCAAATACTGCAAGCCGTGTGAGTCCTTCTGGACCGAGAGCCAGCTGAAGGACGGCTGCTGCCCGGACTGCGGCCGCCCGTGCGTAGACGCCGAGGAGGAAGCATACTTCTTCCGCATGAGCAAGTACGCCGACCGCCTGATGAAGCACATCGAGGAGCACCCCGAGTTCATCCAGCCGGAGAGCCGCAAGAACGAGATGGTAAACAACTTCCTCAAGCCGGGTCTGCAGGACCTGTGCGTTTCCCGCACCTCGTTCAGCTGGGGCATTCCGGTGGACTTTGATCCGGGTCATGTTGTTTATGTTTGGCTGGATGCGCTTACCAACTATATCACCTTCTGCGGCTACGATCCGGACGGCAACCACGATGAGCACTACAAGAAGTTCTGGCCGGCTGATGTGCACCTGATCGGCAAGGATATCATCCGCTTCCACACCATTTACTGGCCGATCTTCCTGATGGCGCTCGGCGAGCCGCTGCCGAAGCAGGTATTCGGTCATCCGTGGCTGCTGGTCGGCGACGGCAAGATGTCCAAGTCGCTCGGCAACGTTATCTACGCGGACGATCTGGTTCGCCTGTTTGGTGTGGATGCCGTTCGCTACTACGTTCTGCACGAGATGCCGTTCGCAAATGACGGTGTGCTCTCCTACGAGCTGATCTGCGAGCGCATTAACTCTGATCTGGCAAATGTGCTCGGCAATCTGGTCAACCGCACGATTGCCATGACCAAGAAGTATTTCGGCGGCATTGTTCCGGCGCCGACCGCACCGGAAGCACTTGATGACGAGCTGAAGGCAGTCGCACTCGGTCTGCCGGCGGCTGTTGAGAAGAAGATGGACACCCTGCACGTTGCAGACGCCATCGACGAGGTATTTGCACTGCTGCGCCGCTCCAACAAGTATATCGACGAGACCATGCCGTGGGCGCTCGCCAAGGACGAGAGCAAGCAGGCGCGTCTGGGCACGGTACTGTACAATCTGCTCGAAGCAATCCGCTTTGCGGCTGTTGAGCTGAAGCCGTATCTGCCGGACACCGCCGACAAGATTTTCGCACAGCTGGGTGTTGAAAACAAGGGCGTTGAGAGCCTGACTTCGTTTGATGGCATGCAGCCGGGTCAGCCGGTCGGCGAAGCCTCCATCCTGTTCGAGCGCATCGACATTCCGAAGAAGCTCGCTGAGATCGAGGAGGAAAAGAAGGCTGCCGAGGCTGAGCAGAAGCCTGCAGTTGAGTTCCTGCCGGATATCCCGTTTGACGATTTCTGCAAGGTCGATATGACGGTCTGCAAGGTGCTCGCATGCGAGAACGTCAAGAAGAGCAATAAGCTGCTCAAGTTCCAGCTGGATGACGGCTCGGGCACGCCGCGTCAGATTCTGTCCGGTATTGCCAAGTATTACAAGCCGGAGGAGCTGGTCGGCAAGACGGTCGTCGCCGTTACCAACCTGCCGCCGCGCAAGATGATGGGTCAGGAGTCCAACGGCATGCTGCTTTCCGCCGAAAAGGACGAGGAGCTCAACCTGCTCATGCTGGACGACAGCATTCCGGCTGGCGCCAAGCTGTGCTAAAATAAACACACTTTACAACGGATTCCGCAGGGCGGGGTGCCCTCACCCCGCCGCACATAAACGGGAACACTCGGTTGCAACGGCGGGCTGAGGGCAGCCCGCCCTACGAATGGGTTAACAGATGTGTTATCCCATGTATAATTTCGCACACACTACAATCAACAATTTAGGAAGCGAAAATTATGACAAGAGGGCGAAATGCAATGTGGATCATTTATGCGCTACTCTCTGCGGTATTTGCCGCACTGACAACGATTTTAGCCAAAATCGGCGTGGAAAACGTGGACAGCACGCTTGCTACTGCTATCCGAACCGCTGTGGTGCTCGTGATGGCATGGGGCATGGTCTTCCTGCTGGGAAAACAGGGCGGCGTAAGCGCAATCGGCGCCAAAAGCTGGGTATTCCTTACCCTGTCCGGACTGGCGACCGGCGGTTCGTGGCTGTTTTACTACAAGGCCCTGCAGATGGGCGAGGCCAGCCGTGTTGCGCCGATCGACAAGCTGAGCGTTGTTATCACGATGATTCTGGCGTTTGTTGTCCTGCACGAGACCGTGACGGTCAAGGGCGTGATCGGTGGCATTCTGATTGCGGCAGGCACGCTGTTTATGATTCTGTGATATATTTTAAGCAAAAGAGTTAAGAGCAGAGTGGAGAGTGAAGAGTGGAGATTTATGTTCTCTGCACTCTCCACTCTTCACTCTGTTATTGAGGGTTTTACATGCACAAAAAATACTTCTTTTTTGATATTGACGGCACGCTTTCCACCGGTCTCACCACCATGATGCCGGAAAGCGCAGTAAAGGCACTGGCGCAGCTTCGTGCGAACGGCCACTTTACCGCCATTGCGACCGGACGGCTGCAGGCATCTGCAGCAGCCGTTGCCGCGCGCTACGGCTTCACGGACATTGTAGCGGACGGCGGCTGGAGCGTAACGCACAACGGCGAAATTGTCGAGATGGAGTCGCTGCCGGCGGCCGACTGCATTGCGCTGATCGAGCGGCTCGAGCAGGCCGGTATTCCGTGGGCGGTGTCGCCGGAGAATGAGAAACTATGCGTAACAACGGATAAAAATTATCTTCCGTATGCACCGGAGAACTACTTCCCTGTTCTGTGGGACCCGCATTTTGATTATCACAGGCTGGAGCATCTGTACAAGGTTTACTACGTCTGCACGCCTGATGAGGAGAATCATATTGACGCGGGCGGTCTGCCGCTTGTGCGGTACAATCCCCATGTGATTTTCGTTGAGCCGAAGGAAAAACAGCGAGGTATTCGCTATTTTCAGCAGCTTTTATCCATTCCGGATGAGGATATTGTGGTGTTTGGCGACGGCATGAACGACATCTGCATGTTCGGTCAGGGATGGCTGTCTATTGCGATGGGCAATGCCCGCGCCGCACTCAAGGAGAAAGCGGATTACATCACAACCGACGTGGATAAGGACGGACTTTGGAACGCCTGCAGGCATTTCGGCTGGATTTGAGGAAGGTTTACTATGTTTTTTGATACACATGCACACTATGATGATGAACGGTTCGACGAGGACCGCGATACGCTGCTGGCTTCCATGCCCGAGAACAATGTCGGCCTGATTCTCAATCCCAGCTGTGATGTGGAAAGCTCGCGCAAAGCGGTCAGCTACGCGAATAAATATCCATTTGTATATGCGGCGGTCGGTATTCACCCGGAGAACATCGAGGACGGCTGGGAGGCTGATCTGGAGACCATCCGCGCACTGGCACAGAACGAAAGCAAGGTTCGCGCCATCGGTGAAATTGGTCTTGACTATTACTGGGAAAAAGACGAGCGTGCGCGTGCGCGGCAGCAGGTTGTATTTGCCCGCCAAATGGAGCTGGCGCGTGCACTGCACCTCCCTGTCATCGTGCATGACCGCGATGCGCACGCCGACAACATGGAGATCACCCGTCGGTATCCGGATGTGATCGGCGTGTACCACTGCTATGCCGGTCACGTCGAAATGGCACGCGAACTGCTGAAACTCGGCTATTATCTGTCGTTTACCGGTGTTATCACATTCAAAAATGCCAAAAAGGCGAAGGAAGTCATTCGCGAAGTGCCGATTGAGCGACTGATGATCGAGACCGATTCGCCCTACATGGCACCCGAGCCGTTTCGCGGCCGCCGTAATTCCTCACTGTATGTGCATCGCATGGCTGAGACTATCGCGGAAATCAAGGGCATAAGTGCCGCAGAGGTTGAACGGATTACAACCGAAAACGGCAGACAGCTGTTTGGTATTTCCGGGTAAGATAGAACAAAACAGGGACAAGAGGTAAAATCTCTTGTCCCTGTTTTGTATGGTGGAGACGGTGGGGATCGAACCCATGACCTCTTGACCCCCAGTGCGTATATTCTATAAAAACATAGAATTTCATAGTGTATAATAGCGCTGTATGTTGCTGATTGTGCTGCGGAATGCGAACTTTATCAGGAGTTAACAAAAACGGCTTTCACCTGCATAAGCACCAAATAAACACCAAACAAGCACCAGAATAAGCACCGGATTTTCCGTGTCAAACCACTCGCTCGAACGCGGTTCTGCGCCGGTCTGCACCGCTGTTTTACCGAACGCTTGTACGCCCGTTTCCGTGCTCTGTAAACGGTACTGAGTGTGCGCCGTTAAACCATCTGCCGAGCGGGCAAAACGCCCACAGCGGGCATTACAGCCGCCGTACGGCGATGCTGTTGCGTTCACCGGCAAGCAACGGCAGAGTAAACCAAAATCAACTATGCCCCTATCATTCATCGTTTGTCTTGTATCGGTCGTTACGAGAACTCCCGAAGAAATTGCAGAATTTCCTCGTCCGACGTCCCCTCGTTCCGGAACTGATTGACGATTGTCTGCTCCAACGGCAGATAATCCTGTTCGATAATCTCCGTTGCCGTTCTGGTTTTGTCCATATATTTTCCCTCCACGCGGTTAAGATATTTCTCGCAGCCATTGCAGGATTTCCTCCTCCGATTTCCCGTCCTGCCGCCACTTGTTCACTAACGACTGCTCCAACGGCAGATAATCCTGTTCGATAATCTCCGTTGCCGTTCGATTATCCCGCTCGAGCTGTGTATCTATGGCGCGGTTAATGAATCCGTTCAGACTCTCGTTCCGCTGTTCTGCGTGCGCCTGCAACTCTGCCTTGCGCCCTTTGGAAACGCGCACCTTGATTTCGTCATATGCTTTGGCGTTATAGCGTTCGTTTGCTTTGCGGCGTGCTTCACCGATCGGCATATATACCATCTCCATTCTGTCTTGATTATACCGCAAAATCCACACCGGGTACAGCGTATTATGATTGGCCTGCAAATCAAAAACGAGCTTGCCATCATCGACGGCAGCACTCAGTAATTATCAGAGGGCCCCCAATGTGTCAAACTCGTTTGTTAATCTAAGTATACTGCAGGACGTATCGGCTGTCAATCAATCAGCCAACCGAAACCCGCCAGCAAAGCAGCCGCCCGGCTGTTCTCGCCAGTGCAGCTATATTCTGAAAGCAGGTTTCCGCAAGTTAAAACCAAGTTTCACCAAGTTGAAAGCTAAGTTTTGTTAAGCTGCGGCTGTTCACCCATACACAAACCTCTGATGCATTAGCATCCCATACTCGATGAACAGAATACGCAGATTCTCCCACACATCCGCGCCGTTCCTGCCGCGCTCCCATTCGTTGGCGAGCGCATACTGCAGCTGTGCCGCGCGCTCTATCGGCGGGCAGTGCGCCCAATCGGTCAGCTGTTCCTTGAAAAGCTGCGCCTGCTTCCGTGTCAGCACGTTCTCCCGGTAGTGCCGATAGATCATGG